>ERZ795055.2579-NODE-2579-length-13655-cov-4.597206_pt1 | contig 13655 bp, 8 predicted proteins | sample MGYA00375139_ERZ795055 | MGnify/ENA primary metagenome ERZ795055 (study PRJEB30184, sample SAMN05720283) | anaerobic digester metagenome | isolation source: active sludge of municipal wastewater-treating anaerobic digesters | place: USA | collected 2015-01-23 ...
GACAACGTAGGGTCATTACGGGAGCGCTGTGAAAAGACGAGCCGACACAAAGAAAGAGGGCGGCGGGAACGCCGGAAAGATCCAGGGGCCCCGTGACGTCTTCGCGTTCGTCAAGTTCGTGACGGGCATCCTGCTCATCCCCGCCTGCATCGGCGCCTCGATCGCCTTCTACAGGCTTTTTTTCGTCAAAGGCGCTCTGATCAGGAACCAGTACTGGTTCGTCGTCGGGTTCGTCGCGTACGTGATCATCTACAGCATCCTTCAGAACCCGATAAAGACATACGTGTACGGGCACGAGCTGAGCCACGCGATCTGGACATGGCTTTTCAAGGGGAAGGTGCAGAACTTCAGCGTGTCAAGCGAAGGCGGCAGCGTCACGGTGTCGAAGTCGAACTTCCTGATATCGCTGGCGCCCTATTTCTTTCCGTTCTACACCTTCCTGGCCGTGATCGTCTATCTTGCCGTGATTTCGTTCTGTCGTCTGGACAGGACCTATTATAACGCCTTCCTGTTCGTCCTCGGGTTCACCTGGGCGTTCCACTTCGTGCTGACGGTGTACGTCATGCTGAAGGACCAGGATGACGTCAAGGAGAACGGGGCGATCTTCTCGATATTCTTCGTCTACATCGCCAACGTCATCATCCTCGGCCTGCTGTTCGTCTACCTCTCGCCGCAGATATCCCTTGAGCGGTTCGTTCACGAGATGAGCGACCAGATGCGGGGCCAGTACCAGTACATCCTCAGCTTAGGAAGAAGATAGGGGGAGATCAATATGCAGGACGGCGCAGAAATGTCCGTATGCAAGGCGCCCGCACGCGCCCGCGGAGGCGTACTTATCAGTACGCCGCACAAGGAAGCGGATGCGGGCAACGCAGCAGACGGGCATTTATCCGCCGTCCCAAGAAGACAAAAAAATATCCCCGCTTGTGCCGTTTGCGGTTGGATTCCAGTGAGTCTAGCCGGTTTTACGTGGGGATCTATCAAGCGGTTCAAGCATTGAGCCTATTGGCCCGCGATCCGCGCCTGAAATCTGATCCCCTTTCTGTTACTGTTGGCTCACGAAGTTCCAACCTCTTCGAACACAGCAGGGATATATCTTATCTCTGTTGTTAAAGTCAGTATAAACTATCGACCCAATTTCGTCAAGCGAAATCGGCCTCATTCATGAAGACGTGGCTGTTCAGAATGCTCGGCAGGGGCGTCACGGGCGGCTGGCTCGCCGTGATCGCGCTGTGGGTTGTCGCGGCGGCGTGGCTCGTTTCGGAGGCGCCGCGTCTCGCCGATGTCGCATCGAGCACCGAGTCTAATTTCCTCCCGCCGGAATCAGACAGCGTCAAAGCGAAAGAGCTCCTCGACCGCTATTTCCCCAAAGACAGCTTTGCCAGCCGCGCGGTGATCGCCATCGAGAAAGAGACGCCGCTCTCCGAGCAGGATCTCCGGTACGTCGCCGATGTCACCGGGTGGCTCGAAAAGGGGTCGGGGATCTCCGCGATCAAGCAGGTGTTCTCCGCCGCCAACATGCCGTACCTGCGAGAGCGGCTGGTGAGCAAAGACGGCAAGGCGGCCCTTATCATCGTCAACCTGCAGACCGTGTTCATCGCGAAGGAATCGCAGGAGGCGGTCGAGGCGATCTCGGACAGGCTCAAGCGCCATCCGCCGGGGATCGTTGCGGCGGTGACGGGAGACGCCGGCCTCGGCAGGGATTATCAGCAGGCGATACGGGAGAGCCTCGACAGCACCACGAAGGTGACCCTGTCGCTCTTGATCGTCATCCTGCTCGTCATCTTCAGATCGCCGGTGACGCCGGTGATCCCGCTGGCGACGATCGGCGCCTCGTTCGCGATCACACGAGCGATCGTCGCGCTGATCGCGAAGAGCGGCGTCGCGATATCTCCCCTGACGGAGATATTCCTCATCGTCGTCCTGTTCGGGGTCGGCACCGATTACTGCATATTCCTCATTTCCCGCTACCGCGAGGAGCTAGAGAACGGCCTTTCCGACACCGAGGCGATGGAGAAGGCGATCGAGAAAGTCGGGGAGTCGATCTCGTCGAGCGCCTTCACCGTGATCGTCGGCCTGGGGTTCATGTGTTTCGCCAAGTTCGGCCCGTTCGCGAAGACCGGCCCCTGCGTGGCGATGGGTGTCGGCATCTCGCTGCTCGCGTCGCTGACGCTGGCGCCGGCCTTGATGCTCCTGCTCAGCCGCTCGCTTTTCTGGCCGTTCCGGATCGCGCAGGGGACGTCTGTGCATGCGGCGTGGCGGCGGCTGGCCGGTGCGGTGGTCAACTACCCGCTCATGGCGATCCTCGCGCTGTCGTTCTGCTTCGCCCCGTTCATATGGTACGGTTTCAGTATGAACCGGTCGTTTGACCTGTTCACCGAGCTGAACGACGATGCGCCGGCGGTGCGCGGCCTGGAGATCATCAAGTCGCATTTCCTGCCCGGCGAGCTCGCGCCTCTCACCGTCGTCGTCGAAACTGACGACGACCTCTGGAAGCCCTCCTCGATCGACAAGATATACCAGCTGTCGAAGGTGATGGAGGGGATGCCGTGCGTTGCCCAGGCGCTGAGCGCGGTCCAGCCGACGGGGAATATCTCGTGGCTCGAAAAGGGGCTGCTGCCGTACCGCTTCTCGCAGTACGCCGAAGGGATCCGGAAGGGGAGAGACGGGCTGCAGCAGATCCAGGCGGGGCTGCAGAAGTCGATCGACGGGGTCAAGCTTTTCAAAAACAACATCCAGAAACACACGCAGCCTTCACAGATGCTCTTTATCAAGACGGCGCCCGACAAGCGCTACCTGGAGGCGTTCAAGCGGATCGACGAGCTGCAGTCAGCGCTGAACAGGATGTCGGACGGGGTCGGCAAGGTTCACGAGGGGCTCGGCCATGTTACGGAGAGCATGCAGGCCCTGTTCGCGCCGCACGGGGAATTCTCGTATCTGTTCGACCACGTCGTTTTGCCCGACACGATATTCCTGGAGCGGCCGGAGCTCAAGAACGTCATGTCGTATTACCTGTCCGAGGACGGCAAGGCGATGCGCCTGACGCTTATCCTCAAGACGAAGACCTTTTCAGACGAGGAGAAAGAGGCGATCGACGAGGTCCGCAAGACCCTCAACGGCGAGATGGCGCGGCTGAAGTTCCGGATGCCCCGGCTCCACATGGCGGGCGCGAGCGCGACGATCTACGACGAGCGGATCGTGACGCGCGACGATTTCTTCCGTATCGTCTTTTTCGTGCTCTCCGGCGTTTTCGTCATCCTGCTGATCCTGCTGGGAGACCTTGCCGAGTCGATCTACCTGATAGTCACGATGCTGGTGAGCTACATCGTGACGCTCGGCGTGACGACGCTTGTCTTCCAGTTCTATCTCTGCAAGGCGGGGATCGACTGGAAGGTGCAGTTCTTCATGTTCGTGATCCTGATCGCGCTCGGCGTCGATTACAACATCCTCCTGATGTCGCGTATCAAGGAAGAGCGCCGCCGTCTCGAGACCAGGGAGGCGGTGCGGGTCGCGGTAACCCGGACCGGCGAGATCATCTCTTATTGCGGCCTTATTATGGCGGGGACATTTCTTTCGCTGATGACCAGCCCGCTGTCCGCGATGATGGAGCTCGGCTTCACGCTGGTGTTCGGGATCCTCCTGGACACCTTTATCGTCAGGCCGATGCTTGTTCCCGCGATCATCGTCCTGCTCGACCGGGCCAGGATGCATTATTTCGAAGAAGGGTCGGTCTTCAGGCTGACCAAGTCCGACCGGCAGGCGGACTGAAAAAACGATCGTTCGGCCGCGCATTAAGTCCCTGAGAAAGCAATGCTTACGTCGGCCCCTCCTCTTGACAAACCCCGAAAATGAGGGTATAATCAAAGCCGGTATAGATTTTGGAGGGGTGTATGGGCAAAGTATCTCTTTGCGAACAGTTCTTGAGGTTTGCGATCAGTGTCCTGGCGGGCGTAACGCTTGCCGGGCACGATGCGGCTGTCGCATACGCGAACAGCTCCCTGCACGCCCTTGCCCCCGAGACCGCGTTTCCGGGCAGACCGTCCGCTTCGCAAAAGAAGACCGTTGCTGCAAAACCCCTGTGGGAGGGGCCGTTGTTCAGCAAAGAGAGCATCCTGAAAGGGACCCGCCTCTGGTCGGAGCTCAAGAAGATGAACGGAGGGGTCTTTCCCGCGCTAGTCGACCTGAAAGGGGATCCGGCGTCGGTCTCGGCGCAATTCGCGGAAAAGACAAAAGGGCTCTCCGGCGGTTCGATGGCCTGCCTGTCGCTCGAGGTCAATGAGCGGGAACTCGACAAATGCGAGCCGGGGCTTCTCCGCAGCGTGACCCGGTATATTGTCGTCGCCGATACCATTTCCAACCTGCGGAGAGAGTTCAAGAAGCACATCGTTAACGGCGATATCGCGCTCCACCAGTTCCAGCTGGTGATCTGCTTCTTCAAGTACGAGGACGAGCGGACGGTACACTGGCACCGCATATCGCTCGGCAAGTTGCCCTCCGGTCCTGATGCCTCCAAAGTGGCGCTGCTGTTGCGGTCCGAGAGCAGCATAAAGGGTCGTGAACTGGTCGGCCGGGGGCTGATGCGCCGGCCGCTCGAAAATATCGTCACGCTGCTGAAGAGCAAATTCCCCGGCTATGCGCTGACCGTCAACGCCGTCAACCAGCCGTTTTTCGAGAAACTGTTCAGGGCACGGAAATTCAGCTGTGTTCGCGCGGTAGATCTTCGCATGACCGGCGTGATCCGCCAGGTGAGGGGGATCGAGGGATCTACGGTGAAGCAGGAGAACATCCTCTTTGCTCGCATACCGGAAGGAGAAGTTGCGGCGAGCCCGGTACAGATGACGCTCGATATGCCTGTCGCCGGCGAGGCGTCTCGCCAGCCGTCACCCGTCGAAGAGCTGGCCGCGCGGATGGGGCTTTCGAACGACCTCGCCGGCGGGAATCTGGTCAAATGGCTGCGCGATCACGACTTGACGCTGTCGTATCCCCGGATCGTCGATATCTACGGCGACTACGACGCGAATGAGTTAGTCCGGTATCTCTATAAACAGCAGGTCCGTGAGATCAAGAGCGAAATTGAAGACTTCTCCCGTGAGGCGGGAGTCTATGAGGATACGGCGCGTCGCATCGCCGGGAGAGTTTCGCGCGAGGAGCTGTATCCGCTGATCCTCTGGATGGCCGACCTCAAGTTCAAGACCCAGAAGCGGGAGGACCGCGAAGGGAAGTTGTTCGGCAAGGACGATGTCAGGAAAAAGAAGCTGCGGGAATTGCCGATCTGGCCGGTCGATGAAAATGACACTATCCGAGAAGACCTGATCGATTGGATGCGGATCTCCGGCAGGGCGCCGCCGCCTGAGTACTACCTGGTGCGCAAACTGTCGTACGACGTGCTCGCGAAAAAGCCGCCGAAGTTCAGGGCTGGGAGACAACTCGCGTTCGATTTCGGGGGAAAGGCGCAGCCCAAGAACGTGAAGAAGAAACCTGCGAAAGCCGACTACATGCAGGTCAATGAGCCGTATTACAGCGGGCTGTCGATGAAAGACGGCCAGCCGGTCTCGTTCGCTAACGCTCACGAGGCGAAGGCGTACGGGGAAAGATTGGTCGTGGCGGGCCGCGCGGTCAAGCACGAGCAGATCGAAGTCCTCGGCAGGAAGTTCGACGTCATCGTCGAGAAAGGCGCAGGCTTGACGGATGCTATGGTGAAGGCGATGATCGCGGAGGCGGTGAACCGGACCAAAGCCGCCGGCGGCGACATCAGCAAGATTCCTTCCACGCTCGTTTTCGGCCTCCTCGACACATCATCCCACCTCTTCGAAGACCACACGCAGAACGGCTTCATCGGCATCAACCGCGCCCTGTATGAGATCAAGGAAGACAAAGTCCGCAACCTTCTCCTGCAGGTCGGCCTGTTCCACGAGCTGTGCCACGAGGCGACGGGCCTGAGCGGCGATGCGTTCGAAGCGGCGCAGATGGCACGGGACGCGGAGTTTGCCGCGGGCGAGGCGGTGCGCGAAGGCATCCCGACAGACAAGATCTACGAGCTGCTGCTCCCGATGCTGACGCCACGGTTCGCAGTGTTTGCCGGGATGGTTTCGGCGATAGCCGATGGCCGCCTGAAGCAACGGGCCGAGGATGCCGTTCTGGCGCTGCTCGATGATAAAGATGCTTCGCCGGATGGCCTGTTCCGCGGGGATATCGATGCTTTGCGCGATGCGATCGGAAAGCGGTGGGACCGCCAGAAAGTCGAGCGCGCGCTGAATGCCCTTGCGTTAACGGGGAGTGTCATCCTGCAGGTCGACGGCATCGGAACACTGCAGGTTTGGCGTGCGCAAACAGCCGGCAAGCCTGGCGCGGTGAATGTGCCGCAAACTGTCGGAGAGCCTGTGCTGAGAACCAGAGTCCTCCAGCCGCTCTCGTTGCCGAAATTGATCGAAAAAAGCGGTCTTACCGAGGCACAGATCGACATCCTTCGCCGCAATTCGGCGGGGGTGATGACATTGTACGAGTTTCTCAGGGAATATCGGACAACAGTGAATGGGGGCTATGCGCTGGGGCTGACATCGTTTGTTTCGTACAGGGATTTCTACGACGCAGTTGCCGCGGTCTGCGGCCTTATCAGCTGGGATGACGCTCACAGGGCGTTGTTCGGCGATAGAGACCTGGTCAGGACCAATCATTTCATGCAGCAGATAATCGTCGTTAAAAGGAAGCCGGTCGTCTTCTTTGTTCCGCACGATATCTTTGTTTATCCTGAGTCGGCGACGGCGCAGGAGATCGCCTGGTGCTTGACGGAGCGGAACCGCGACTCTTTAAAGAACGCCTACTTCGTTTTCGGGCTGTATGATGCGATCAACGACAAGGATTATAACAGCTATTTTTCAGACGATTCGGCATCGCTTCAGGAACGGCTCAAGGTCATGCAAAACGTCTTTGAGCGGTTCGAAGATCACCTCGCGCCGGTGCGCGCCGAGAAGATCGAGGCGCTGCCGGTGGCCTACGGGAATCTGAAACAGGCGATCGAGGACCGGCTCCTCGAAGGGGATTCCGGGATGTTCCGGGGAAGCATCATTGATATCATGTCGCAGCTTGGATTTGAATGCACCTCTCGTGACGTTATCAGCGCGCTTGAAAAGCTGTCGCGCGATAACGAGATCATCGTGGGGGTCGACCGCGACATGCGTCTCCGGATCGCGCGGGTGTGGGACAAAAGCGAGCTTGACCGCGGCCCGCATATGCGGCGTTACCTGTACGAGAGAAAGTTCGGGGCCGACGGCGGCGTGGTAACGCCATATACGGCGCGCCAGCTGTTCCTGCGCCTGGAGTCGGCCAGGTTCCTGATGGACGCCTATAATAACCGTTCGATGGGGTTCGACGAGCTGGCTCAAGACGGCTCTGAGCGGCAAAAGGAGATCACCGTCGCGCTGGAGCGGCCGATAGTGATCGCCAAGGATCTCCTTGCGAGGAGGGTGCCGCTCAAGGGGAGGGTGAAGGATATCATCACCAGCGCCGGCGAGTTTTTGTCTTACAGCGGTACCTATCCTGAAGACCTGATCGCCGAGCTTTCTCTGGACAGCATTGAGAAGATGGCGGCGCACGCGCAGCTCGACGACGAAGTGGATTGGTACTTCGCCTCGGTTCGGGACGCGCTCGGCGTCATGCGCGCGTCGATCAGTGCCGCGGAGACCGGCGAAGCGCAGGGTGTCGACGGGGAAGTGATACGCGATTGCGTCGAGATGTGCCGTGCGCTCGCGGGGTCGTATGCAAAGTGGTCGGACAAGCCGCTGCGGGAGATCGAAGAGATGTTCTTATATGCCGGGATACTGCCTTTCCAGCCGGACCACGCCGTCCATTCGATATTGGACAAGATCATGAGATACGAACTCGAGTATGAGGCAGGCCGGGGTCTCATCGACTCCTCGTCATGACGCGCTTCCGAAAACGCGGTAATCCCTCGTTTATTACTCGGCTTAAATCTGCTATAGTAATCGTCCCATGAAGTCTCATACCGAACATCTTACGTTCAATACCTCGCAGCGGCAGGAGTTCGTCAACATCACGCCGCAGGTCGAGGCCGCAGTAGTGAAAAGCGGCGTCCGCGAAGGGCTTTGTCTCGTCAACGCGATGCACATCACCGCGAGCGTTTTCATCAACGATGACGAGGGCGGGCTGCACCGGGACTTTACGGCCTGGCTGGAGAAGCTTGCGCCGTACAGCGTTCGCGGCTATCAGCACAACCTGGGCGGCGAGGACAACGGCGACGCGCACCTCAAGCGGACCGTGATGGGGCGCGAGGTAGTGGTCGCCGTGACGGGCGGGAAGCTCGACTTCGGGCCGTGGGAGCAGATCTTTTACGGCGAGTTTGACGGCATGCGCAAGAAGAAGGTTTTGATAAAGGTCATCGGCGAATAAACAGATACCGGGAGACAGGCTGTTATGTTCAATAACGCATTGATCCAGCAGTTTAGGGATATCGTGGGCGCGGAGAACGTTTTTGATTCGAAAGCGGACCGGATTTGCTACTCGTACGACGCGACCAAGCAAAGCTTTCTGCCTGACCTGGTCGTCAGGCCGGGATCCACGGCAGACGTTTCTGCGGTGATGAAGCTCGCGAGCGAGCGGAATATCCCGGTCTATCCGCGGGGGGCGGGGAGCGGACTTACCGGCGGGGCTGTGCCGCTTTTCGGGGGGATCGCGTTGGATATGGTCCGGATGAACAGGATCATCGAGATCGACGCTGACAACCTGACAGCCACCGTTGAGCCGGGGCTGGTGGTGGGCGAATTCCAGAAAAAGGTCGAGGAGATGGGGCTCTTCTACCCTCCCGACCCGGCCAGCAACGAATTCTCGACGATCGGAGGCAACGTCGCGGAGTGTGCCGGCGGCCTCCGATGCCTAAAATACGGCGTGACGCGCGACTATGTCCTCGGCCTCGAGGTGGTGCTATCCAACGGCGACGTGATCAATCTCGGCGTCAGGACGCTCAAGAGCGTCACCGGCTACGACATGGTCCGCCTCTTCGTCGGCTCGGAGGGGACGCTGGGCGTTTTCACCAAAATTATCCTGCGGCTTATCCCGCTTCCCGAGCGGCTGAAGACGTGCAACGCATTTTTCGCCGACACGATGGACGCGGCGCGTGCGATCGCCGACATCATCCGCAACCGGGTGGTGCCTCGGACGTTCGAGTTCATGGACAGGAAGACGATCGAGTGCGTCGAGCGGTACAAGAACGTCAATATCTCGGAGGGGAAGGCGGCGGCATTCCTCCTGATCGAGGTCGACGGGATCGAGGCGTCGGTCGAGGTGGAGATGAAAAAGATCGTCGATATATGCACGAAGAACGGCGCCTACAAGACCCAGGTCGCGAAAGACGAAAAGGAGCGCGAGCTCCTCTGGTCGCTGCGCAAGGCGGTGTCGCCGGCGCTTTACCAGATCAGCCCGGGCGGCAAGATCAACGAGGATGTCTGCGTGCCGCGCAGCAAGATCCCCGACATGCTGAGCCGCGTCGCCGATATCGCGGCGCGACACCAGGTGACGATCGTGAGCTTCGGCCACGCAGGCGACGGCAATATCCACATGAACGTCCTGGTCGATTTCGACAAGCCCGAGGAGCTGAAGCGGGGCGAGGAGGCGATCGAAGAGGTATTCAAAGCCACGATTGAGCTCGGGGGGACGCTCTCAGGCGAGCACGGCATCGGCAACACCAAGGCGAAGTTCCTGCACCTGGAGTGCGGAGAGGAAGAGATCGAGCTGATGCGCGAGGTCAAGGAGCTGTTCGACCCGAAAGGGATCCTGAACCCAGGGAAGATATTCGACCCGTCCAAGCAGCGCGTATTGTCGTCGCTGAAAGAGATCAAGGAAAAGGTGCCGCAATACGATGAAAGATAAGAAGGATATCGTGCAGGAATATACCCGCGTCTGGGCCGAGGAGGCGCACCGCTGTTCGAAATGCGGCAAGTGCCGCTCGTTCTGTCCCGTTTTTCTCGAAACGGGCGACGAGAAGATGGGGACGCGCGGGCGTCTCAGCCTCGCCGCGGCCCTCGCGGCGAACCAGGTCGCCCCGACAAAGGAGTTCCTGCGGAGCATTTCGACCTGTATGCGCTGTCTGCGCTGTACGCGCGAGTGTCCGTCGCAGGTGAATTTCGACCGGTTGATCAGGGCGGTGAGAGGTGCGCTCGGCCGGCGGGTCTGGCGGTATCAGGCGGCCAACCTGCTGGTGGGAGCGCTGCTGGAGAACCGCTGGATGATGGACGCGGCGGTGCGGTGCGGCGCGATCGCGCAACGGTTTCTCCCTAAGGGGAGCGCACGGTGGGTGCGCGAGCTGCCGTTCTTCTACCGCGGGTCGGCGGTGACGCCGCGGTTCGCATCTCAGCCGGCGCTGCGGACGCACGGCGGCTACCACAGGACGCAGAAGTCCCGCATGACGGTGATGCTGTATACCGGGTGCGTGATCAATTACCTGTATCCCGACATCGCGCAGTCGGTCATCGACGTGCTCAACCGGGGCGGCGTCGACGTTATCGTCTCGCCGCGCGAGCTGTGCTGCGGGATACCGGCGATCTCCGCAGGCGATCACGCGACGGCGAAGCGGCTCGCGCGTCATAACGTCCATCTTGTCCGGAAGTTCAACGTCGACTATGTCGTTTGCGCCTGCAGCACCTGCACGCACACGTTCATGAAGGATTACCCGGAGCTGATCGGCGAAGACGCCGCCGCGTTCGCGAAAAAGGCGATGGACGTGTCGTGTTTTATCAGGAACGTCCTCGGGCTTACGGCCGCGCGTACCGACGTTACGGCGACCTACCACGACCCGTGCCATATGCGGTTCGGCATGAACGTGACCAAAGAGCCGCGCGAGCTGATCGCGCAGGCGTCGCGGTTCGTCGAAATGCCGTGCGCCGATAAGTGCTGCGGCATGGCGGGCGCTTTTGGTATAATCAACCATGCCATTTCAAAGAAGATATTCGAGCGCAAGGCCGCGGCGGTGCGCTCGTCGGGAGCGCAGGTTGTCGCGACAAGCTGCCCGAGCTGCATGATGCAGCTCCGCGGGCAGCTGCACGACCGGGGGATAGCGGTCGACGTGGTGCACACCGTCGAGCTGTTCAGGCGGGGGATGATCGAGAAACAAAAACGAGAAAAGTGAGGATCGTATGGCGGCGAAGAACACGTGGGGACAAAAGATCAAGCGTACCGTGACCAGCGTCATGCCGGTCGACAGCGCCCGTCAGGGCGACTGCAAACGGTGCGGGGCGTGCTGCAGCCTGCCGAACACCTGCCCCTTTCTGCGGTTCGAGGACGAGGCGCGCAGGGTGAATTCGTATTGCGCCGCGTATGCGGTCCGCCCGCTGAACTGCCGCAAATACCCCCGGGTGAAAGATGAACAAGTCGTCGAGGAGTGCGGCTACAGCTTCCCGCATTCGTGATCTCTCCCGCCGGTTATTGTCACCATCGCCCGCCGTCAGGGATGCAGCGCCGCCGCTGCCGGTGTCTCTGCGCTTGCCCCCCATCGGCTGATCGCATGAAAATGGAGTCCGCATGAAAAAAGAATATTACATAGGCGTGGAAGGGGGCGGGACCAAGACGGCCGGGGTCCTCGTCGATCAGAAGATGCGCGCGGTCGCATCCGCCGCCGCCGGACCTTCCAATTATCACTCTGTCGGCCTCGACACGGCCAGGATGAGCATCCACGCCGTCGTCGACGGACTGATCAAAAAGAGCGGCGTCTCCCGGGACGCGGTGACGCGCGCCGCGCTCTGTCTCGCCGGTGTCAGCCGCAAGGGGGACCTTCGGGCGATGACCGAGATGGCCGCGGCGGCCGGGCTCGACGGCCGCGTGGTCATTTCCAGCGACATGGTTTCCGGACTGGCCGGCGGCGCGGGCGAGCCGCTCGGGATCGTCGCGATCGCGGGGACGGGGTCGAACATTTACGGCGTGAACAAGAACGGCGAGAGTTTCAATGTGGGCGGCTGGGGCCATCTCCTCGACGACGAGGGGAGCGGATACGCCATCGGCCTGGCCGCGATCAAGGCGGCGATACGGTCGCGTGACGGGCGGTTCGCCCCCTGCGTCCTCGGCGAGCGGATCGTCGGCGCGCTCGGCCTCGGATCGCTGGAAGATATCGTCGACTGGTCGCTGTCGGTGACGAAAGATCGGATAGCTTCGCTTGCGGGACTGGTGTTCGAGGCGGCGGATGGGGGAGACAGGATCGCCCGGCACATCATAGACGAGGCTGTGGCGGCGATGGCGCGCGGTATCGGGATCGTCGTTGAGAAGCTCGCCATGCGCGAAGATGTTTTCAAGATCGTACTCGCCGGCGGCATATTCGGCGCGTATCGGACCTTCTTCGACCGCGTCGGGGACGCAGTCCTCGCGGCGGCCCCCCGGGCTGACGTCATCCTTCCGCTGCATGACGGCATGCACGGCGCCGTGCTCGTCGCCCGGCGCTATCACGCGAAGTTCGATCTCCTGAAGAAATACGGCACGGCCGCCGCCGGCGCTGCGGGCTGTACGGAAGATGAGGGTGTCCCGCTCGAGAAACGCACTGCCCGCGAGCTCGTCGAGCTGATGAATGTTGAGGACTGCGGTGTCGCCAGGAAAGTAGGGCTCCAGAAAGAGCAGATCGCCGCGGCCGCCGACGATATCGTCGCCGCCTTCACCGGAGGAGGGCGTCTGGTGTACGTCGGCGCGGGGACGAGCGGGCGGCTCGGCGTTCTTGACGCCTCCGAGTGTCCGCCGACGTTCGGCGTCAGGGACGGGCTTGTCGTCGGCATCATCGCCGGCGGCGAGCGGGCGCTCCGGCATCCGGTCGAAGGCGCCGAAGACGATCCGTCGGCCGGAGAGAAAGACCTGAAAAAGATCAAGCTGTCGGCGAAGGATGTCGTCGTCGGGATAACCGCGAGCGGAACGACGCCGTACGTGCGGGGCGCGCTCGCCTACGCGCGGCGCGTGAAAGCGCGGACGGTCGGCGTGACCTGCTCGCTCTTCTCGCCGCTGGAGAAGCTGTGCGACACGCTGATCTGCGTCCCGACGGGCCCCGAGTTCGTCCGCGGGTCGACGCGGCTCAAGGCGGGCACCGCGACGAAACTGGTATTGAACATGCTGACGACGGCGAGTATGATACGGACGGGCCGCGTGTGCGGCTCACTTATGGCCGACGTGACGCCGACCAACAGGAAACTGGTCAAGCGCGCGTGCGGCATCGTGGCGTCGCTTACCGGCGCGGGAGAGAAGGAATCTGCGGCGTTCCTGAAAAAGGCCGGATGGAACGCGAAGACGGCGGTCGTGATGAAGAAGAAAGGGCTGTCGCGCGCGGCGGCCGAACGGCTTATCGAGCGTCACAACGGTTTTATCACGGATATCATTTCCTGAGAGGATCTTCACATGGATATTGATCGTAAGATCGGCGAGATGTTCGTCGTCGGCTTCAAGGGGACGGCGGTGACCAAAGAGCTCGCCGAGCTGATCGCGAAGCGGTACGTCGGCGGCGTCATCCTGTACGCCAGGAACATTGAGAACATGGCGCAGGTGGCGCGCCTCTGCTCTGATATGCAAACCCTCAGGAAGACGGTGAGCGAGACGCCTCTCTTTATCGCGATCGACCAGGAAGGCGGCGTGGTCCACCGGCTGATCGCGGAAACGTTCGACGAACTCGACCTGCAGAA
>ERZ795055.2581-NODE-2581-length-13647-cov-26.055768_pt1 | contig 13647 bp, 12 predicted proteins | sample MGYA00375139_ERZ795055 | MGnify/ENA primary metagenome ERZ795055 (study PRJEB30184, sample SAMN05720283) | anaerobic digester metagenome | isolation source: active sludge of municipal wastewater-treating anaerobic digesters | place: USA | collected 2015-01-23 ...
GCTGGAGGTCGACGTCGGTTTCGACGAGGATGCCGCGGTCGGCACCGATGGCCATCGCGGTTCGGAGCGTCTCCTGGCAGGCGGCGACACCGCAGGAGACGGCGATGACTTCGGTCGCGATGCCGGCTTCCTTGAGCCGGACGGCTTCTTCCACCGCGATTTCGTCGAACGGGTTCATGCTCATCTTGACGTTGGCCAGATCAACGCCCGACCCGTCCGCCTTGACGCGAACCTTCACGTTGTAATCAATCACCCGTTTCACGGGTACGAGAATCTTCACAAAGTTCTCCTTTCCGGTAAATTGTTCTGTCGGTTCTCTTGCACTACGGTTCGGTCACTGTTTGACAGAGTCTGTTTCATTGCGCACAATGACCATACTGTGTCGTATGGAATGCATACGGTAGCGTATGGAAATCAACTCTGTCAACCCCCCGTCCAGCATGGGCCGCCGCAAGCTGGCAAGTCCGCGGACTCAGCTCGACCGCGGAAACTGGATCGAAAGTGCCATCGATGTCCTCGCCCACGACGGCGTCGGCGGCCTGCGCGTCGAAGTCCTGGCCAAGCGTTGCGGCGTCACCAAGGGGAGTTTCTACTGGCATTTCAAGGACCGCCAGGATCTCCTCGCGGCAATCCTCGAACACTGGAAGGAGGGCCGCATTCGTGACATCGAGAAAACCACTTCAGTAACGCCGGGCAAGGAACGCGAACAGCTCCACTTTGCCATCGAGGTCTATGGCGCCAGCCGCAACCGCAAGGGCATGTCGATCGAACTCGCGGTCCGCGACTGGGCGCGCCATGACCCGCAGGCCGCAACGGTCGTCGAAGCGGTCGATCTCTATCGCCTGGAATGCACGCGCAAGCTGTTTGTCGCTGCCGGCATGTCGGACGCCGAAGCCAAGAGCCGCAGCCTGCTGCTATATGCCTGCGTATTCGGACTCTCGCTGATGCACTACACGCATTTCGACGACCATCTCGACGATCTGAAAGAGCGAATCGCCGACCGCATCGTCTCGGTTTAAGCCTGGCAGACGACGCTTTTGCCCGTACCCCGCGCTGATTGCTCCCAGACAGCCAGGTCGACCGCCAGCTGATCGACAGCCGCTGTCAGTGCGGCAACCCCGCCCCGCGAATCGGCGCCCGGCGCCGGCTTTTCGATCCAGAATTCGTAAGCCGTCAGCAGCGCCCGGTTGCGGTCAAGCAGTTGCGCCCGGCCCCGCAACTGGCCGCGACTGGTCGCCGGATCATCAAAAACCTGGGCAAACGCGTCGATATCGATACGCAGCACGCAACGGGTCCTGCCCTGCCCCGCCGGCATCAGCCCAAGCTGCTGAATCAGTCGCTGCTGGATGAGTTGCGCCGGCGGACCGGCCCAGCGCGCGCGCGTATAGTTGCGCAAGCGTGCCGGTTCGGCATAGAGCAGACGGAATTCGATGCCCATCGAATCCATCCACAGCGGCGCCCGCACTTCGAGCGCCAGTTCGCTGCGCAGCGGATTGGCCGGCGACTGCAGCAAGGGCGGACCAAAATCATAGACGTTCAGCGCACTGTCCCCGCCCTGTTTGCCGGTCGAATAACAGGCGGCGAGGAGCAGGCAACAGGCAGCCATCATCGAGCGTCGCATGTCAGCGCTCCCGACCGGCGGAAAAACCTGCTTCGCCGGGCCCCGGCGCGGCAGCCGGCACGCCGAACACCAGTCCCTGGGGCGAATCTTCCAGCAGGCGCAAGACCCGGCTCAACTGCCGGGAAGTCATGGAAAAATCAGCCGCCAGTTCGTTGATCCGGGGCATCAGGGCCGATGTTCCGCCAGCCGACGCATCGCCGATCGCCACGTCGATCTTGTCGGCGGTCACCTGCATTTTGGCGACCAATTGACGCGTATCGGCAAGCAATGGTCCGACCTCACCGGCTGCTTTGGAGATGTTTTTGAGGTTCTGGTCGTCGAGCAACTTGCGCACCTGAATCAGGGTCGCGTTCATGTTGTCGAGCGCCGGCTTCATGCCGGCCGTAGCGCCTTCCAGGTTGGCGATGGTCGCCGTCAGGCGCCGGCGATTTTCCTCGTTGAGAAGCGCGCTGATCGCCGCCATGACCTCCTGCGCCTGGCGTAGCGCCGCAGTACCACTCTCGCTCGCCTCGTCGAGCAGCGAGGGAATCATGGCGATGCGCGGCAGTTTGCCATCGTCGGCCAGGAGGGGTTCGGGGTTCTTCCCGCTATCCACCAGCAGCACATGCGCGATCCCGGTAACGCCCTGATAGGCAAGTTTGGCGACCGTACCCTTGGTCAGCGGAATGTTGTCGGCGATGGCAATCGTGATCAGGATGTCGCTCGGATTGTCGCTATCGAGCTTGATTGCCTTGACTTTGCCGACGCGTATTCCGCGATAGCGGACCTGTGCCTCCGGATTGAGCCCGCCGATGTTGTACTTGGTGACCACGACATAATTACGCAGGTTGTCCTGCGTACCGCGTAACCAGCCCAGGGCGGCGAGCGCCGCCGCCCCCAGAAGGAGGGCGAACAGACCGGCAATAAAGGCATGCGACTTGTTTTCCATTGACGAATCCTACAACAACCTCGTTTTGTCGCCATCCCGGAAGCCGGCGAGAAAAGGATGATCTCCGGCCATGACCTCCGCAGCAGTGCCGAACTTTACAATATGTTGCTCGGCCAGCACCGCGATATGCGTCGCCAGGCCGGCAAGCGTTTCCGGGTCGTGGGTAACCATGATCACCGTCAGTCCGAGTTCACCCTGCAACTGTCCGAGCAGATTGACAAAGCTGCGGCTGCGATCGGGATCGAGGCCCGCGGTCGGTTCATCGAGCAGCAACAGCTCGGGTTCGAGCGCCAAGGCGCGGGCCAGCGCGACGCGCTTGACCATGCCGCCTGAAAGCTCGGCGGGCATCAGCCTGCCATGCTCCGTCTCCAGCTCGACCAACGCCAGCTTGAGATTGACCAGACGGCGAATCCAGTCTTCATCGAGGCGCTTCATTTCGCGTAGCGGGAAAGCGATATTGTCGAACACCGGGAGCGCCGAGAACAGCGCGCCACCTTGAAACAACATGCCCAGCCGCCGCAACATCGCGCTCTGCGCCACCCCGCCAGCGCCGCCGAGGTCCTGCCCGAACAGGCGAACGGTCCCCGCCGCCGGCTGGATCAATCCCAGAATCTGGCGCAGCAGCGTCGTCTTTCCGCTGCCCGAACCGCCGACCAGCCCGACGATCTGGCCACGTTCGACCCGCAGGTCAAGGTTGCGATGCACGTAACGGTTGCCGATGCGCGTACTCAAGCCGCGCATTTCGACCACCGCCGGGTTCGCCTTGCCGTTCATAGCTGGGGAATCCCCATGTTCCGCGTGGCAATCGCGAACACTGCGTCGACCAGAATCACCAGCGTGATCGCCGTGACGACCGATGTCGTGGTATTGGCCGACAGGCTTTCGGTATTGGGCTTGACGCGCAAGCCGAAGTGACAGGCGACCCAGGCGATGATGAACCCGAATACCAGTCCCTTTGAAAGCCCAATGACGAGATTGGCGACCGGCACCGCGCGCTGCAGGTTCTCGACAAAATGGGCCAATGAAATATCGAGCTGCAGCAGCGCCGAAAGCATGCCGCCGATCAGCGCAATGCCGGATGCCCACAGCACCAGCAACGGCATTACTACGGTCAACGCCAGCAATTTGGGCAAAACCACACGAATGCTGCGCGAAACGCCCATGGCGGACAGCGCGTCGATTTCCTCGGTCACCCGCATCACGCCGATCTGCGCGGTCATCGCCGACCCCGAGCGGCCGGCGACGAGCACCGCCACCAACACCGGGCCGATCTCCCGGATGATCGAGATGCCGAGGATATTGACGATGAACAGATCGGCGCCGACGCTGCGCAACTGCAGGGCCGAGAGGTAGCTCAAGGTGACGCCGATCAGGAAACCAACCAAGCCGGTGACCGGCAGGGCCAGTGCCCCGGCCTTGTAGATATTTGCGCCAATTTCCTTCCACGGCATCTCGGACGGGTGGCGAAGCAGATACCCGAGATCGAGCAGCATCTGCCCGTACATGGTTACCAGCCCTTGGGCATTGTCGAGGGCCCCGAGTACCAGATAGCCGATGCGCTCGACCGGTCCGGGAAGCGTAGCCTTCCCCGTGCCGCTGACGACCGGCGCCGCCGCGACGCGCTCCAGGGTACGCCGACAGGTCCCGGAAACGCTCAGCTCCGCCGGCCAGCGCTCATTCCACGTCCGCCAGAGCAGGACCGCCGCCGCGCTGTCCAGGCGCTCGACCGCCGTAAGATCCCAGGACAGAGCGGCGAGGCTATCCGCCGCCAACCGGGTCTGCAATTGCGGAAGTTCGGGCAGGAGCGCAGCAAGCGTCCATTCCCCGGTCAGCACGACCTTCCCCGACTCGATCTGCAGACGGGGTGTCGTGGTCACGCAAGCTTCCTCGGCGCGCGGCCCTTGACCAGGTATTCACGCCCGATCTGCTTCCACACCGCGGCTTCTTCACCCAGCGCCGCGGCCGTCCATGGATTCGCCTGCAGCCACTCGGCTGGCAGGTCGAGCTGAAAACCGTTCGCCGTGGCCGTTGCCCGCCAGGCGGGAAGCACGCGATCATCGCGTGTGCGATGCAGCAGGACCGCCAGACGCAGGCAGAAAATCAGCCGCCAGGCGCTGTCGACCGCAGCAATCGCTCCCAGCTTCTCCAGCTTGCCTCGGTGACCGAGCACCAGCATTGCCAGGCGCACTTGATCCTTCTTCGAGAAACCGGGCATGTCGGCATAGGTCAGAATGTAGGCGCCATGCTTGTGATAGGCATTGTGCGCAACCGATATCCCGATTTCATGCAGGCGGGTCGCCCACGACAGAAACTGCACGTCCTCTTCTGACGGCGAGCCCTCGGCCAGTTGCGTCAGGGCCGAAAGCGCCGTCGTCTCGACACGCTCGGCCTGATCAGCCTCAACTTGGTAGCGGCGGATGAACTGCACTACCGTCGAATCGCGCATGTCGTGGTGGTGGAAGCGGCCAAGCAGGTCGTAGAGCACACCCAGGCGCAGGGCGCCATCGGCATAAGTCATGTGCTCGATGCCCAGTTCCTCGAAAATCGCCGACATGATGGCGATCCCGCCCGGCAGCACGGGCAGGCGATCGCTCTTGATTCCCGGGATGTCGAGCGCCTCGGCCGAGCCGGCCTTGACCAGCATGGAACAGAGCCTGTCGAGGCCCGACCGGCTGATGCCGCTCTCGCCGTTCGGGTTCAGGCGATTCAATTCGAGGATATCGGCAATCGCCCGGGCCGAACCCGAGGAGCCGATCGCCTCCTTCCAGCCCATCCGCCGATAATCGTGGGCGATCAGTTCGATCTCCTTGGCGGCGGCGATCTGCGCCTCGCGCAGGCGTTTCCTGTCGATCTTGCGATCCGGGAAGAAACAGAGCGTATAGCTGACGCAGCCCATGTACAGCGACTCCATCAGCAGGGGATCATGCCGCTTGCCGATGATGAATTCGGTCGACCCGCCGCCGATATCGACGACCAGCCGCTTTTGCGCCGACATCGGCAGCGAATGCGAAGCGCCGATATAGATCAGGCGCGCCTCTTCGCGTCCGGCGATGACTTCGATCGGAAAGCCGAGCGCTTCCTCGGCAAGGGGGAGAAACTCCTCGGCGTTCTTCGCCACGCGCAGGGTATTGGTCGCCACTGCCCGCACCGCGCCCTTGTCCAGTCCGCCCAGGCGTTCGCCGAAGCGGCGCAGCGCTTCGAGCGCCCGCGCCTGCGAACCCGGGTCGAGGCGCTTGTCCGCCGTCAGTCCTGAAGCCAGACGCACCGACTCCTTCAGCGAGTCCAGGGTATAGATCTGGTCATCCACCACGCGCCCGACCTGCAGGCGGAAGCTGTTGGAGCCCAGGTCGACGGCAGCTACGGTTTCGTAAATCATGGACTTGGAACTACTGAAGGATTGGCCTGAGCCGCATTCTAGCATCCGCCACAAGGGCGGATTATTTCGGCGGCAGCGCAAAAAAAGCCCGCCTGGTTGCGCCGGCGGGCTTTTTGCGAAGCAGAGCGGAGGAATCTAGCTGGCCAGCGCGTTCCTGATCTGCTCCAGTGTCGACGGATCGTCGATGGTCGTCAGGTCGCCGGGATCGCGGCCTTCAGCCAGAGCCTGCAGCGAGCGGCGCAGCATCTTGCCGGAACGGGTCTTGGGCAGACCGGTCACGAAATGGACCCGCGCCGGACGGCCAATGGCACCCAGAATGCCGTCGACCGTGGCAAATACTTCCTTCTCCAGCGCCTTGACCAGTTCCGGCGTAGCCACCTTGGAAGCATCCTTGACGACGGCGAAGGCCATCGGCACCTGGCCCTTGAGCTTGTCCTCGACGCCAACGACAGCCACTTCGGCAATCGCCGGGTGATTCTGGATAGCTTCCTCGATTTCACGGGTACCCAGACGGTGACCGGCGACATTGATCACGTCGTCGGTCCGGCCGAGGATGGTGAAGTAGCCGTCGTCATCCTTGATCGCCCAGTCGAAGGAGGAATAGACCAGCGGCTCCTTGAACAAAGTGAAATAGGTGCTGATGAAGCGGTCGTCCTGACCCCAGACGGTGGACAGGCAGCCCGGCGGCAGCGGCGGAACCACGGCGGCGATACCCTTTTCGTTGGCGCCGCACTCGGAACCATCCTCGCGATAAATCTTCAGGTTGTAACCGTAGACCGGGAAGCTCGGCGAACCGAACTTGATCAGTGTCTTTTCGACGCCCGGCAGCGCAGCCAGCATCGGCCAGCCGGTTTCCGTCTGCCAGTAGTTGTCGATGACCGGCTTCTGCAACTCATTCATGAACCATTCATGGGTCGGCTGATCGAGCGGCTCGCCGGCCATGAAGATGTGCTTGAGCGAGGACAGATCGTACTTGTGCATGTAGGCCGGATCCTGCTTCTTCAGCACGCGGGCGGCAGTCGGCGCCGAGAACATGACGTTCACCTTGTACTTCTCGACGATCTGCCACCAGATTCCGGGGTCGGGACGCAGCGGCGTGCCCTCGTACATCACCGTCGCCATGCCGGCGATCAGCGGGCCGTAGATGATGTAGGAATGGCCGACCACCCAGCCGATGTCGGATGTGGAAAAGTAGGTTTCCCCCTCGCCGCCGCAGTAGATGTGCTTCATCGACGACGCCAGCGCCACGGCGTAGCCGCCGGTATCGCGCTGGACGCCCTTCGGCTTGCCGGTCGTACCGGAGGTGTACAGGATGTAGGACGGCTCCGAGGACTCCATCCATTCGCACGGCACCTGGGCATCCATGAACTCGGCGCGCAACGTAGCGTAGTCGACGTCGCGGCCGGCTACCTTGTTGTATCCCTTGTCGAGGCCGCGGTCGACCATCAAAACCTTGGCCGGCTTGTGCTCGGCCAGGTCGATCGCCTCGTCGAGCAGGTGCTTGTAGGGAACTGCCTTGCCGCCGCGCATGCCGGCATCGGAAGAGACGATCAGCACCGGCTTGGCATCGTCGATGCGCGTCGCCAGCGAGCCGGAAGCGAAACCGCCGAAGACTACCGAGTGAATGGCGCCGATACGTGCCGAGGCGAGGATGGCGAAGCAGGCCTGGGCGATCATCGGCATGTAGATCAGCACGCGGTCGCCGCGCTTGACGCCGAGGCTCTTGTAGATCGCCGCCATGCGCTCCACCTCGCGCTGCAATTCGGCAAAGCTGTAAACCTTCTCTTCGTCGGTTTCGGTCGACACGAAGATCAGCGCGCGATCATTCGGGCGCTTGGCGGCATGGCGGTCGACGGCGTTGTGGCAGAGGTTGGTCTTGCCGCCGACGAACCACTTGGCGAACGGCGGTCGCGAGTAATCGCAGACCTGGGTAAACGGTTCCTTCCAGTCAACAAGTTGCGCCTGCTCGGTCCAGAACTCGTTCGGTTTGTCGATGGAATACTGGTGGAATTCCTTGTACGTCGTCATATCACTTCCTCTAATTTGAATTCCTGCACATCAAAAAAATTGCCGGACTATTTATTCTCGCTTGCCCGGTCATGTAAGCGGCGTTCGATATCTGCCATCGGCAGATTCAAAGCCAAATCCTGATTCATCAACTGCAGCAACGGCAACAACTCGATGCCGAGCTTTGCCAGGTGCGGGCGAACCACCTCATTGCGCCGCGCCGCGATCAGCTCGAGCGCCCTTGGCAGCTTGATCTGGCGCAGCAGCGCCGGCCCGCCATCACCGGAAACAATGCGGTTGCCGCCAGCCTGCATGCCCTCGCGCATCCGCTGTCCCGCAAACTCCAGCAGCGCCAGTGCCGAATCCGCCGCATCGACCGGAAAACTGGCCACACCGATACTGACGGTCAGGGAAACCGGTTGTCCCTGGACCGGCACATGCGCCACCTCGACCGCTTCCCGCACGCGCTCGGCGAAGGCGGTAAACAGCAGGGGCGACGTCCCCGGCGCGACAATCGAAAATTGCCCCGGTCCAAAATGTCCCAGCGAATCCTCGGTTCTCACCTTGCCGGCGAGCATCTTCGCGAACCGCGTACCGACGCGCTCGGCAAGGTCCGGGCCGAGTCGTTCACGCACCTTGTCGAAGTCATCGAAGCCAAGGACCATGATGCACAGATCGACACCGGAACGCGTCGCATGCGACAGCGCCTGCGCCGCCTGATGCTCGAGATACTTGCGCGAAAAGAGGCCGCTGGCCGGATCCTGCACCATGCTCTCGCGTCCGGCCTCCAGATTCTCGCGGGCAGCGACAAGGGCCAGCAGGTTGTTCAGCCGGGTCAGAATCTCGGCACTGCCCGAACCCTTGGTCACGAAATCCGATGCGCCAAACTGGCGGACGCGCTCACGTTCCTCTTCGGTCTCCTCGCCGGACACCACGATGAAGGGCATTTCCTGCAGGCGGCGTTGCTTGGATGCGCGCACCCGTTGCAGCAGTCCAGCGCCATCGAGCTTGGGCATCTGCAGATCGGAGATGACGGCCTTGATCGAATGGTCGAGCAGAAGCTGCTGCCAGGCAGCCTCGCCATCGCCCTCCTCGCGGACATCGAAGGTTCCCTTGAGGTTTCTGGCAAGCGCCATCCTCACCAGCCGTGAATCATCGACAACCAGAATGCGTACCGGATCCGTCATCTCATTCCCCGCCAATCTCCACGACAACGCGCCCCTTGGCCCGTCCTGCAATATATTCGGCGAAAGTTGCCGGCAATTCGGCAAACCCAATCCTGCGCGACATCGCGGCCAGATGCGGCGGTCGCAGGTCGCTTGCCAGACGTCGCCAGACATCTTGGCGATAAGGCTCCCCTATATAACCCGAATCGATGCCGAGCAGCGAAACGCCGCGCAGAATGAACGGCGCCACGGTCGTATTGAGGCTCATGCTGGCCGCCAGGCCGATACTCGCGATCGTTCCACCCTGCGCCATCGTACTGGCGATCCAGGCCAGAACATCGCCGCCAAGATTATCCACCGCGCCGGCCCAACGTGCATTGTTCAGCGGACGAATTTTTGTCAGATCGAGGTCGCCACGCAGCATCACTTCGGCAGCCCCGAGGCCGCGCAGGTAATCGGCCTCGCTCTCCTTGCCGGTCAGCGCGACAACGTGATAGCCGCGACGGGCCAGGATATCGACGGCCAGACTGCCCACCCCGCCCGTCGCCCCGCTCACGATGACCGGGCCATTGGCCGGCCTCAGACGATTTTCTTCCATGCGCACCACCGCGAGGGCCGCAGTAAATCCGGCGGTGCCGAGCGCCATGGCATCGTGCAGCGAGAGTCCGTCAGGGAGCGGCACCACCCAGTCGCCGGGCACCCGTGCGATCTCCGCATAGCCCCCGTGGTGCGCGACGCCGATGTCGAAACTGGTCGCGATGACCGGATCGCCGGCCTTGAAACGCGGATCGGCGCTTTCGATGACGACTCCGGAGAGGTCGATGCCGCCGACACAGGGAAAGCGGCGAATGATCTTTCCGGCGCCGGTCGCCGCCAGGGCATCCTTGTAATTGACGCTGGAATAGGCCACGCGAATGGTCACGGTGCCCGGATCGAGCCGGGCCGGATCCAGCATCGTGAAGCCGCTGGAAACCTTGCCGTCAGTTTGCTCGATCAGCAGTGCCTTGAAGGGTTGCATCGCGTTCCTGATTCCTAGGAAGCAAAATTGTATTCATAATTATAGCGATTGAACATAGCCCGGATCGCCTTCGAGCCCGATTTTTGCCGACGCCGGCAACTTTGCCCAACGCTTTACAGCACGACGTTTTTCACATACATTCCGCCGCTATGCGAAAACTCCTGCCCACACTCCTCCTTGCCGTGGCCTTGATGTCCGTCGGCTTTCAGGCCGCAGCGACCGAGCAAGTCCGCAAGACCGAAGAGACCCAGTCCTTCTTCGACCGCTACACGAATGCCGCTCAGGATGTCATCCTGCATAGCCTGAAACTGGTCGGCGTCCGTTACCGTTTTGGCGGCAACAGTGAAGACAGCGGCCTTGATTGCAGCGGATTTGTCCGCCTGGTGTTCAAGGACACTCTGGGTGAACAACTGCCGCGTACCTCGGTCGAAATGAGTCAGGTCGGCCAGCGGATCGACACCAGCCAGCTCAAGGCGGGTGACCTGGTGTTCTTCAACACCATGCGCCGCGCCTTCTCACACGTCGGCATCTACCTCGGCGACAACCATTTCCTGCACGCGCCACGCACCGGTGCCGAAGTCCGTGTCGAGAGCATGGAAGACAGCTACTGGGTCAAACGCTACAACGGCGCCCGACGGATCATCGACGGAAACTGAGCGAAGCAGGCGGCGGTCTCGCCGCTTTTTTTTCGCCTTGTTTTAATAACAATTCTCATTTACTTCACCAAAATCAATCGCTACAATGCAAACCTTTCTCATTCACCAGATGGAGTTGCAGCATGACGTCGATTGCCCGCCTGATCGCCACCGCCCTTGCCTCGCTGGCGCTCTCGGCCCACGCCGACGAGAAGGTTCTGAACCTGTACTCGGCCCGTCACTATCAGACGGATGAAGCGCTTTACGCCAATTTCACCAAGCAGACCGGCATCAAGATCAACCGCATCGAAGGCAAGGAAGATGAACTGCTCGAGCGGATCAGGAACGAGGGCGGCAACAGCCCGGCCGACATTTTCCTGACGGTCGACGCTGCGCGCCTGGCCAAGGCGCACGAACTCGGCGTCTTCGCGCCGGTCGCCTCGAAAATTCTCGAGTCGCGCATCCCGGCTCATCTGCGTACCGACGACTGGTTCGCCTTTTCGACGCGGGCGCGGGTAATTGTGTACAGCAAGGCGGCGATCAAGCCGGGCGAGGCGCAGACCTACGACGATCTTGCCAATCCGCGCCTCAAGGGCAAGGTGTGCGTGCGTTCCGGCTCGCATCCGTACAACCTGTCGCTGATGGCGTCGATCATCGCCCACGAGGGCGAAGCGAAGGCCGAAACCTGGGCGCGCGGCATGGTGGCCAATTTCGCGCGGGCGCCGAAGGGTGGCGACACCGATCAGATCAAGGCGGTCGCTGCCGGCGAATGTGGCGTCGCGCTGACCAACTCCTACTATGTCGCCCGCCTGATGCGGTCGACCAAGCCGGAAGACGTAAAAGTGATGGAAAAGGTCGGTATCGTCTGGCCCAATCAGGCCACCACCGGCACCCACATCAACGTCTCCGGCGGCGGCATGCTGAAGACCGCGCCGCACAAGGAAGCTGCCGTCAAGTTCCTCGAATACCTCGCCTCCGACGACGCCCAGCGCTATTTTGCCGACGGCAACAACGAATGGCCGGTCGTCGACAGCGTCAAGGTGAACAATCCGGCGCTGGAAGCCCTGGGCAAGTTCAAGGCCGACAACCTGCCGATCGCCAAACTGGCGATGTATCAGGTCAAGGCGCAGATGATCTTCGACCGCGCCGGCTTCAAGTAAGCGCGCCAGTCAGGGAAAACACCCCGCCGTGGCGGGGTGCTTTCATTTGCGCGCGCGCGAAATCTGCCGCGACAAGGCGATCAGCGGCAGCAGGCCGACGGCGACGATGGCCAGCGAGGCGGTCGATGCCTCGGCCAGCCGTTCATCGGATGCCAGCGTGTAGACCTGCGTCGCCAGCGTGTCGAAGTTGAACGGGCGCATGACCAGCGTTGCCGGCAACTCCTTCATCACATCGACGAAAACCAGCAGGCCGGCGGTCAACAGGCTGCCGCGCAGCAACGGGGCATGCACCCGGCGCAGCGTTTCGCCCTGCCCGAGACCCAGGCAGCGTGCCGCATCGTCCATGCTCGGCGTGATCTTGGCCAGGCTCGACTCGACGGTATGCAGCGCCACCGCCAGAAAGCGCACAAGGTAGGCATAGACCAGCGCGGCGATGCCGCCGGTCAGCAGCAGCCCCGGGTTGCTGCCGAACCACTGCTCCCACTGGCCGGCCAGCCAGTTGTCTAAGCGCGTCACCGGAATCAGTACGCCGACCGCGATGACCGCGCCCGGTACCGCGTAGCCGAGTCCGACCAGCCGGTTGAGGCCGGACGCCAGCGAGCTTTTCGACAGGCGCGCGCCATACGCCATCAGGAGCGCCAGCAGGACGCCAATCGCCGCGGTGACGCCGGCCAGCAGAAAGCTGTTGCGCGACAGCAGCAGGAAGCGCTCGCCGAACTGGGCATCGCCTTCGGCCAGCGCCATCTTGAGCAGGAGCAGCGCCGGCAGCACGAATCCCAGGAGCAAGGGCAGCAGGCAACCGATGAACGCCAGCAGGGCGGCAAAGCCGCGCAGCCGGGCGCCGGCCATCGGCCGGTTGCGGCCGGTCGTGTTGTGGTAGCGGGCCCGGCCGCGCGAGATGCGCTCGGCCATCAGCAGGAAGAGGACGAAAGAGAGCAGCATGGCCGCCAGTTGCGCTGCGGCGACCCGGTCGCCGAGCGAAAACCAGGCGCGGTAAATGCCCGTGGTAAACGTGTTGACCGCGAAATAGGCGACCGTGCCATAGTCGGCCAGCGTCTCCATCAGCGCCAGCGCAACGCCGGCGACGATCGCCGGCCGCGCCAGCGGCAGCGACACCGCGAAGAAAGCGCGCCAAGGCCCCATGCCAAGCGTCCGCGCAGCTTCCAGCATGCCGCTCGCGCGCTCGAGAAAGGCGGTGCGAACCAGCAGATAGACATACGGGTAAAGCACGCAGACGAACATCAGGATCGCGCCCGGCAGGCTCCGGATGTCGGGAAACCAGTAGTCGCCGTGCTGCCAGCCGAAAGTTTCGCGCAAGGCCGTCTGCAGCGGGCCGACGAACTGCAGGAAGTCAGTGTAGACATAGGCCATGACATAGGCCGGCATGGCGAGCGGCAGAACCAGCGCCCACTCGAAAAAGCGGCGGCCGGGAAAATCGTGCATGGCGGTCAGCCAGGCGGTGGTGACGCCGAGGGTTCCGACGCCGATCCCGACGCCGAGGCTCAGCCAGAGGGAGTTCAGGATGTATTCCGGGAGCACCGTCTGGGCCAGATGCGACCACGTCGCGCTGGTCCCGCCGACAAAGATGTTGAGACCGACGCTGGCCACCGGCAGCCCCGCCAGCAGGGCGACGATCACGGCAACGGCAAGCAGCGGAGAATGTTTGGGGGCACGCATGACAGTGAATGCGAATTATAATCGACCACTATGTTGCAACTTGAACTAAATGGCGTCGT
>ERZ795055.2582-NODE-2582-length-13642-cov-4.346802_pt1 | contig 13642 bp, 1 predicted proteins | sample MGYA00375139_ERZ795055 | MGnify/ENA primary metagenome ERZ795055 (study PRJEB30184, sample SAMN05720283) | anaerobic digester metagenome | isolation source: active sludge of municipal wastewater-treating anaerobic digesters | place: USA | collected 2015-01-23 ...
GGCTATCTTTGCTTGATCCCCGGATTCATACGCTTCCATCAGTCGTGCGTTAGCTACGATCTTGCCGGCTACTCCCAACAATGTGGTATCCCAGGCGCCGGATAGCGGGAATGATCGCGACACAAGAAGCGTCGTCTTCTGTATCGCCTTTTCTAACACCACCCTATGCTTATCATACAATCTCCTATCATCCGGTGTGATGTTCTTCTTATCAATCTCGACGCTTTGCTGCAATACTGTTTGCAGCGCGATAAAGATGTAGGCGTCCTGGAGAATATACCGGAGCTTACTGCTCGTATCGTATTCGATAAGACTACTCGCTGCGCGCAGATAATCCATAAGAACGAACGGTTTGCCGGGCACGAAAGATCGTACGAGTTCCATAGCGTTCCGCAGTCTCTTGATATCTTCGGGCGACAAACGCGCCTCTCGCAGCCGTTGGATGCAAAACACGGCCTCTTTCTTCTGGTCAAAGGGCAAATGCTCTATCGCCCAGTCGCCGTTGAGTATTTTCGCACCCGGGCTCGTTGCCGGCAGCTTGGCTGCTTCGGCGCTCAACGGGTCGCTAAAACACTTTAGTATTTCAGAATAATAAAGCTCGTTGATCCGCTGAGCGGATTGGGAATCATTCTTTCCGTCATTTACAAGCGCATGAGATATCTGTGCGAGCATCTGCAATTTGACCAGATCACTCATGCGCTTGCGCCAACGCTGATCGATCCGGCTGCACTGTTCGTCCTCCAAGGCCAACAGCCTGCAGACATCCAAATACAACACGCCATCCCGGATCCCCGGTTTTACAAATTGCTCGCCATGATCCGACGCTATCGACACAGGCACATACGTCGCTCCGCGATTCAGGATCATCTTTAAGGAGATATTCATGTCTTTGAGCCCCTGAAGCACGTCGCGCAGTCCTAACTGTTCCATTCTCCTGATGTAATCATCCTCTGACAAATTCACAGCCGGCATTTGCACCATATCCCACACATATTGTATGAACGATTTGAGTGTCTTTTCACCATACAGCCCAGACTCGAGCGCTGGAAGTCGATCGGGAAGCTCCCCCAGCTTTGCAAGATCGAGCATACTCGCATCCAAAGCTTGTATCGCCTGCTCATATTCCTTTTCGCCCTGGAATTGGAGCCCAAGCGCATTAAGCTTCTTGAAGACCTTCCCGTACCGCTCGAAAGTGCCACTAGGGTCCTTCACAAGCCGCTCCTTAGTTATCTTGCTTGCCAGTATCGCCCGCAAGAGCGCCATGTCTTTCGCTTCCGTCGCGCAGCGGATCAAGCCATTCAATAGCTGACGCACGTCAAGAATGACATTCTCTTTTTCAGCCTGAACGGCTATTTCATCAATAAGCGGATGGAGCCATTTCACGCTCTCACCTTTGCACAGCGACCTTATCTGCGCCATTGCGTCAAAATATTCCTGCACGGTGATCTTATATTTTGCCTCATCATGCAATATCAGACTCGTCCATAACGGATGACGTTCGAAATCTTCGCCCGCGACATCAGCCCGGCTCAGCGAGTACTGATAGATATCGCCGCAGCGGGCTATGTAACGGCACGGATCCTTGAATACACCTTTATAATTATTTTTGGACACAAATAGCGCCATCAGCACAATGCTCGTTTGAGGGAACCTGAGCGCAAGCTTTTCCACCTCTTTCAGCACACCTTTGACATCAAACGGTTTCTGTTGCGCCGCGGCAAACTCAAAAAAACACATCAGCGCGATAATAACATCCTTAATATCTTTACCGCCTTGTCCTTTCTTTATGCTGTTGATCACGCGCGCAATTTCAGTATAATCCTCCGGAAACGCTTTATATACCGCCAGGGAAGTACCGTTAAGCAGCTTAAGGGCTTCTTTGTCAGAATACCCGTTGCCGGCATAATAGCCCCATATGTCATTCATGGTATGTATGTTGGCAACAAGGGAAGGGGCATTCGGACCCCCAACAATACTTAACAGCGTGTCATCCATGGTATGGCTGTTGGCAAGGGAAAGGGCTTTCGGATCCTTAAAAACACTCAACAGCATTGTGATGACTTCGATGGATTTTACATGTTCAGCAAGCTTCGCTAATTCTGCAAGAAACGCATCCGCATCATAATCCTTGAACGAAACCGCTGTGCCGTGGAAACGGACAAGTTGTTCAATGAACTCCTCTATACTTGTCACACCGCAGTATTTTTTGATCGAGAGCAAGCATTCTCGTATCTTCGCGCCATGTTCTCTATCCTCTTCTTCCCGCATCCACTGCACATATGCCCGAGACTCTTCTTTGTTGAAATGTGTCTGCAGATTGATAAAGAGATCGCGCTTCTTGAGGATAACCACCTCGGGCTTTGGCACAGATATGCCATAAACAAACCACGACAGAATGTCAATAAGGAGGTCCATGTCTGGAACTCTCTTTAGGAACTCAACTATCCCTGCATACAGGCCTGTTCGATAGGACGCCATATATGACTCACCTTGATGATTGTTATTCTCATATTCCAAGCATGAAGCCATTTTTTTCAACAGCATGCCGATCTTTATGTCCTTTCCATGCATGCATCTCTTTATCTCCATGATCATCGAGACAATCTCCGCTCCATCAACCGGCACTTTTTTATCGGCACATTCACTCAGCATCGATACGAAGTCTTTAAACTCAACCTTACCGAGAATCTTCGTGCGCACCAAACTGTCCCTCAACAAGCAGATAGAGCCGGAACAGTTCCCGTTCGCAATTACTTTAAGAAATTCTTCGATCAACGCAACATCTGGAATGATGAACTTTACTATGTCCACCAACGCTTCCAGCTCCGCAGCGGTGCCGATATGAGCCGTTATAGCTGAGATCAGATCTTTCGTCCGGACACCGGGACAACCCTGCCTGATCGCCGCAACGGCATCAATCAATTGACGAATGCCATACTTCAGCCTGCCGCTCTTCATCGCAGGCAGCACATCATTGATGATCGTGGACTGATCGTCACGAGGCATTCCGAATATTTCGCTGAAAGCCATCATCGTGTTACGGGGTTCCCGCAGCATCTCTTCCTGTTCGGCAGCTGTCCGCACAACCTGATCCAGATGCAGCATCCTGTCGCTCTTATGTGCGCAGGACATGATCCCCTCGAACATGCCCTTCATGTCAAACGGCATGTTCTGCTCATCCGCCATACGAATAACAGAATAAACTTCACCGATCAGCTGAGGCATGCTGGATCCAGTCTGTTGAACGGCATCGACACCCTTGATTTTTCTGATGGTCGCGACACATTCAGAAAAGCCAATATTGCGCGAATTTGTGCCGCGGAAGAGCGGAAGTATCTCTCTCACTAACTTTAGATACTCGTCTTTGCATAACATGCCGGCATCTTGGTCCTGCATTAGGCGAATAAGCGCGCTTGCATCATCCCTGGTCATCGTCCCGACTGCATCAAGCATCGTCGCATACGCACCGTTCGCTTGCTCTGCGGATAGAGCGCCGTTCGGCACTTGCTTCCATGCCTCCTTAAGGAATTCTTTCAGGAAGAGGCGTTGCACGCACTGTTCAAAGGACTCGCCAGGTTTTGGAAAGATGGCCATCTCGTTGAGCATAACGCCCAGCTGTTTCTCGTTTGCATGCTCACGGCAGTAATCGATGATCATCTCATGCATTGCGATGGGAGCTGCCGATAAATCGCTATGCAACGTGTCACGCCAATCGTCACGGTGCATGATCAGGCGCGTGATGGCGCCGAGGATCCCCGAAACAGCGTTGAACTGCCCTTCCCGTACTACCCTGCTGTACGGATATTGTTTGCGCATATGTTCAGCCACCGGGGATACATCCTCAACGCTCAGCATTGCCAGCAACGCACTGTATTCGCTGGCAGATTCCGGTGATATCTGCACTCCTATTTTGCATATATCAATGTCTTCGATCCCCTCAAGAAATGAATCCCACGCTTTGATCTTCGCCTCAGTATCTCTTATCGCACGTTCCGCAGAGTTTTTGTCCATTATGGCCATGAAACCGTCCAGCCTTGTTTTCTCATCGAACGCGACATATAACGAGTACCGATCCTCATCAGTGAGCGACTTCCAGCTGAGATTCTGAAATTCGATCTTATCTTTTTCCTGAGCGATCTTGCTATTGATGCTGATAACCGATCGAAGAAAAACGTCGATCGTGTATTTCTCATCGTGCAGTTTGTTGAACTCGTGCATTGCCATCAGCACATCCATCTTGTTCCTGCCTTTGAACTTCTTGTAGACCGGCTTTTCGTCATTGGTAAGGCGTGTATCTTTCTGTACCGAAGGAACGGCAGGCACTTCAAGCGGCGGGGGCTTGACTTTCGCTCTTGCCTTCTGCTTCAGCTTTAGGTCGGGTAGTTTTTTTCAATGCCTTCGCGATCTTAAGCATACAAGGGACATCGTCGTTCCCTCCGCAGATCAGCTTGAAATACAGTTTGAGATCGCCGAATGTCGGAGGTTCTTTTTTGTTCTTGAGATGATAGTTATAAATATCTCTGACCGTCGCCGGCGTAATATATTGCAGCCAGAATGATTCTTCGAGAGCAGCAGCCGCCTCCCCCTTTTTTGCGGCGATCCTGCGCAGCCCTCCTCTTTTCTCGCTGCCCGCCTGCTCTTCTGATGCGGCCCCTTCGTAGAACGGTATCCTGTCATAACTGCCGTGTTTTAGAATTAGTTCAGCATATCCCAGGACAGCGATCGTTACCCCAACCGCCTCGGCAAGCCACAGGGGATCTGGAGCGGTCCCGTATTCCTTTATATAGTTGTCTTTCTTCGCTCGGATCTCGTCGATCTTATTCTTCCAATCCTCCGGGGTGAGCTTGTCAATATCCTCAAGCGTCAGCAACCCGGATATCTGTGCAGTTGGCTGGGGGGAGACTGTCACAGCCGGCATGAACGGATAGATTTCCAGGTCGAGTTCCTGCAGCGTATATTCGAAAGACTGCATCTTCTTGCCGATAAGCAGTTTCCTGCCATCGGGGCCAACGTCCTTGACCTCGCATTCCATGTGGAACACCTTTATAAAAAGATCCATTATCTCCGGCGGCACATCGCCGGGCCAAACGACAGCAACACTCCCGCCGAGCTTGAGCTTTTCTACCATTTTATATGCCGCCCACATCCGGCCGGTCAGCGTGACCCTATCATCTCTTTTTCTGTCAGGGATGAGGTGAAGGCCGTCGGTAACGATCAGATCGTATGCGCGTCCGCCCCATGTTTCATCCTTCGCCGTGCCCGGTTCAGCGGCTGTGAAGCCGGAAAATTCCCTTCGTATGCCGCTATAAGCGGGCGGGACGCTCTTGCCCTCGGCAATACGCCTCATATGCCGTGACGGCTCGATCTCGACGATGTCCCATTTGCGCTTGTTAATAATATCTCGCACCGGCTTCTCTTCCTGATGATTCTCAAGGGCATCCATCAGTTTGCCCGGTCCGGAGAAGAAATTGCCGACAACGAACGGCCCTGTTCCGCCTTCATAAACGGCATCGGCACCAAGCTTCTTCAGCATTTCGTCGATCGCCCCCTGAAACGCGAGCGCCTCCGGCAGTTGCCGGTACTTATCCGCGAACGTTTCGGCAAAGGAGCGGTCATCCCTGACGGAGAGATCTCCCGCCTCCATCCTGCGGTGCTGCGTATCGAACGTCTTATACGTGAACTCCCGCATGCGAAGCTGCATCCGATCGTTTGTCTCAGCGTCATCCCGCTCAAGGATATCGGCATCGACCGTCGCAGCGAATATCTCCATTTTCTTTAATACTTCTCTGCGGATCGTCTCGTCGAGCGTATCCTTGGCGATCAGCTCGACGATCTTTACCAGTTCCTTTTGCGTTAAACGGTGCACCCTGTTCTCTGCCTGCAGGTTGTCAGTGGGCTCCCAGGGAAAATCAAGCTTGATGACCGTCGCCGCCGTTTCGAGGTTAAGAGACTCCGCTCCTTTCTGGTATGTCGTACAAAGGACATCATATTTGCCTGTGCGAAATTCTTCTTCTATATACGAGCCGTCCTGTCCTTCCTTGAACAGGAGCGGTGCCAGGCCCTGCTCCGCGAGCAGCTTATTCACGATATCGATGGCTGGCCGGGACTTCGAGAAGATAACCGCCTTTCTCCCCCGCGCTTTCTCTTCTTTGACCAGCTCGATGATCTTTTGTATTTTAGGCGAATCGTTGAGAAGCCCGAGGCCCTTGCTCCCCGTTAAGTGCGTCGTGAGCAGGACTTTCCCTTTTGTGAGATCCTTTTCATCCTCGACGATAGCACCTGAAAGGGACTTGATTTTCTCCAGCTCGGTTTTGAGTTTCGCGGCTACATTCTTATGCAGGCAGGACACGACCACATGCTCGTTACGATTCAGTTTGTCAGCTATAATTATTGCCAGCTCCTCGTAATCAACTTTATCGTCCTTATCGCCTTTTTCCGTGATGATAAAAGGCAGCGGGAATGGATCCGGAACAGATTTCGAATGTTTCCTCTCCAGCTCTATGCGCGTCCTCGTTGAAATTAGCGCGGGATGGATCGACGCCTTATTGAGCTCGTTGACCTTGGCCCCCAGATCCAGAGCTTTCTCACTCTCTTTCTTTTCGCTGAACAGCCGCACGACGGCATCGTAGTACGCACTCCAGACGCCCATATCGACCGGCTCCTGCTTCCTGATAACCTCCGAGAAAGAATCCTTGAGCTCCTTCTTGACGCGGCGGATCATTACTTTCCGCAGCAAAGCGTGCATCCGGACGGGATCGGATTCTCTCGGGAATCCGGGCATAAGCCAGTTCAGCATCGCATCAAGCGACTCCGTCGTTTTCCCTTTCAAAGGGGTCGCCGTCACGAGAAGCAGTTTTTCCGCTTTCAACTGCGTCAGGGCTTGCGTCCTAAGCGAATCCTCGTCCTGAAGCCGGTGCGCCTCGTCGACGATGATTGCGTAAGGGCGGATACGGTTATTCAGCTCCCAGATCATCGGCGCCGCTTTGTTTCTGGCGACCCAATCGTCGGAAATTATGATATATTTGCAGGGCCGTGTATGTGCGGACCTGAGGAGTTCGAGTTTTTCGTCAAGGTCGCCTTTGATAACGAGGACGTCATCCTCTGTCACGTCGTTCATTTTGCCGAGTATCTCCGCCTTCCACGAATCGAGCGTCGTCGCTTTTGTCAGGATCACGGTCGGCGGGCTGCGTTCCGCCGCTGCACCCGAAACGCCATTTTCTGCTTTCTTGCTGAACGCTTCGCGCACAGCCCCCAGCGCTTCAAGCGTCTTGCCGAGCCCGAACTCATCGGCAAGTATCGCCCTGTCCTTGTCGCTCAGGTCGAGGATTGCCCTCTTCTGATATACCGTCAGCGTCGTATCGTCCTTCAGCCACAAAAACGTTGCGTTAATTGCATCTTCGTATCTCTTAACGGTATCCGTAATCATGCCGCAGACAGCATCATTTGGCGTCTCTTGCATCCTCCGACAATCGCTGATTATCTGATTAACTTCTTTCAGGAGGCCTGTTTCATACCCCGGCTTGGCCTCTTTACGTGAAAACACGTTCAACAGGTATCTTTCTATACGTGTCTGAAGGATACCCGTTCCCTCCTCATCCAACATTTCGATGAAAGGGCAACCGAACAGGGCTTTGATGGCCGGCGCGGCTTCTGCGATCGTCGACGGCACGTGGTACCTTGTTTCGCCCTTGAACATCTCTTCACGCAAAACGCGCGCGATTCCCGCCGGTTCGAGCGAACCCCCTTCGGGCCAGCGACGGCACACCATCTCGGCAAACTCGGCCGGCGCATTCCAGAAGAACGGATAAAGCGCCGCCAGTTTGCCGCCGGACTTCTTAATAATATCCTCCACATATTTCCGCTCCGCAATATCAGATGTCTTACGGGCCGCAGCCGCATCAAGAAACACTTTTTCACACAATTCCTTAATTATCACAGATAAAGCTGTGTTTCCCCCGCCGCTCGCCCCCTCCAGACGCTGCGCCTCACCGGTGAGGCGTGTGAGCACATCAAGCGACGCATCTTGATCTCGGGACAACAATGTCTCGAGATAGCGGGTGAGCCTGTTCTTGAGAGCAGATTTTTCCTCGTCAGTAGGGTTCCGGAGGTGTTCGATCTTGTAAAGATTCTCGAGCGTTTTTATTGCGGCATCAAGGTTATCCGGTTCGCCTTGTAATATCTTATCGATATCCTTGGTTACCTGTACAAGCGGATCCGGCAGCAGGAATACAGACCTTACCGGCGGGGCGACAGGCGCCTGGACGGGCAAAGAGAAATACTGCAGCAGCTCGTTCAGGAGCGTGCGCCCCTGCGCTTCGTGAACCGTGGCCGCTGCCTCTTCGATCACCCGCACCGCCTCACGCTCATCAAGCGTACGAAGCAGGTGCCAGCTGAGGGGCGTCAAGAGCCTGTTTCGCGTGTCATCGGTAAGCCGCGCTTCGGCGCAGGCGTGGGCAACATCGCGCAGGAGCGTTGCCGGATCTGGCGCGGGTTTCGGTTGACGCTGCGCAATGTCTTTCGCGATTTCCACCCGCACGTCGGGAAACGCGTCGGCCTCGAACATGCTCACGATCAACTCTTCAAATTCGTCGGCTTTCTTATCGGCAAACAGCGGCGACAATCTCTCGATCGCATCCTTGCACTGCGCCGCAATTGCTTTCCGGTCCGTCAGTTTCCCAAGCCGGCTCAGTTTTTCCGCGCGTTCGGCCACAGATGCATCGGCAAGTTCTCTCACTGTCTCCCATAGATACTCTTTTCGCAGGCCGGCAATAGCATCCGGCGGCACTTCAGATGCTTTGGCGAGCAGACGGACACTCTCTTGTGTGACAGCGGCTCGGATCGCATCCAGTGATGAGAGATCGGATGGAAGCCATATCTCTCCGGAGAGGTTCGAGATCGCATCGACAGTGGCAAGCAGCACAAGCCGCTCGCCGGTAGTATCCTCTTGCGAAATAACGAGCTTGATGAAATCAATACGTTTGTCGCCGCCCCTCCCGCATATTGATAACGCGCTGTCCCATAACAACCTGTTATCATCCCGTGAAAGCTTCGCGAGGAAAGCGGGCAAGGCCGGCTCCTTGAAGATCTCTTCAAGCCCTTCGATCATGGCTTTGAGAACCGGGTTATCGGCTTTCTTGAATACGCGCGCTATATTCCTCAAGGCATGATCAATGTTTTTGTCGTTCGGGTCGAACTTCACTGAGGCAATGTTTCGAAGCAGTGTATGAAAATCCGGCAAGGGAACGCTCTGCCAGTAGAATCGTTCTTCGTACAACCCTAGGAGAAAACGGCCGAACGTCTCCCGTGTAACCTCATCCAGTGTGAGTTCCTTCAATACCGGCTCTTCTCTGCCGCCTTTCTCGGGCACATGACGTTCAACAAGTATCTTTTTGGCAGTGTCATCATAATGAATTCCCAGTATCTTTTTCAGCTTTCCTTCGATCTCCATCCCACGCTCCGCCGCTTCCTCGTTCTCCCGCTTGCCAAAGGCTTCCTGAAACAGCCCCTTCAACCTATCGTACAGGATACCCGTATAGCCGTTGCCGTTCTCATGTGCGGTGTTCCGCATCGCTTTGATCCGCGCAAAGACGGGGCCGTTTTGATCCGGCGTGAAAGCAACGGGAACCTGAGTCGCTCCCGACGCAGCAAGAATGTTCTTCTGTGTATAGATTCTTTCATCCGGTTTATCGGCACTCGCTTTCGCCAGACAGAGGATCTGTATGCCGGCTTTTTTCAGCTCGTCATATACCCCTTTATACTTTTCTTTGCCAGAGAGAAGCTCCTTGATAGGCCCGTAGCCGCCATCGAGGATAACCAGGTCGGGGATGTTTTGCGCGCCCGGGAAGAGATAACGCCTGCGCAGGATAGTGATGATATCGGCTGTATCTTGAGCTTCGGGAGCATCCTCAAGCCGGTAGCGCGCATCCTCGTCAGTCTGATGGATGCCGTCCTTGAATACAGTGACGGATCCTATGCGGCAGACGGCACCCTGATTTGCGATATCGATTATCTCGATGTGCGGCGGCAGATCTTTCACGCCGCTCAAGATCTCCTGCAGTTGCTCATCCGTCGTCGGTTGCGCTGCTCCTTTCACCGGGGGCTGACGGAACATTTGGCTGGCGGAAAGAGTCTTGTTATACCTTTGAAGCCAGGAATCGAATTTCTCTTTTTCACCTGCAGGCAAGCCGCTTCCGTAAACGGTAAGGGCTTGTGTCACTTTTGACAGCTCCCGATCCGATTGCGGCGTTATTCGACGCCACAACCGTAACGCAAGGTCAAGAAATACGCCTTTTTCGTTCTCGGCATCCTGCGAAATCAGGTCATTGAACTCACCGCGATGCTTCCTTATGTTTCCTGCCCACAAGAACCTATCCCTCAACTGATCGGCGATACCCTTGCCGTCGTTCGCAATGAACCTATCTTCATCCATTAGATCAAAGACGGACTGGTCCAGTGTAAGGAGCGCACGTCCCGCAATGCTCCCGGTCGGATAATCGATGACTTTGTCAATGAATGCGATCAACAGCGTATTAACCGCACGACGGTTACCTCGATTTCCCAGCTCTGCGGGCGTCATGGCCGCACGCAGCCGCTGTAGCGGGTCTTCGGCGGTGAGGAATATTTCCTCATATCGCTTGCCACCGTCCAGATTCTCGAGAACAAGTTGTATTGCCTCGACCTCATACTCTTTCAGCTTCAGCGCATTTCTATTTTTTAAGAGGTCGATAAGAGGCTTTCGTGCAAGCTCATCACGCATCTTCGAGAGTTTTGTGATTGCGAGAATACGCACCTGTTCATCATCATTCTCAAGGTCCTTGATGCATACTTTCAGTTTCTCGTCATATCCATCCCTAAAGAACGATCTCGGGGCAAGGTAAGAAGGGGTACGCGCAGCGTATGCGGAAATATCCGATGCAAGAAAACTGACCGCCATGATCCCGGCGATCAGGCGCTTCAGGATGGCGTAACGGTTAAAAAACGATCTTAGAAAAGCGTTCACAACTCCCCCAAGATAGAAAAACTCTTTAACCTACTGAGCGATAATATTATACATCGAGAAAAGGGCGTTGTCAAGGGGCGGGGATAAACTAAACTACAAGTAGCTGGCAAAATGCATTTTACAGCATCGTAAAACGCGTCCGGGAAGAGATGTTTGACTTTGTAATTTACTGGTCGGAAGGAATGACTATGCAGTCTTAGCGCCGGCCGCCGACTTCGCGCCGTTGCCATTCCCGTTATCGGCTTTCACATCGACGTTCTCTTTGCCGAAAAGGGCTATGATGGTGGAAAGGAAGGTCTCGGTCGGCTTGACGTTGAGGCGCTCGCTGGCGGCGACAGTAACGCTTTCGCCGCTCGACAGGGCGAGCGATATGTATATCGGGCATTTGCCCGGGGTTCGCTGGCAGAGGTTACGGAACTCCTGCATGTCGCCGGTGCAGTTATCGGCGTTGGGAATGCGGATGTGGATCGCCTTGGTGCAACTCTCCTTGATCTTCTCGATCGGCTCGACGTTGTTAGCGATGATCTTGGGTATGTCCTCTTTCTTGTTGACCTTGCCGGTGATGCAGACCGCGGCGTCCTCGACGAGGTTCTCGGCGCATTCCTTGAACGGCTGCGGGTAGACGAGGACGTCGATCGTCGAGTCGAAGTCTTCCACCGTCAGGATCGCCATCTGCTCGCTGTTGCGCTTGGTGACCGTCCGGCGGACCTTGGAGATGAGGCCGCCGAGCCTGACCTCCTGGCCGTCGCTCACCTCGGAGAGCTTTGCGATCGTCAGGGGGATGTATTTCTTGAATATCTCGTCGTATTTATTCAGCGGGTGGCCGGTGACATAGAAGCCGAGCAGCTCTTTCTCGTTGGCGAGAAGCTCCGCCTCAGCCCACTCATCGATCTCTTTGAGCTTGATCGGAGCCGCGTCGCTCCCTTCCGGCTTGAACATGTCGAAAAACGACCCCTGCCCGCTTTCGCGGTCGCGGCGGGTGATCCCCGCGTTGGAAAGGGCGTCGTCCAGCGATGCGAAAAGCACCGCGCGCTTAGTCCCGAACGAATCGAAAGCGCCGCACTTGATCAGGCTTTCAAGCGTCTTGCGGTTGACCACGCGCGAGTCGGTCCGCTCGATGAAATCGAAGATCGTCTTAAAAAGTCCGCGCTCGATGCGCTCTTTGATGATCCCCTTCACCGCCGCCTTGCCGATGTTCTTCACCGCTGCGAGGCCGAAGCGGATGTCGTTACCGACGACGGTGAACTGCGTGACGCTCTGGTTGATATCGGGCGGGAGCATCTTCATTCCCATCCGCTCGCACTCCTTGATGTACTTGGTTATCTTGTCGGTGTTACCCGTTTCGGTCGAGAGCAGCGCAGCCATATATTCCTGCGGGTAGTTCGCCTTGAGGTAGGCCGTCCGGTACGAGATCAGGGCGTATGCGGCGCTGTGCGACTTATTGAATCCGTAGCCGGCGAAAAATGCCATCGTATCGAAGATCTTCTCCGCCGTGTTCCTCGGGATCTTGTTCTTCTGCGCGCCCTTGATAAAGAACTCGCGCTGCTCCGCCATCTCCTCTTCCTTCTTCTTTCCCATGATACGGCGGAGGATATCGGCTTCCGCCATCGAGTAGCCGGCAATGACGTTGGCGACCTTCATCACCTGCTCCTGGTAGAGCATGATGCCGTAGGTGTCCTTGAGGATCGGCTCCAGGAGCGGATGGTCGTAGGAGATCTTGGTCTTGCCGTGCTTGCGTTTGATGAAATCGTCGAGCATGTTCATCGGACCCGGCCTGAAGAGGGCGATCAGCGCGATGATGTGGTCGAAGGTGTTGAGGCCGATCCGCCGCGCCACATCCTGCATCCCCGGGCTTTCAAGCTGGAACACGCCGATCGTGAAGGCCTGGTTAAGCAGGTCGAACGTCTTCTTGTCGTCCATCGGGATCTGCCTGATGTCGATCGCCGCCTTTTTCGTGCGCTCAATGATCTTCAGCGCCTCGCTGATCACGGTGAGCGTCTTCAACCCCAGGAAGTCCATCTTAAGGAGGCCGATCTTCTCTACGTCGCCCATCTGGAACTGCGTCGTCACTTCGCCGTTGGAGCCGCGCGTAAGCGGCGCGTTCTCGTCGAGCGGCAGTTCCGAGATGACCACGCCGGCGGCATGGGTGGAAACGTTGCGCACAAGCCCCTCGAGCGTAAACGCATATTCGAAGACTTTCTTGAAACGGGGGTCCGACTTCTGCATCTCCTTGAGCTGCGGCTCGACCTCGAAAGCGCGCTCAAGGGTTATGTTGAGCTCGTTGGGAACGAGCTTGGCGACCTTGTCGACCTCGCCGTACTCGATCCCGAGGACGCGCCCGACGTCGCGGATCACCGCCTTGGAGCCCATCGTGCCGAACGTGATGATCTGCGCGACGTTGCCGGAACCGTACTTCTTGGAGACATACTCGATCACCTCGCCGCGGCGGTCGTAGCAGAAATCAATGTCGATATCAGGCAGGGATATCCGGTCGGGGTTCAGGAACAGGGAGCACCAGTTGATGAGGTCAGCCGCGTCGCAGACCCGGTTGGGCAACGAGGCCGAACGCAGGGTCGTCGACATGCCGTCACGCAGCGAGACGATCTCCTCGCGGCGTGCGACGTTGGACGGGTCGCCCTGCAG
>ERZ795055.2584-NODE-2584-length-13639-cov-6.435512_pt1 | contig 13639 bp, 9 predicted proteins | sample MGYA00375139_ERZ795055 | MGnify/ENA primary metagenome ERZ795055 (study PRJEB30184, sample SAMN05720283) | anaerobic digester metagenome | isolation source: active sludge of municipal wastewater-treating anaerobic digesters | place: USA | collected 2015-01-23 ...
CAGCCGCTGCCCCCGCCGACGCTCCAGCCGCTGCCCCCGCCGACGCTCCAGCCGCACCGGTTGAATCGAAATAATCCGCCGTCTTTCGGCATTGTTGCCATGCCAGGGCCATCCTTCGGGGTGGCCTTTCATTTTTCCAGCGAGCCGGTCATGCGTCCCGATTTCCGCTATACCGAATCCCCCCACCAGGAGCGCCGTGACCGCGCTAATCTGCGCGCTTTGCTGCCGTATCTGTGGGAATATCGTGGTCGGGTGCTGTTGGCGCTCAGTTGTCTGGTGCTGGCCAAGATCGCCAATATCGGCGTGCCGCTGACGCTCAAACAGATCGTGGATCGTCTGGACACCCACCAACAAGCCGTGATCGTGCTGCCAGTGACGTTGCTGCTGGCCTACGGGGCGTTGAAACTGGGTAACGCCCTGTTTAGCGAATTGCGCGATGTGCTGTTCGCCCGGGTCCGCTATCGCGCCATGCGCCGGCTGACCCTGCGCACCCTGGCGCACCTGCACGATCTGTCGCTACGGTTCCATCTGGAGCGCAAGACCGGCGCCATCAGCCGCGATCTGGAGCGGGGGGCGCGTAGCCTGAGCACCCTGCTGAACTATCTGGCCTTCAGCATTCTGCCGGTCATCGTGGAATTCCTGCTGGCGGCTTCGCTATTACTGGGCCGCTACCCTGCGATCTTCACCTTGATCATTTTCGGCAGTGTCGCGGCCTACGTCGCCTTCACCCTGGCGATCACCAACTGGCGGATGGAACATCGCCACCTGATGAACCGGCTGGAATCGCAGGCCGGTAACGAGGCCATCGAAAGCCTGATCAACTACGAAACGGTCAAATATTTCGGCAATGAGGACTGGGAACTGCGCCGCTGCGACGCCACCCTGGCGGCGTGGGAAAACAGCGCCGTGCTCAGCCAGACCTCGATGTCGGTGCTCAACTTCGGCCAGAGTACGATCATCGCCATCGGGGTGACGGTGATGATGGTCGTCGCCGCCAGTCAGGTCGCCGCCGGTCAGATGACCCTGGGCGATCTGGTGCTGGTCAACGCCCTGCTGCTGCAACTGTTCATCCCGCTGAATTTTCTCGGTATCGTCTACCGGCAGATCAAGTACGCGCTGGCCGACATGGACGATCTGGTGCGGCTGTTCGAGCGGACCCCGGAAGTCCGCGACGCGCCGGCCGCTGCCGAATTGCGGGTGACGCAGGGCGAGTTGCGATTCGAGAACGTGCAGTTTGGTTATCAACCCGACCGGCAGATTCTGTTCGACGTGAGTTTTACCGTGCCGCCGGGGCGCAAGCTGGCGGTCGTCGGGGCCAGCGGGGCGGGCAAATCTACGCTGGCCCGATTGCTGTTCCGGTTCTACGACGTGACCGGCGGGCGCGTGCTGGTGGATGGGCAGGATATTCGCGCCGTCACCCAGCGCAGCTTGCGCGCCGCCATCGGCATCGTCCCGCAGGACACCGTGCTGTTCAACGACACGCTGTATTACAACCTGGCCTACGCGCGGCCCGACGCCAGCCGCGAGGAGATTGTCGCTGCGGTGCGGATGGCGCAGTTGCATGACTTTATCGCCGCGCTGCCGGCGGGTTACGACACGGTAGTCGGCGAACGCGGTTTGAAGCTGTCGGGCGGCGAGAAACAGCGGGTAGCGATAGCCCGGGCCATCCTCAAGCGACCGCGCATCCTGATTTTCGACGAAGCGACCTCGGCGCTGGACAGCCGCTCCGAACAGGCGATTTTGCAAGCCCTGCGCGCGGTGGCCGCCGAGCATACGACCCTGGTGATCGCTCACCGCCTGTCCACCATCGTGGACGCCGATCAAATCCTGGTGCTGGATCATGGCCGGGTGCGGGAGCAGGGCAGCCACCGCGAACTGCTGCAACAGGGTGGCTTGTACGCGCAGATGTGGGCCTTGCAGCAGCGCGAACAGGCCACGCTGGACGAGGAGCGGGCGCTGCTGGGGGTAGAATAAGGCGATGTGCGAACCTGGAAACCGCCGACCATGTGGTGGCTGACCGATCAACCCGAGGCTACGGCCGCTTTTCTACCGGCCGGCCACGCCTGGTCGCCAGGCCAAACAGAGTGCTTTTCGCCCGCTGATCGCACACTCTGGGCGTTGCTCGGCGATCGTGCCGATTGCTGGCGCTGCACCACGGCGCTCTCAGTCCCGTATCCCGACCGGCGCGTGATCCTGATTGATCATGCGCCCTCCTCACAATTTGCGGCGCTTCAGACCGCATTGCGGGCGGGCGTCACCCTGCCGGACGGCCTGATTGGTCTGGCCCTGGCGGGAGCCGGATTTCACGGCCAGCGCCAGCGCTCGTGGACCGCCTTGCGCGGCAACCTCCACCTTGTCGCGCACTACCGGTTGGACCTCCTCGCCGCTTCAGCCGAAGCCGCCCTGGTCATGCTGCCCGTGGTGGTGGCGGCCGAGAGCATCGAGCGCACGAGTGGCGGACGGTGCGCGCCGGCGATCAAATGGGTCAACGATCTTATCCTGCCCGCTGGCAAAGTGGCTGGCGTGTTGACGTCCACCCAGATTGAGGGCGACCGGGTCGTTTGTGCGCTCTTTGGCATCGGCGTCAATCTCGAAGCGGCGCCGGCCATGGCGCCGACACCCTGGGTCCCCCGTGCTGCTGCTCTGGCGGATGCCGATCCGGGTCTACGTGGCAAACTGCCCAAACTATTCGCAACATTGGCGGCGGCCTTGGACGAGGAGGTTCGCACCCTGCGGGAAAACGGCTCGGATGATCTGTATCAACGCTATCGCGCCAGGTCCGCCTGCATCGGCCAGGAGGTACGCCTGTGGCCTGCTTCCTGCGATGACCCAGACCGCACTCCGCCGCGGGTTCGGGGTCGGGTCGCAGACATTTTGCCCGATCTTTCTTTGCGGCTCGAAGGCCGCGCCGAACCCATACGCAACGCCCGGCTGGTGCTTTAGCCCACCGATACCGGCTGATTTGAACGCAATTCGTATTATATTAACCCAACCCTCTGATGTGCCATGCCGGTCCTCCCGACGGCGTAACAGGAGTTTTCATGGAAAATCCCAACCTTTTGGTGATTTGTCTCAATGCATTCGCTGCGGTGCTCGGGTTGCTTTGGGTGCTGGCTATCGCCCTGCGCGGCCTGATCGAACTATTTCCCGAGAAAGCGCCACCAAAGACTGACGCTGCCGTCGCCGTCGCCATCGCCTCCGCAGCGAACGCCATCCTGCCCGGCGCCCGCGTGACCCGCATCGAAGAAATCCGTTAATTTCCGTTTGTTATTGTTGTGGAGCCCTCATGATCTTCGCCCCTACCCAGAAAAAAATTCGCGTCATGCTGACCGCCTTTCGCGATGGTCTACAAAGCGTGTTCGGCGGCAACGTGCGCGTCAACGACGTGCTGCCCGCCATGCAGGCCGCCGCCGCGATGGGTATCCGCCATTTCGAGTTCGGCGGCGGCGCCCGCTATCAGGCGCCCTATTTCTACGCCGGCGAGGATCCGTTCGTCTGCATGGACAAAATGCGCGAAGCGGTCGGGCCAGACGCTGACCTGCAAATCCTTACTCGCTCGGTGTCCGGCGTCACTCTGAACACGCAGCGGCTCAAGGCGCTGGAGATGCAGGCGCGCTTGATGAAAAAGCACGGCACCACCATTGATCGCAACTTCGATTTCATGAACGACGTGGACAACCTGGTCAAGACCGGCCAGCCGATTGTGGACGCCGGGATGCACCATCAGGTCTGCGTGGCGATGATGGGTCTGCCATACCCGTCTGACCAGGTGCATACCCCGGATTTCTACATCCGCGTGGTGCGCAAGCTGCTGGATTCGGGTCTCCATTTCGACTCGGTCTGCATGAAGGACGCCTCCGGCACTACGGACCCTCACACCTGCTACGAAACCGCCAAGGGCCTGAAAAAAATTCTGCCCCCCGAAGTACCGCTGTCCATGCACACGCACGACACCGCCTCGATGGCGGTAGCCTGCTACATGGCGGGTATCGCCGGCGGCGTGGATCGCATTGACCTGTCGGTGCGGCCGCTGGCTTCCGGCACCGCACAGCCGGACGTGCGTTCGATGTGGCATGCTTTAAAGGGCACCGGCTACTCGCTCGACATTGACGCCAGCAAGATGGATGAGTTGGAAAAACTGCTCGACGAAGGACTCAAGGACTATGCATTCAACCCGGTAACAACTTCGGCGGACGCCCGGGTGGTGAACTTTCCAATGCCGGGCGGCGCCATCGGCCCCAACGTTCAGATGATGGCCGATGCCCGCATTCTGCATCGCTACGGCGACGTGTTGGCCGAGTTTCCCGAAGTGGTGCGGGCCGGCGGCGCCTGGACCAGCGTAACGCCCGGCAGCCAGCAGTACTGGTTACAGGCGTTCAACAACGTGCTGCACGGTCGCTGGAAAAAGATTGACCCTGGTTACGGGCGCTCGGTGCTCGGCTACTTTGGCCGCACGCCGGAACCGCCAGACCCGGAGGTAATCAAGATCGCCGCTGAGCAGCTCAAGCTGGAGCCGTTCCAGGGCGATCCGCTGGAAAAGGCGCCGGACAGCATCGCCATGGCCGAGGAGGCGCTGCGCGAGCGCAACCTGCCGCTGACCGAGGAGAACATTTTCCTGGTGGCTTCCGCTATCGTACCCGGCAAGAACATGGAGCTGAACGAGGGCATCCGGCTGCTGACCGGCAAACCCAAGGTCAACCTGCCGTTGAAGGCCAAGGACAAGCCGGCGGAAGCCGCGCCCGCGCCCGCTCCTGCCGCTCCGGCGCCGGTTGTCGTCACTCCCGCCTTCACCGCGCCAGTGACTACCCAGTGCACAGTGGTCGAAGGCAGCGTGACCCGTACCTTCCGCGTCACCATCGAACCGCCGGCTGGCGCGCACTCACCGACTGCGGCGGCGCCGACCGCTGCCGCCGCGCCTGTTCCCGCGCCGGTCACCACCGGTCAGCGCACGCCGGTATTCTCACCGTTCGAGGGCAAGGTGGAACTGGTGGAAATCAACGTTAAAGTGGGCGATGCGGTGCAGAAAGGCCAGGTCGTCGCTGCGGTCGAGGCCATGAAGGCCAAGCACGATGTGCGTGCGCCCTGCGCCGGCTCGGTGGTGGAAATTCATGCCGATCTTGGCTCCGAGGTCTCCGCGGACAAGCCCATTCTGACCATCGGCGGGTGACATGGATACCTTGCTGGAATTAATCGCCCAAAGCGGTTTTCAGGGTCTGGGCTGGCGCAATCTGGTCATGTTTTTCGTGGCCGGGCTGCTGATCTACCTGGCCGTAAAGAAGAACTATGAACCGCTGCTGCTGATCCCCATCGGTTTCGGCGCGATGCTGGCCAATCTGCCCGCCGCCATGCTCAGCGCCTCCAGCGGCTATCACGCGCAGCCTGGCGAAACCCTCCCTCTGCTGCAATTCATCTACAACATGGGGATCAAGACTCAGTTGCTGCCGCCGGTCATCTTTCTCGGGGTTGGGGCGTTGACCGACTTTCGGCCGCTGTTGAGCCGGCCCATCACCCTGCTGCTTGGCGCGGCGGCTCAACTGGGTATCTTTGTCGCTGCGCTGGGCGCCTTTTATCTGTTCGGTTTCAAAGCGGAGGAAGCGGCTTCGATCGGGATCATCGGCGGCGCCGACGGACCCACCAGCATCTACCTGACCGCCATCCTCGCCCCGCACCTGCTGGGCGCGGTGGCGGTGGCCGCCTACAGCTACATGGCGCTGGTGCCGGTGATCCAGCCGCCCATCATGCGCCTGTTGACCACTGCCGAGGAACGCGCCATCAACATGCCGCAGGCCCGGCCGGTTTCCCAAACGGCGGTCATCATTTTTCCGGTGTTCATCACCGTGCTAACCGCCCTGGCTATTCCCTCCAGCGCCCCCCTCATTGGCATGTTGATGTTCGGCAATCTGCTGCGGGAATCCGGCGTCACCGACCGGCTGAGCAAAACCGCCGGCGGCGCGCTGATCAACATCGTCACCATTTTCCTGGGGCTGGTGGTCGGCGCGACTATGCAGGGCGACACCTTTCTGAGTCCGCAAACCCTGTTCATCCTGGTGCTGGGCGCGGTGGCGTTCGCCTTCAGCACGGCGGGCGGCATCCTGTTCGCCAAGCTGCTCAACCTGTTCCTGCCCGAAGGCAAGCGCATCAACCCCTGCATCGGCGCAGCGGGCGTATCGGCGGTGCCCATGTCGGCGCGGGTGGTGCAGAAGTTCGTCTCCGAGCACACCGAAGGTCGGGTCAATCCGCTCATGGCGGCCATGGGACCCAATGTGGCCGGCGTGATCGGTTCGGCGGTGGCGGCGGGGATGTTCCTGGCGCTGCTGCGTTAAACGTCCTTTTCCTGGAGATTCATCATCGCAACCTCCGAATCAGGTTTGAGCGCCAGCCCGCTTATCCTGATCGGAGGCCTTTCGGGTTAAAGGTGATTTCTGAGCCGGCTGTGTTCTGAAGCTGGAATGGCTGAGCGTCAGGCCCCCCATCCGTGGCAAAATTAGCGTCGCCCCCCGGTGCGTTTAACGGAGATTCCAACCATGTCCGCCACCGCTCGCAAATTCGCCACCTACGAAGATCTGTTCGATCTGCCCGACCATCTAGTGGGCGAGATCATTCACGGTCAACTGATTACCCATCCGCGTCCCGCGTCCCGCCATGCCGCTGCGAGCACGGGCGTGAGTGGACAAATCTACAACCCGTTCCACCAGGGGCGCGGTGGCCCCGGCGGCTGGCGGATTCTGTTCGAGCCGGAATTGCATCTCGGCCCGCACATCCTGGTTCCTGATCTGGCGGGCTGGCGGCGGGAACGGATGCCGGAATTGCCTGATGTCGCTTTCTTCACTCTGCCGCCCGACTGGGTCTGCGAGGTTTTGTCGCCGGGCACGGCCCGAACTGACCGGGCCGACAAGATGCCGATTTACGTGGAATATGAGGTGTCGTTTCTCTGGCTGATTGATCCCGCGTTGCATACGCTGGAAGCCTTCGTGTTGCGCGACAGGCACTGGTTGCTGGAGCGCGTTTATCAGGAGGACGACGAAGTGTGCGCGACGCCTTTTGAGGCAATCTCATTCCCTCTAGGTGTGTTATGGGCTTGAGAGACTATGCTAATAGTTGCAGTGGGCAGCTAAAAATATTTTTTACCTCACTGATATTTTATGGATAACGTGGATTACTAAGAGATTAGCATCGTGGGTCGCTTCATACATGCCAAACTTATTAATGCAGCAGCCGATCGTCTTGGTAAGTCCCGGGCTTCAAAAAGCTTTTTGCACTTTCTAGTATTTAAACGTGCAAGCGCTCTTGCACATGAATCCATTGTCTCATTCTCAACAAGCAATTTATATTTGGGCACTGCCGTCGATGATCTTACTGCATGCGCATTAAATGGAACTCATCTTCCAGATGTGCTTCGGGGTAAACCCCATGTGAATGTATTTGGTTCAGATGGTTCGGCGTGGCGGTACCTCGGTGAAAGGTGGCGCGTCAACGGAACTGGCCCTGCGTTATCTGGCGCAGTCTGGCAGGGGATTATCAATATCGTTGGCGAACGGCCAAGAAAAGGGCAAATATCAAAAGATTATGCTCGAAAACTTCCGAGCATAATGCTCAAAGCTGGTAAGCAATTACCCACTCTCACAGACGCCGCCATTTGGTATCACCGAGCCGATGATTTGGAAGCACGATTCGGAGCAGTAGCAGATACCGCGCAACTTGAAGACTAATTATGCGAGTCGTTTATCAAACAGTTGGGCCTGACTGACAAGGAGATCGTGGCAATCTTCGATGCTCAGGCGCGGCAATTAAGCAATCAGCAACTCACCGATGTACTGACTGATACCATTGCCGATCCGCAGGAATATCTCCCCGACCTCAGCGATGAAGATATCGGCAGCGGTAAACTTGCTGACATGCTCATTGCGTTTGAAAAGCTGGCGAACAGCGCCGAAGTCAGTCTACGACTGGGTCGCCCTCTGCTGCTGCGTTTTGTCGCCGCGCTCGCCGCAAAACGATTCCTCATCCTCAGCGGCCTTGCCGGTTCGGGAAAAACCAAACTCGCGCAGGCGTTCGCCCGCTGGCTTACCCCCGCCGCCGATGATGACCAGCCGCCCGCCTACGCCGTGATTCCCGTGGGCGCGGACTGGACGGGCAACGATAACATCATCGGCTATCCGGACGGACTCGACCCCACGCGCTACGTTACCCGCCCTGCCCTCGATCTGATTCAGCGGGCCGCGCAACCAGAGAATGCCGGCGTTCCACATTTTCTTATTCTCGACGAAATGAACCTGTCGCACGTCGAGCGCTATTTCGCTGACCTGCTTTCGCTGATCGAATCAGACGAGGCTATCGAACTTTACCGCCCTGGCGTGGATGGAGACGGCAACCCGCAATACCGCATCGGTGCGGACCCACAGCTCCGGCTGCCGCCCAACTTGTTCATCATCGGCACGATCAATGTGGACGAAACGACCTACATGTTTTCGCCCAAGGTGCTGGATCGCGCCAACGTCATCGAGTTTCGCATGGCCCGCGAGGATTTGGCGGCATTCCTCGCCGCACCGCGCTCGCCGGCGCTGGACGAACTGAATGGACACGGCAGTGGTTTTGGGGCGGCGTTTATCAGGGAAATCAGCCAGCCCGTCTCTGCTCCCGCCGCGGTGCGCGCCCGCTTTGAAACCGAAGTGTTGCTGTTCTTCGATCTGTTGCGCGACCATGGCGCGGAATTCGGCTTTCGGGTGGCCAATGAATCCGCGCGGTTTCTCCACTTTTACCGCCTGCTGGGTGGCCACGCCGAGGACAGCACTGATTGGTTCGATACCGCGATGGATGCCATCATCGTACAAAAGCTGCTGCCAAAGCTGCACGGTTCGCGGCCCCGGCTGGAGGGTCTGCTCTGGGCGCTCGCCTGGGCCTGCGGCGGCGACCGCGCTGGTTTTGACCCACCCGCTGTTCTCGCCCGCTGCCGCGAGGCCGGTAGCGCCCAGGACGAAACCAAATATGGCCCCGAGACCGTGGAAAAGACGCTGGAGGGCCATCCTGCCCGCTATCTGCTGAGCTTCGACAAAGTGATGCGGATGTGGCGCAAACTCGTGCGTGACCAGTTCGTCACCTTCGCGGAAGCGTGAGAAGATGCCCGCCGAACCGCAGAATTCGGCCCAAGTGGACTGCTGCGCTTCGGATGGACGGATTCTAGCCCGCATCCGACTCTGGCCGACGCGCGATACCGGGCTGACCGGCGAGGCGCATCCGCTCGTGCGCTGGCCCGAGGCCGAGGCCCAGGCTCGTGGCGAAGAACCGGTGCAACTGCGCGAGCGTTGCCGCTATGTCTATCGCCTCGAACCGCTCGCCGGCATGACCGATCTTGTACTACGCGAAGAACGCGGCGTGACCCACAACCCGGCAGCGATAGGCGGCGGCGATGAGGGTTTTATCGAACCCGGCGACCAGTGCGGCGTGCTCCCGCTAGTCGTCATGCACAGCGGCGATTCGACCCCAGTTGCCCGCGCCGCCGTGGAAGTGCGGTCGGTAAAAATCAATTATCGGGGGCATTACCGGGGGATGCTGGAATACGTCGCCGCCCGATGCGCCGGCCTGTTGCTCGACAGTCGCGCGCCGACACGACTCCGGCTCTCGTCCGCCTGGCGCAGCAACCGCGCGGCGCTCGAACAACAACTGGAATTTCTCCGCCATACGCTGGAATCGCCGCGCTTTCAAGGCGCCGTGGATGAAGTGCTTCGCAATCCGCACCGCCGTCTGGAGGATGAGCGTGAGGAGCGTTGCATCAGCCGTCCGTTCAGAGCCGGCAAAGACTTTGCCCGTCAAGTCGCCCGCGCCGGGAATCGCATGGCCGTACCGCCTACGCATCCATTGCGCACCGCGCAACCGTGTCTTAAATCGCTGCCGGCGTGCGTGACCGTGACCACGCGCACCGATTTCCTGGATACCCCGGAAAATCGTTTTGCCAAGATGGTGCTGGTTGAATTCCGCGACTTTCTCGCCGAAGTCGGCGCACCGCTCGCGGGCGACCCACGCGGGGTGGTCAAGTCGGAGAATGCTCGTCTGCTCCGCGAAGTAGCCCGGCTGCGCAGTTTGCTCGATGCTTTGCTCGGTCGTGGTTTTCTGCCGGACATCGCTCATCCCGAAACGCTCCCGCTTGGCAGCCCCGTGCTTCAGCGCAAGGCCGGCTACCGCGAGCTGCTCCACCTGTGGTTGCAGTTCCATGTTGGCGCACAACTGGCGTGGGCGGGTGGGCAGGAAGTGTGGCAGGGCGGGGCGCGCAACGTGGCGATCCTCTACGAATATTGGCTGTTCTTTCAACTCGAAGCGTTGTTTCGCGCCAGGTTTGCTTGCGCCGACCCCCTTCACTCGGTGCTGGTGGAGAACGATGCAGGTCTACCAAGGCTGAAACTGCAACGCGGCGTGGAACTGAGGACCCCCATCGGTGGCGTATGGTCGCATACGGCTGGCCGCCGCCTGGCCGCCGAATTTCACTTCAACCGCAAGTTCACGCGGCACCGGGATCACGATCACACTCGGCCCGGCAGTTGGACGCGCGGGGTGCAACCGGACTACACCATCAGTATCTGGCCGGCTGATTTCACTCAGGAAGAGGCCGAGAAACAGGAAGCAATGGTCCATATCCACTTCGACGCCAAGTATCGCCTGGACTTGGTGAAGACGGTTTTCGGCGATGACAACGACGAGGAAGTGATTCACGACCGCGCCGAATCCCAACGCGAGACGCCGACGGCGGTCAAGTATGCCGACCTCCTCAAGATGCACGCCTACCGCGATGCCATCCGGCGCACGGGTGGAGCTTACGTGCTCTATCCAGGCAATGCGGGTGATGGCAAGCGTTTTGAAGAATTTGAAGGCTTTCACGAGGTTTTGCCCGGTCTTGGCGCTTTTGCCATCCGTCCGCGACTGGACGGCACTGCCGAGGGCATGGACGACCTGCGTCAATTCCTCGACAATGTGATTGAGCACTTGGCCAACCGCACCACTGCCCGCGAGCGCGTTAGCTACCATGTCGCTGAGTCCTATACCCTGCGGGAAAATCCCGTGGCTTACGGTTCGCTGATCCTCGCGGAACGCGATGCACTCGGAGGTGATAGCCGCGCGCTTCCGCCCGCCGAGCATCATGTCGTCGTCGCTTGGTACGAGACTCCCGCGCAGCTCGACTGGACGCGCCGCACCGGTTTGGCAAATGTCCGCTTGGGCGACCGCCCCGGCTCTTGGCGCATCCCGCCCGAAATCGCATCAGCGCGACATCTTTTGCTCCGAACGCATCGCGGGGCCGTTGTCCCAGGTCTATTTCGTTTGCGGAATCCAGGCTACCGGGTCTTCACGGCGAGCGACCTGCGTAACAGTGGGTATCCGGGGATCGCCGGCGGTGAAATCTATGCAGTCTTCGATGTCAGTGAAGACCCGGTGTATGCTGGCCTTGAGTGGAATGGGGCGATCCTCATGCAGGTGATCACCGAGTATGAAGCGCACATAAAGCATCGGCTTCCCATTACTCTGGGCCACACTTCACCGTATCCCCGTGTACTCAGCCTGCGGGAACTGTTGAAAGCGCTTAAATCCACTGATCACGCGCGCTCGGCTGATGAGATGTAGCGCAAAACCTTTAAGAGCTTCCCTATGCCCGCGACCGCTCGTAAATTCGCTACCTACGAAGATCTGTTCGATCTGCCCGACAATGTGGTGGGCGAGATCATTCACGGTCAACTGATCACTCATCCGCGTCCTGCGCCCAAACATGCCTCAGCCGCTTCCACGCTTGGGATGACTATAGGTCCTCCTTATCATCGCGGCCGTGATGGCGGCCCCGGCGGCTGGCGGATTTTGGACGAGCCGGAACTGCACCTCGGCCCGCACATCCTGGTACCCGATCTGGCGGGCTGGCGGCGGGAGCGGATGCCGGCACTGCCTGACTTGGCCTACTTTACCCTGCCGCCCGACTGGATCTGTGAAGTCCTGTCGCCAGGCACGGCCCGAACCGACCGGGCGGACAAGATGCCGATTTACGCCGCGCAGGGGATTCCATTTTTGTGGCTGATTGATCCCGCGCCGCGCACGCTGGAAGTATTCCTGCTGCGCGACGGGCGCTGGTTGCTGGAGCATGTTTATCAGGAGGACGACGAAGTGCGTGCTACCCCCTTTGACGCCATCGCTTTTCCACTGGCGGATTTATGGTCCTGAATCGCAACCAGCCGGAATGCTTCCGCCATGCTGCTTGAAGTCGAAAACCTGCACGTTCGTTACGGCAATGTCGAGGCGCTGCACGGCATCAATCTCTGCGTCCGCCAGGGTGAGATCGTGACTCTGCTTGGAGCAAATGGCGCGGGCAAAACGACAACTCTACATGCCATCAGCGGCCTGCTGCGCCCGGCCAGCGGCGAAATCCGCTTCGAGTCCCGCCCGATTCACAAGTTACCGGCGCATCGCCTGGTTGGGATGGGCATCGCCCAGGCCCCGGAAGGCCGCCGCATCTTCGGCACCCTGACGGTGCGGGAAAACCTCAATCTGGGCGCGTTTACCCGCGCCGACAAGACGAAAGTGGCCGAAACCTTGCGCTGGATTTACGAACTATTCCCGGTGCTGGCCCAGCGGCGCGAGCAACTGGCCGGCACGCTGAGCGGCGGTGAACAGCAGATGTTGGCCATTGGCCGGGCGCTGATGGCTAACCCGCGCATCCTGTTGCTGGACGAACCGAGCCTTGGCCTGGCGCCGCTGCTGGTCAAGGCGATTTTCCAGACCCTGTGGGAAATCAACGAGGCCGGCGTGACCATCGTGCTGGTGGAGCAGAACGCCCGCGCCGCGTTGAAGCTGGCGCATCGCGGCTACGTCATGGAAGTGGGCCGGATCGTGCTGGAAGATCGGGCCGAGGCGCTGCTGGCCAATCCCGAGGTTCGCGAGGCCTATCTGGGCGGCGGCGCGTGAAGGCGACGCAGGAAATTGCTGATTCCGCCCACCGCCGCGCCGTGCTGATGTTGCTGGCGACCGCAGTGCTGTGGAGTCTGGGCGGGGTGCTGATCAAGTGGGTGAACTGGCATCCGGTGGCCATCGCCGGGATGCGCAGCTTGATCGGCGCGGCGTTGATCGCGCTGATTTTCCGCAAGGAATTGAAGTTCACCGGCTCGTTCGAGCAGATCGGCGCGGCGGTGGCCTACGCTGGCACCGTGGTGCTGTTCGTAGTCGCCAACAAGCTGACCACGGCGGCGAACGCCATCCTGCTGCAATACACCGCGCCGGTGTACGTCGCGCTGTTCAGCCCATGGTTTCTGGGCGAGCGGGCGCGCGGTAACGACTGGCTGAGTTTGGGGGCGATCCTGCTGGGCATGTTGCTGTTTTTTGGCGACCAACTCAGTCTGGACGGCTATCTGGGGAACGGCGTGGCGCTGGCCAGCGGGTTCTGCTTCGGCTGGCTGACCCTGTTCCTGCGCCGCCACCGCGAGGAATCGGCCATTTCGGCGCTGGTGCTGGGCAATCTGCTGGCTGGCCTGATCGGGTTGCCGTTCATGTTCCAGTCCATGCCAGACGCCACGGGCTGGATCGGGTTGCTGTTATTGGGCGTGGTGCAACTCGGGTTGCCCTATGTGATGTACGCGCTGGCGCTGCGCCATGTCCGCGCCGTGGAAGGGATTCT
>ERZ795055.2585-NODE-2585-length-13638-cov-4.831996_pt1 | contig 13638 bp, 9 predicted proteins | sample MGYA00375139_ERZ795055 | MGnify/ENA primary metagenome ERZ795055 (study PRJEB30184, sample SAMN05720283) | anaerobic digester metagenome | isolation source: active sludge of municipal wastewater-treating anaerobic digesters | place: USA | collected 2015-01-23 ...
GGCCTTGTTCGCGGCTGTGACTCTCCTAGCGCTCAGCGCCTGTGATTCTGGGACAACCACGGGGGGCACGAGCGACACCAGCCACGACGCGTGTGCCAACCAGAGCTGCTCTGAGCACGGTGTTTGTGCGCTGGTGCAAGGTGCAGCGCGCTGTTTGTGCGATGATGGCTATGTGGCTGAGGGCATGCTGTGCGTGTCGGACGGCACAGGCAGCGATTGGCCCCCCGAGGCGGCGCGCTGGCTGGGGTTGACCACGCCGATGTTCGATGCGGTGTCACCCGATGGCCAGTACGTGGTGTATGGCAACATGACAGCCATTCCCGAGGAGCCGATGAAGTTCATGATCGGCCCGCTCAAAATCCGCGACGTGGTAGCCGGCACCGACACCACGCTGGTTGAAGCGCCGGTGTTTGTCTGTGGCATGGGAGGCTGCTCGCCCAGTGATAGCTTTGCTTGGTTGGACCGCACAGGTTGGGCGATTCACTACACCTATACGTCTCAAGGCTCTATGACCGAGTGGATGGACATGGTGACCGGCGCCCACGGCGGTTTCACGCTGCAACAGTTCGAGCGCATCGTGGCGGTGTTGCCCGATGGCAGCGGTGCTATCAGCATCAAACAGACCTATCAGGGAAACGGCGGCGCGGTGCGCTACCACCCGATTCCCAGCGGCTTAGCCGTCACGGTCAGCACGACCCAGAACGACCCCGGTTGGGGAGACATCGTGGTCACGAACGTGGCGGGCGCAAACTATGTGGCTGTGCATCTAGGCGTCGCCATGCAGGGTTATGCACAGTCACTATCGATTTATACATTGCCAGCCATGACCGCAGCGTCGGTGGGCGAGGTTCGCACCAATCACATGACCTTTGTGGGCGAGCGCCTGGTGTACACCGACCTAGACGAGCAAACGGTGAAATCGGTGCCACTCGCAGGTACGCCGATTGTCAGCATCGCCCCGGGCGATTGGCTTTCGGGGTCACCTGGCGGGACCTACGTCGCCACAAGGGGTACAAGCCTGCGTGTCGCTCGCACTGATGGCGGCGCTGAAGCGGTGGAGGTGCCACTGACAGGGGTGCCTAGCCAGGTGCTTTGGGAGGACGACAGCACGCTGCTCTTTTTGATCGACCGTGAGCTGTCGCGCTGGCACGTGGGCGACGCCACCGCGACCTCACTCGACACCAATGTCGGCAGCATTCGTCGGCTCGATGACGGCTTGCTGGTGGTGGCGGGGGGTGTGGCCGGCTCGGCCTCGGTGCAACTCACCGATGGTGCGGTGGCGATGGGGATTGCGCTTACGAGTCCGGTGCCGGCCTATGTGCTGCGTGGCAGTGTCGCCACCCCGTTGGGCTCGGCCATGGCCTGGCAGGGGGCAGGGGGCACCGTGTTGGCCAATCGTTTGTACTTTGATGTCTTGGATGGCTTCGCCCCCGATGCGCGCAACGGCACCGAGCTCATGCGACCTTAGTTTAAGGCGGCAGCATTGTTCGCGCTCTGGGCTTGTGTTTGAGTCAGCGCTCCAGACCTCAACAAGGGGGAGCGCGTGGACCCAACGCAGATGGACAGCGGCACGATCATGCAGGGGGCAGCCATCGGCTTTTTTGCCTGGTTCTTCCTGCGCTACGTCATTTTTGGTTTCTACACGGTGAACCAAAACGAGCGGGCGGTGAAAACCAGCTTTGGCCGCGCCCATCGCCTGAGTGACACCACGACACTCACCCTGCCAATTGCCGAGCGGCTCTCCAATGACGAAAAAAAGCGCTATGTTTACCCGCAAGTGCGCGTGATCCCGCCAGGTGGACCGTACTTCCGCTGGCCGTGGCAAAAGGTGCACAAGGTTTCGATTGCCACGCAGACAGTGAATATGGCGCTGGACGTGGAGAGCCCCGAGGCCAATCACGGCGGCACGCTTCTGGAGGCGGTCACCAAAGACCAACTGAATACCGGCCTCACCGGCGACATTCGCTACCGCGTCTCCGAGCAGAATCTGTACGCCTACATTTTTGGTATCAAGAACCCGATCGCGCACGTGATGGGATACTTCGTTTCCGTGTTGCGTCAGCGCATCGCCAACTTTGAAGCCCCGCAAAAGGAGCAGGCTGGGTTGTCCAACGTGTTGGGCGAAGCGGTTTCGGTGCAGGGGGTGTCGATCAACGACCTGCGCAAGAACCTGCGCGACATCAACGATCATATGGACCAGGAGTGCCAGTCATCGGAGGCTCGCTACGGCATGGTGTTGGACGCGTCGCTGATTACCGGCATCGATCCACCGCCCGAGGTGGAGTCGGCGCTGGCGGCTATTAACACGGCGCATAACCAAGTGTCGTCGGACATCAGCTTGGCGCAGGCCGCGGCCGATCAAAAGATTGTGCAATCGCAACGCGCAGTAGAAATCGAAACGCTGCGCGCCCAAGCGGAGGTGCAGCCGCTCATCGCGATGGCGCAACAGTTGGGTGAACTGAAGAAGAGCGGCACCGAGGCGCTGCGCTCGTATCGTCGCTACGTGCGCTTAGATCTGTACGCCAAAGCTGAGCAAGCGATTCAGGAGGTGCAGAAATGAGCCCGCTGCTCTTGGTGTCGCTGATTTCGTTCTTCGCGTGGTTCTTGGTGATGCCGTTGTGCTTCGGCCTGCTGCGATTGTTGGGCTTCTACGCCATTGTGCATGAGCGTACCTGTCACGTGTACACGCTGTTTGGCAAAGTGGTCGCGGTGCTCAAAGAACCGGGGCTCAACCTGTTGTGGCTCAAGATGGGGCTGAAGGCGCCGATCGTTTGTTGGCTGGGCAAGCGCTACATCTTAGACATGCGCTTGGACCAAACCTACATGCGCTCCAACCCCGTTAACTCCGAAGAGGGCGCGCCGATGGGGATCGGCATTTGGTACGAGATGTACATCAGCGATCCCGTGAACTACCTGTTTAAAAACACCGATCCGCGCGGGTCGCTACGCGCCAACGTCTCCAACGCCACGGTGCGCTGCCTGTCCAACATGAAACTGGCCGATATGTTGGGCACCCGCCACACCATGAGTGAAACCGTGCGCAACGAGGTGTCGCCTAAGTCGCACGAGTGGGGCTATCTGTTGGGTTCGGTGTATATCCGCAAGGTGCATTTTCGCGACGAGGGAATGATTCGGCAAATCGAAGAGAAGGTGGTGAACCGGCTGCGCCAGGTGACATCGGCCATCAAGCAAGCGGGTGCCAACCAAGTGAGCGTGATCACGAGCGGCGCCGAGCGCGAAGCAGCGGTGGACTTTGCCAAAGCGCGTGCCTTGCGGCCGCAAATCGTTGGCCAAACACTGCAAAAGATTTCCGAGGACCCCGAGGTCTCCGAGGCGCTGTTTGAGATCATGGAGATCCAACGCCTCACCGAGGGCCAGGGGCGTATCACGCTGATTCCGGCGAAGATGGCACTTTTGCCCGAATTTTTGGCCGCTGCTCGCCATACGCCTGCCCCCGGCATGCCCACGCTAGTTTAGCCAGGCGTGTCAGTCGCCCCGCCCTTCGTCGATTTGCTGCACATCGGCTTGCTGGCCGGCACAAGCCTCCCCATCTTCGAACCACACGCCTTTGGCGTTGGTTAGGGCCAGGGCTTTACCAGGAGTGAACATGGCTACAACAAACACCGTTAGCCTGTATCGCGTATTTCGGGCACCGCCAGAGCGTCTCTATCGGGCATTTCTCAATGCCGACGCCTGGGCCAAGTGGCTACCACCACATGGTTTTACTGGCCACGTGCACGAGCTCGTCGCCGATGTCGGTGGTACCTACAGGATGTCGTTTACCAACTTTTCCACCGGTCACAGCCATAGCTTCGGTGGCCAGTATTTAGAGCTCGTACCCAACGAGCGCATTCGCTACACCGACAAGTTTGAGGACCCTAACTTGCCCGGTGAAATGCAGACCACGGTATCGTTCAAACAAGTGTCGTGCGGCACCGCAGTCACGATTGTTCAAGAAGGCATCCCCAGCATGATCCCGGCGGACGCCTGCCATTTGGGTTGGCAAGAGTCGTTGGCGCAACTGGCCGAGCTCGTGGAGGCGGAGATTCCTGAGTAGTACGACACGTGAGATGGCTCGCGGTTCAGCGGCCATGAACCACCACCGCTTTTCGCCCTGGTTCTCGGTCGACTGAGGCACTGACAGAGATGGGAATGGGCCGGACGCGCAGGTGAGGGCGCCTTTGCCGACGCCCCCACCACGTGTTTTGTCCTCGAACGTCTACATCAATGTGCTCTTGATAGCCTAGGGAACATCCAAACGGATTTCGGATTCCGTATGCCCATGGAGATCGCGGCGGTCGAGAATCATGGGCTTGTAGTGCCAGCCGGTGTACAGGGGCAGCTGATCTGAAAAGTGCGGACTCAGCGGGTCGCCGCTTTGTCCAGGCGCGACCACGTTCTCCGCGTAGAAGTGGGCTCCGACGCCGAGGTGAACAACCTGATTGTAGGTACCGCGGTTCATCCAAAGGGTGTTGGGCACGGCGCCCGCGCCGCTCGGCTTCCAGAAGATAGTCGCCACTGGCTGCCGCCAATCGGTGGCGTCGTTCGAAGCGTAGGTCGTCGTCAACGTGCCTAGCGCTGCCACCAACGACGCTGTGACCGCCTGCTCGATACTCTCGCCGTCCAGATAGTCGTGAAGCACGGGCACCGCAGGGCTGTCGTCCAAAAGACGTGCGACCAAATTGCTTACAACATTGGCATTCGCGTTGGCGCCGAGGTCATCTGCAAAAACCCGAGCGACAAGCGCCGACCACCAAGTGTTGAAAATCGCAACCGCAGGACTGTCGTAGTGACCATCGCTGTCAGCGTCTAACTGCAGCCAGTCCCATTGTGTAAGAATGGCCGCGATTTCGGGCAGTCGCGGATCGGCACTCAAATCTAGGTGGGCTACGAGGCTGTTAAGCAACGTCGGCGCGAACACCGTGTAGGCGCTTCCGGAGGGGGTATCCGTCGTCATCCCGGCCTTGCGATTGATCTCTTTGAGGCTCGCCATGTCCGCGCTGTGTGGCTCAACCTTTTCGAGCAGCTTGATCAAGGTGTTAACGCGATGGACGGGGCCGAACGTGCCGTAGCCGGCTGCCGAGTTCAACCAGCCCTCTTGCGGTTTGTTGTTCCATGACGTCAGCCAGCCCTGGCGGGGATTCGCGGCGCGCGGCATGTCAGCCCAAGGAATGAACCCCTGCCATTCGGCACTCCCAACACCGTTGTGGGGAAGCCACGGATTGTCACCCGCGGCCCGCACCGGGATACGGCCGATGTGCCAATAACGAATGTCACCGTGGGTGTCGGCACGGAAGATGTTGAAGTTGTAGGCAATCTTGGAGAGTTCGCGGTCGAACGCCGAAACAGACGGGGACCGCCCCAGGTTGATCCAAGCCTCAAGGCTTGTGAGCTCCTCGCCGCGGGTGGCTGCCTTCATGGCAAAGGCTACACCCGAAGCCATTGCGATGATCGGGCCGTGCACCGTCTCACAAACCGATACGTTCTGCGAAGGCGCCGACCGGGCGTGAATCGTCTCAACACGGCAAGCGAGATTGAGCCATTCGCCGTTGAACAGGTACTGACCCGTCGCGTTCAAGACCTCCGCGTAGATGTCGGTGTTGTCGGTGAGCCCTGAGGTAATCGTCCACGCATAATCGTGTCCAACGCCAATCAGAACGCCTGGCAAACCTGCAATCTGGGTTCCGGTAACGTCGAACCTCGCACCGTGAACTCCTACCTCATGGTTGATCTGTGGTGCCCCAAACCCCATTTGCGGGCCCCCCAGCAACAATGCACGGCCATCCTTGGTTAGCTTCGGCGCCAATACAACGGCATTGGATGCTGGTCCGGGACGGATGCCGGCGTAGTCTAGGTTTTCCAAAAAGGCCTTGCGGCCTTGATTGTATTTAGATGTACACTCGTTGAGGCCCGAAGGCATCTCGAAGGCGCCCCCAAACCCGTGTGGCCTCGGCCCGAACGCTCCAGTTGCCGGCACTGTTGTCGGTGTCTCCGGATCGTCGAGCCAATGAGTATCGGCGAATACTTTTTGGCCCTCAGCAGGACCATGCATGGCCATCAACTGCGTAAGCATCTGGGCGCTGGTGAGCTCCTCGTTGCCGAACCAGCCGAATTGACTCGAAAAAAGCATAAAAGCCGCAAGCGAATCATCCACCACCCAAGGCCGCGGGCTGACACCGAAGGCTGCGTACTCAACCGGCAGCTGACCCGACGCTGTTGCCTCCTGGATCCAGACATTCATGCCGTCGGCGTAGGCTTGGAGCATCTCGCGTAGATCCTCGGACGCTGCGGCAAGCAACGCGGCACGCCGCTCGGGCGGGCCGAAGATCGTTCGCGACTGGACGTCACCCGCGATGGATGATGGGCCCATGAACTCGGCCAATGTGCCGGTCGCGATGCGACGATGAATCTCCGCTTGCCACAATCGATCGTGACCTTGTGCGTAGCCGAGTCCATAGAACACGGCGCGCAATGTGGAGCCAAAAACGTGGGGAACGCCATAATCGTCTCGAACGATGCTTGCCGAGCCGTTGCCTGTTCCCTCAACGTGAGCGGCCGCGCGCGATGACGTCGCGAGCAGCACCACGGCAAGAAACCCAGAGGACAAAATACGATGCATGAGTGAGCTTTCCTTTCGGGATATGGCAGAAATAGAGTCGGTATCTAAATAAGCAGTCCGAGCTCATAGTAAAGCCCCTTTTGATGCAGCTGCTAAGAATGAATTATGTGCGTCGGCGAAATACCCTCGCCCGCAGAATGGGCTCTCTCCCCCGAGCGCTATGGTCGACCGCCCCCTTGCCGCTTGCCCAAGCTTTGGCATAGACCGCGCGAATCGCTGTGCGCCTGGGTGACACACCAGAGAGGATATATCCATGACCCGAATTAGCTACGCCCGTCACTTGCTAGCACTCGGTTGTGTGGCCGGCTGCGCAAGCCGTAGTTCGGTGACGCCCCCGGTTCAGCCAGCGACCGCCCAACCCGAAGCCAGTCCGGCACCGGCCGCAGAGCTACCACGCTTGGTGGGAGCGCGCTCTGAACAAGGGGTGCTGATGGCGGTGCTCGACGAGCCACGTTCGCTGACTTTGGAATTCTCCGGAGACAAGGTGCAGGCGGGCCAAGATGACCAGGGTACGGTGATTACTGTCGATGGTCGCAGACTCTGGTTGAGCTACGACGCCGCCGTGCAGTTTGTGGGCGATACCGGAACGCTTGCGCCCAACGCGCTGCTGACACAACACATGGCCTGGCGTTTTGGTGCCGAGTGGGCGGAGCTATTGCGCACGATTGAGCTGTCGCGCCGCGTGCGAGAGGGCGAAACGGTAGACGAGAATACCAAGCTCACAAGCTATGCCCCGGTGAACGTGCAAGAGCTGGCGTTGCCAGACCAAACGCCGATGCTCGCTTGGGAAGTCGACCTACAACAGGCAACCGGCATTGTTTCCAAGAGCGATGCCGTGGCGGCCTTTGTTTATCGCGCGTTGCCGCTCGTCAAAGGTGTGTTGGTGGTGCGCACCGAGCGCCCCACGAGCGAGGCCGCCTCGCCCGCCATCGCGCGCGAGACGCTTGATAATCACCTGAAAACCCTGCGCTTTCACGAAGGCGTCTTGGACTTTACCCGCTACGCAATGGAGCATGGCTGGACGACGATAGGCAACGAGCAACAAGAGGACCCCACTCCCGAGCGGCCGCCGTTGGCCGTGGCCGAGACTTACTGTCAAAAGGGGGAGCTGCGCGCCTGCGCCGACTTGGGGATGCGCTATTTCGGCGGCAGCGCCGGGGTTGCCCAGGATTATGGCAAAGCCTTGGAGTACTTCACAAAAGGGTGCAACGGCGACGATGCTCACAGTTGTTTTGGCCTAGCGGCGCAATACGCCAACGGATTGGGCGTGCCGATGGCTAAGCAGCAAGCGGTGCTGCTTTTGAAGAAGGCCTGTGAGCTTGGGCTGGGCGATGCCTGTGGGCTCGCACAAACGCTGGAGCTGGAGTTGGCTCGCGAAGCTAAACCCTAGGCTCACAACCCGTGACGCCAAGGCGTAAGTCGTTGCATACTCCGCCATGCTCTCGACTCTCCTTGTTGCTTCGCTGTTTGCCGCGCCGACCGCCAGTGCCACGGCCCAAGCCCTTGAGGCGTTGCGAGCCGACGCCAAGTCGCCGCGCACGCCGCTTAGGTGTGCGCCTTTTGAGACCGCGGCTCTGGAGGCTCTGAGTCAAGCGGGTTTGGTGGGCGAGCGGACCCTCCCGTGCGTGGTGCGGATCACGGCGACCGGCAAGACGCCGCTAGCGCTTTTGGCCAAAAGGCTCGACGCCCTTCGGGTGCAGCTGGTGCTGGATGCAGGCTACTTGGTGGAACACCCCTACGCCGCCGCAACCTTTAGCCCCGACGAACAGCGGGTGCGCGTGCCGATGGCGCTCTTCGACAGCTTCGCGGTGGATGACCCGGTGCTCATGCACGAGCTTGTGCACGTGGCCATTTGGGCGGCGGCGCAAAAAGATGACACTCAACAACTCGCCTATTTGCACGGCGAGGCATACCAACCGAACGACTTGGCGTTGGACGAAATGCGCGCTTACGCTGAAGACCTACAACGCGCCGCGGCGGCGCTCAAAGCCGCTTGCAAGAAGGCCGACAACCAAGCGTGGGCGGCGATTTGGCAGGCTCGCCAAAACGATCAGCCTGGCTTAGCGGGCCTCAAAGACTGTGATCTGCTGTTTGACCGCGTCGCCGCAAAGGTGATGTTTGGCCGTTACCACACCGAGCCAGCCTTGCCGGCGTTGGCGGCGCTTGCTGCGGTGTCAATGGCCACCGAGGTCACAGGCGATCGCACCGAAACGGTTCTGCGCGGCGTGGCCACGGTGGCCGACAAGAGCGGCCCTGTGGAGTTGCACTTGGTGCGCTTGGCCCCCAAACGCAGCCTGGACAACAACGCCAGCGTACGCGCGCTGCTCGCCCAAGCGCAGGCACATCAGTCGCTGTGGCAGAAGGCTTGCGGCACCGTGACGAGGCTGACGCAAGCAACTCCCAAGGAGCTTGTAAACTTGTTGGCTATGTTGGTGCAGCAGGTCAGACCGCCGACCCCGACCCCAGCCCTGTAGAGACCCGCCCCGAGCCGGAAGCACAAACCCAGCGTGTGATTTTTCAGGTGTAAAAACGAGGGCAACCGACGAACTTGGGCTATGAACTCAACGTCGGTGCTGCCGCTTTTGTCCCCTGTCGAGGCCGAACGGGCCACACACGAGCCTCAGGCATCCGGCAAAACATCAACGATTCTGCCGCGCTTGCAGCTATTCGAGATCGAGGACTTAGGTTGGGTGCCAGCCAGTATTCGCAGCGGCATCGTGGCGGCACTGGGCACCATGATGCGCTTGTTGGGCGTCTATCGAAAATACGTTTTCCCTAGTCTTTTCAAGTTCATCCATGCACATAGCCCGGTGCTAGAGGTGGCCGCCGGCAGCGCCCAGCACGTGGACGACTTTGTGGCCTGGTGTCACGAAACTGGGCGCGAGCTTACGGGGCGCAGCATCGTGTTGAGCGACCTGAACCCGAACGTCGAGGCTTTTGCCGAGCTGACCCAAGCGCATGCTCCTCAGGTCCAGGCCGAAGTTCAACCCGTGAATGCCTGTGAGGTGAGCGCTGCCCATTGTGGCAAAGCGCGCATCATCTTCAATGCTTTTCACCATTTGCCCCCCGCCCAAGCCCAAGCCTTTTTGGCCGATGCCGTCCGTCACGCCGATGGCGTGATGGTGGTGGAACCGCTGTCTCGCAATTTGATGTCGATCGCCTCGTGCGTCTGTGGTTTGGTGTTTGGGCTCATCGCACCGCTGTTGGCCAAGCGTTTCCGTTGGTCACACCTGTTTTGGACGTGGCTTTTGCCCGTGATCCCGTTGGCGCTGGCGTTCGACGGCGTGGTGAGCGCGCTGCGTAATTACTCGCGCGCCGAAATCGAAGCGATGTTGAAGACACTACCCGACAACGATTTCACCTGGGAGATTCACGAAGATGGCCCGACATTGTTCGGCCTGTCGTTGGGCAAAGGCTTGCTCCTCATCGGCTCATCCAAAACTCGGAGTACGTCATGCTGAGGGTCGTGCCTATGCCACAAATGTCTCCCCAAGAACTTATGCCGACCTGGCTGCGCAATTGGAGTCACGAACGGGTCGGCAGACTGCTCGCGGGCGCGGGCGTACTGTTCTTCTCGGCCTTGGCTTGGCTCGCAAACCCGGCCTGGATCATTGCGATCATACTCATCGCGTTGAACCTGACCCAATCGGCAGTCACCGAGCGCTGCGGTGTGAAAAGCCTATTGATCCGCTTGGGATTCAAAGGCGAACGGGACCTCGGACGAGGCCCGAGACCGCAGCTGGTGGAGGCTCCGCTACGGCCAGTCAGTGCATCGCATCACCGTGTAACTCGCAGCATCTCCTGAAGAATTCGGCAGCGACTCCTGCCACGTCAAGCAAGCGCGAGCAAAACCCACCGCCAGGTGCGGACTGGCGCTAAACGACGCGCTGTTGGAAACACCGCTGCCCGAGGCTGAGCCTGCGCCATGCTCCTGCCACGCGGTGCCATCAAAAACACGCACGTAGATCTCCGGATTGCCCACCAACGCCTCCGACCAGGCCAACATCCAACGGTTGGTTGCCCCGGCCACCAATGTCACCGAGCCTGAGGTTCCTGGATGATTGGAAATCCCACCCCCAGTGGCCGAGCCGACTCCGAGCTCTTGCCAAGAAACACCATCGAAGTGCTTGGCATAGACCTCGTAGTCGCCAGAGCTATCGTCCATCCAGGCCACCGCGATATCGCCGTTGGCAGCCACCGCCAGCGCGGGCAGGCTGGAGCTGCCGCTGTTTTGACTCACGCCGCCGCCCGAGGCCGAGCTGGCACCCAACTCCTGCCAGGAGGTGCCGTCAAAGCGGCGCACGTAGATTTCATAGTTAGAATTCGCGAGCTCCTCCCAAGCCACCACCGGTGCATCTTGGGGATCAATAGCCAGAGAGGGGTATGTCGCAAAACTAGAGGTGTTGCTGATACCGCCCCCGGTCGCAGAACCAGCACCCAGCTCCACCCAACTGCCATTCTCCAAGCGACGCACGTAGATTTGAGCGAAGGTGGTATCGTTGTTCTGCCAGGCCACCACCGGTCGATTCTGAGAGTCCACCCTCAGCGACAAGGCCATCTTGAAGCCATCGTTGGCACTGATGCCACCCCCCGATGCACTCCCGGCTCCAGCCTCCTCCCAGCGACTGCCCGTGAAGCGTTTCATGTAGAGCTGCAACACGCTGTTTACGCCCGCCCACCAGGCCACCACCGGCAGGCCATTGGGACCCACGGCCACCGCTGGGGTGCTGCCAAGGCTCGTCGCGTCGGCAATCCCAGCGCTCAGCTCTGTCCATTCGGGGGCATCGTAGCGGCGCACGCGAAACGCGGGCAACTGCGCAACAGGCTCTGCATACACCACAAGGGGTCGGTCGTCGGGCAGCAACGCCAGTGACACGCCACTGGCTTCGGCGCGCGGCAGCTGCAACAGGCCCGCGTTCAGGTCGGGCACAAGCCCAACATCTTGCCAGCGCTGTGCAACCACGTGGCGCAGATAGATCTCAGTGCTCCCAGAGTAGCTCTCCCATGCCAGCACCGCGTCATTGGCAGCGTTGAGCCCAAGCACTGGGTGGGTGGCATCCTCTGTGAACCAAGGCTCAAGCCCCACAGGATAGACGTCGGCAGTCGCCTCGACCCAGGAGCTCGTCGCGCACCGCTGCACTTGAACCACCGACGTGGCTAGGGGCGATGTTTGCCAGGCCGCCACCGGCACGCCATCGGTGCCGAATTGCAGGACGCCATGTCGCAAGGAGCCCGAGCTACCTGCGCCCGCTGCCGGAATGGCACCGCCGCACAAAGGTTGCCACGCCGCGCCATCAAACGTGCGCAGCACCAGGCCACCTGTCCCCAGGTCCGACCAGGCCAACGCGGGGAAACCATGGGGCGTAAGCACCAGCGCCGGCTCCCAGGCCTCAGCGCCAGCACTCAGGCCGGTGCCGCTTGCGCTGCCAGCACCGAGCTCGGCCCAGGTCACGCCGTTCCACTCGCGTACGTACACGGATGCCGCGCCGCTGGTATCATCCTGCCACGCCACCACGGGATGGCCATTGGCAAGGCTCACCACTCGCGGCACCGTGGAGTCACCTGCGGTATTGCTAATGCCACCGGCGTGCGCCGAAACGCCGCCAGGCTCTTGCCAACCAGAGCCTAAAAACTGCCGTGCATAGATTTCGATATTCCCTGAGGCCGCATCCGCCCAGACCAATGTCGCCACACCGACAGCATCCAGACTCAATTGCGGCGTGATCGCACCCGCAGGGCTTTGACTGACTCCGAGAGCGCTGGCGGAGCCAAGACCTAGCTCCACGAAGCTTGTGCCCTCCAAGCGACGCACAAAGATCTGTGCCGTGCCGCTGGTGCCATCTTGCCAGGCCACCCAGGGTTGTCCTTCAGGATCAAGAGCAACGCTTGGGCGCGTCGAGTCGCCACTAGAATTGCTGATGCCGCCGCCGCTGGCTGTGGCCATCGCCAACGGTACCCAGCGTTCTCCGTCAAAACGTACGCCGTAAATTTCCCAGTTGCCGTTGCTGTTATCCTGCCACACCACGATGGGGTTGCCGCTTGCGTCGAGCACCATATCCGGCCAACGCGAGTCGCCTGGGTTGTCGCTGACCCCACCGGCCCACCCCGAACCGTTCACCCGCTCGCTCCACAAAGCTAACGCCGACCCACCCAAGCCGTACCAGGTGGGCCTAACGCAGATGTCACCCACGCAATCCAATTCCTGGCGACAATCGTCGGCCGCCTCGCAGGAGCCACCGACCTCGGACACCGGGACACAGTGCCCAGCCAAACATACCTCAGGGCAATCGCGGTTGCTGACACAGGGGGCGGCACAATCGGGCCAACAGGGCGACAGCTCCAGGTCGCGAAAGCTCCAGAATGAGCGCTCACAGCCGCACAACAACATGGCCGCAGCACACAGCGACGGGAGCAAACGACCCTGCGACAACCAGCAACTCGACATATAGATCCACGCAGGGGGGCGACAGATTCCCTGCCAGTTGCTTCGATAGCTGGCGAGCTGGCGCGTGGCAACGGCAGAATGGCGCGACCTACCGCTTAGGAACAAATCCCTGGCATGGGTGTCCTATCGGGCGGTGGCTTGAAAGCGCTTGGGAAAGGGTGGCGCGCCGGCCATGCGGTGCGGCGCGCCGATACTTTTAATGAACTAGTTGGGACACCCGACCTGAGCGTTCACCATCAAAGAGTTGGCTTGCACCGCTGGCGGTGGCAGGTCGTTTGGATACGTAGGCAGGGTTGAAATGAAGGCGATAAGCGGGTCATCGCAGCTGAATTTGGTGGGATTGAGCGAGCACGACATTCCAGAACCACAGACCTCGCTCGCGTGCGTGTCGTAGTTATAGACAATGATGTAGTACGGGGTCGGCCAAACGTTGACGTTGGTGGTCGCAACCCCCTGATCATTTAAGGAAATCCGGTAGCCGGTGCCGGTCCAGGTAATAAATTGTGAACCCGCCTGCGCGAGCATGACCTCGGGGAGCAGGTAACCTTCGCCCTCGGACACGAGTGCACGGTAC
>ERZ795055.2586-NODE-2586-length-13637-cov-7.744736_pt1 | contig 13637 bp, 6 predicted proteins | sample MGYA00375139_ERZ795055 | MGnify/ENA primary metagenome ERZ795055 (study PRJEB30184, sample SAMN05720283) | anaerobic digester metagenome | isolation source: active sludge of municipal wastewater-treating anaerobic digesters | place: USA | collected 2015-01-23 ...
CTGGCGCTCAACGATGATGCGTTCGAGGTGCGTCACGCCGCGTTCTGGATCGGGGTGGCGGCCTGTCCGGCGCTGGCGGCCCACTTGCGCGCCAGCGGCGGCGACATTGCCAAAACTCTGGATGAACTCAAAACGCAGGGCGTCGGCGACGACAACGCAGCGACCCGCGCCGCCTTGACCGAACCGGAACTGGAACCACTGTTCACGGCCCTGGTGTGCCGCCAGCCGGACATCGCCTTGCAAAGCGCCTTGTGCCTGAGTTGGCTCGGCGACGACCGGGCCAGCGGCGCATTGCTGCAACTCAGCCGGGAACCCAACGCGGACACGCGCCGGCTCGTCGCGCGTTTCATGGCGGACGCCATCATCCATCTGGCCGGCGATCAACGTGTGCGCTTGCGCCTGCAATGGCTGTTGAACGACGACGACGCGCAAGTTCGCGCCGAAGCGTTCGACGGCTTGTGCAAACTGGCCGAACCGGAAGGTCCGGCGGGCGAGCTTGATCTGGCGGAAATCGCGTTGCGCACCCAGGCCGGCGAAATTCGCACCCGCGCCCTGCAACTGCTGGTCAAGCACGGTGCGACTGCACCAGCCGCATTGGCGGCCCGTATTGATGCGCTGCTGGGCCACGCCCTGGATGATGAAGCGGAGGAGGTGCGGCGCGAGGCCATGCGGACGCTGTGGGCCTGGCACAGCAAGCGCCCGGAAACCACGTTGCGCCGGGCGGTGAGTTCTGTTCATCCCGATGTGCGCCGCTGGGCCGTGGACGAGCTGGCCCGCCAGGCCCGCCAGTCGCGCGCCTGGGCCAGAGAATTGCTGATCGAGCGAGTTGGGGACGCCGCCGCTGAGGTCGGCCTGGCCGCCTACGAAGCCCTGACCAAGGAAGAAGCGGACAAGAAACGCTCCGACTATCATCTGGCGGCGCTCAACTCGCCCGCCGCCGAAGTCCGTCTGGCCGGTCTCAAGGGTGCTCTGGAAGCGACCGACCCGGCCCCGCTGCGGAGCCGCTTGATCGAATTGCTGCAAACCGAGGATGCGCCCCAGTTCCTCGCCGCCATCGAGGCGCTCGATAAACTGCTGCCCAGCGATGCGCAAGCCTTCACCCTCGCCTTCGACAGCCCGTTTTATCTGCTGCGAGTGCGGGCCGGCGAGTTGTGCGGCAAACGCCGGGACGCCCGTGCTGTCGGGCCGATGCAGGCGCTGTTGAGCATTCCCAAAACCGACCGCGATCGTCCTTCCGATGCGCTGCGCCAGCGCGCCGCCAGCGCCCTGGGCGATGTGGGCGATTCCACCAGCATCCCGTTTTTTACCAACTTGCTGCGCGATGACGATCCGCTGGTGCGGGAGCATGGCGCGCGGGGTCTGGCCGCTGCCTGCCAAACCGGCAACGAATCGCCGCTGGTCGCCGCGCTGGCGCACGCCGATCTGGCGGTGCGCAGTTGGGCCGCGGATGGCCTGTCGAAACTGGGCGATACGCGGGCGCTGCCGGTGCTGGCCGGCACGCAACGCCACGAGCATTTGCCGATCCGGCGCGGCGCACTGTACAGCTTCGTCGCGCTCGGCGGCGAGGGCGTGCAAGGCTTGCTGCAAGGCTTGGAAGACCGCGAGCGCGATCTCCAGGAATTGACCTTCGCCGTGATCGTCGCCCGCGATATTGCCCTGGCGCGGGCGCGACTGGAACCGGATTTGCTGCTCAGCGCCCTGAGCGCCAGCCAGCCGGAAATCCGCTTTGCCGCCGCCCGCGTTCTGGAAGCGCGGTTACGGGACGAAGACCTGGGGCCGTGGGGCCTGGAACTGATCGGGCCGCGCCAGCCGGAAAAGGTCAGCGATATGCGTAACTGGCCGGAAGCGGCGCACCGGCCACGCCTGTTGAATGCGGTGGTCAATGCCCTGGCCAGCGATGCTCCGGCCCGGCGTTACGCCGCCGCTCAGGTTCTCGGTTTGCGCCCGCAACCGGAAGCCTTCTGGCGCGAAGCCAAGCGCCTCGCCGAAGTTGCCGCCGAGCAGGCGCCGCCCCAGACTGCGCCCGAACCCGAAACGCCGCTGGCGCGCAAAACCGGCTGGATTCGCAGCCTGTTTCAGCGCAAGCAACCACCCAGCGGCTCCGCGACTCAACGCCTGTTGACCGTGTTGCGTTTCGCTGGCGGTGGCCGCCCGCCGCCCAAAGATCAGCATCAACCCGGAACGACCGAACTGTGGCGGCTGACGTTCGGAACTTACGCCGGCCTGATCCGGCAAGCGCCCGTCGCCAAGGGACCCGACGATTATCAACGGGTGCGGCGCGACAGCATCGCCCGCCTCGCGGCGCTGGCCCAGCAACCCGCGATTGGCCGCGAAGCGGTGTTGCCGGTGCTGCGTCAGGCGTTGAGCGACCCGCATCATCTGGTGCGGCAGGCGGCGCTGAACGCGCTGGCTGAATTGCATCCGCATGACCCACTGGAGCCGCTGGCTCTGGCCCTGGACGTGGATTCCGCCGATCTGGGCCGGAATGCCTTTGATCGCTTGCTGGCCCTGGCCGTGGCCGGCGATGCCCGCGCCGCTGAACTGGCCCGCAGCGCGGTCAACGCCGCCAACACCGAAACCCGCCGCCACGCCCTGGAACAACTGCCCCGCCTCTACCCCGCCAGTAGTCTGGAACCCTGGTTGCTGGCGCTGAACAGCCGCTACGACGATTTGCGGTTGACCGTGGTGGATCGCCTGCTCGACGCCAACGATGCGCGCATCGCGGCGGCTTTGAGTCGCGCCCTGGCCAGCGAGCACGACGAGCTGCGGCTGCGCGCCGCCGTCGGTTTGGCTCAGCGCGGCGAACCGCTGGCGCTGGAAGTGTTGGCCACCGCTCTGCGCGCTGAACCGCGCATCGCCAGCCGGGCGCTGGAGGCGCTGGTCGCTTTGGCGCACGCCCGGCCGAACGAGGAGGTCGCGGCGCGAGCGGCTGAGGCCGTAACGGCGCGACTGGAAGATGATCCCGATCAGACCGCCGACCGCCCAGCCCTGCTGCGCGCGCTGGGTCGCATCGGTCACGTCGCCGCCGCGCCGCTGCTGGGACGCTGGCTGTTGGACAAGGACCGGGTCGCGCATCACAGTTTGGCCCTGGATGTGCTGCTGCAACTGCTGCGCGACCGCGTTCAGCCGGAGCAAAAGCGCGCCGATGGGCGGCACTACCCGCGTTACCGCGAAGAACTCGCCCTGCACGCATTGCCGCCGCTGCTTGACCACGACAATGCCGCGATTCGCACGCGCGTCATCGAGGCGCTGGGCGTGCTGGACGACAAGCAGGCCGAAACTCTGCTGGTTCGCCTGCTGGACGACCGCGACGAAGCGATTCGCGCCCTGGCCTGCGCGCAACTGGCGCAACGGGTTGTCGCTGGCATCCCCGGCGCCAGCCTGGAACCGCTGACGCGGGCGCTGATCGGCGGTCGCCGCGAACTGTTGCTGGCCGCCGCCGAAGGTCTGGCCAAACAGCAGCGCCCGGAAGCGTTCCAACCGCTGTTGCTGGCGTTTAGCGCCGGCGCCGAGCCGGAACGGAAACGGGCCATCGCCGCCCTGGGGGAATTGGGCGACCGGCGCGCGCTGGAATACCTGGAACCGCTGCTCGATCTGCGCGCCGATGCGCCCGCCGACGACCGCGCCCTCGCCCCGGACGCCGCCGAGGCGCTTGGTGCATTGTTGCCGCGCCTGACCGACGCCGATGAACGCCAGCGGGTGCGCGACCGCCTGGAACGGCTGGCGCGCGAGGGACGGGGCGAACTGCGCGGGCGGACCCTGAGCGGTTTGCGGCGCATCGGCGACGAGCGCAGCCGCGCTCTGCTGGAACGCATCGCCAGCGACCCCTACGAAGATGGCGCCGCCCGCCAGCGGGCCGCCGTTGAACTGGGGCAACTGGGCGCAGTGGCCTCCGAACCGGTGTTGGCATCGCTGTTGCATCATCGCGACGCCCCGCTGCGCCAGGCCGGCCTGGACGCCTTGCGGCGGATTTATCCGGGCGACGCCACCCAGGTCAGTCTGCTGGCTTTGAACAGTGAATACGCCGAGATTAGCCAGCCCGCCGCGCGCTTTCTGGCCCGGCAGGGCGATCCCGCGACCCTGACGCAACGGCTGGGCGTGGTCAAAGACCCCGAAGTTCGGCAGCGGTTGCGGCGCGGGCTGATTCGCCGTCAGGCTTTTTCCCGCGACGCCTTGCAGGCGCTGTTGCAAGACGAGGCGGCGGCGACGCGCGCCGAGGCGGCCTGGATCGCTGGCAACAGCGGCGACCGGGAGTTGGCGGCGGCGGTGCAAACGGCCTTGGAACGGGCGGCGACCGGCTGGCGTCAGGCTGACGAACGGCATTCACGGGAACAGGCCGAGGCGGAAGCGCACGCTTGGCAGGCCAGTCTGTGGGCCGCTCGTCAATTGCAACTCGCCGTCGCGCCAGCGGCGCGGGCGGCGCTCGCCGATACCCGGCATCCGGTCGCCGTGCGTTGCGAAGCGATTCGCGGTTTGGCCGAGTGCGGCGATGCCAAGGACAGCGATGCGCTATTGCCAGCCTTGGCGGATGTGGATTCCGGCGTGCGTGCGGCGGCTAGCGCCGCCCTGGCCCGGCTGGGCGGCGCCCCCGTGCTCCAATATTTGGAGCGGTCCAGGAGCGCCGACGGCGCGGCTTTGCGCCCGGTTCTGCGCGCGGTTCTCCCTGGCGCGGAGGATCGGTTGCTGGCGACCGCCGAACGCCGGCAGACTGTCCTGCCGGTTTATCTGGAACAACAGGAGACCGCTGCGCTCATCCGCCGCGCCACGGGAGCGGATGGGGAAGCGGCAACGCGGTCCAGCGCGATTGCGGCCCTGGGCCGGCTGGGCGGTGCGGCGGCGCAAACGGCGTTGCAGGGTATTTTGGCCAACAGCAATGAGGACAGCGGAATACGCGCCATGGCGTTCAAGAGCTTGCGCCGGCTGGAGCGCCGCGCGGGCATAAAACCTAAGGCGATTTCCATAAAAGACCTTACCAGGTAGGTTCCCTGTAGGGACACGGCGGCGCCGTATCCCTAAAAGCCCCACCGGTATAGTCCTTGCGAGAAATCACCTAACCCTTCATTGGTTGATAGAGCAGGGCGTGATCGGTCAAAACTGATATAGAATTGAACAATTCACGACTTTTCCGGTGACGAAATGGCTGCATCTTCCCTTTTAGGCGATGGCACGGAAGTGATCGTCGCAGCATCTCAGTCCCAGTTGCGGGTTCAGTTCGAAGCCATCGAATTGCGGGTAGTCACCGGGCCGGATGCCGGTCTGGAAATCAGTTTGGGATTGCCCGTCTTGCGCATTGGAACCGCGCCCGACAATGACGTGGTCCTGACCGACCGGGCGATCTCGCGCCGGCACGCCGAAATTCGCATGACCCCAAACGGTTTGCTGCTGCGCGACCTGGGTTCGACCAACGGCATATTTATCAATGACGTGCGCATCGCCGAAGCCTATATCCCGGCGGATGCCGATTGCCGGCTGGGTTACTCGCGCCTGCTGATTCGCCAGCACACCGAGGAGCGCAAAGTGGCGGTGCCGCGCCAGGATCATCTGGGCGAACTGGTCGGGTCCAGCGAGCGGATGCGCGAGTTGTACGGGCTGATTCGGGCGGTGGCGCCTACACCTACCACTGTGCATTTACACGGTGAGTCCGGCGCCGGTAAGGAACTGGTGGCGCGCACCCTGCACACCTTTTCGGGCCGGCAAGGACCGTTGGTGGTATTCGACGCTTCGGTAGCCGATCCGGAGATGGTGCGTAACGATCTGTTTGGCCACATCAAGGGTGCATTCACCGGCGCGACCGGCTCACGCGAAGGCGCATTTCGCCAGGCGCACACCGGGACGCTGTTTATTGACGAGATCGGCGAGCTGCCGCTGGACCTGCAACCCCGGTTGCTGCGGGTGCTGGAAACCCGCGAGGTATTACCGATCGGTTCCGATAAGCCGCTGCGGGTAGACGTGCGGGTTATCACCGCCACCCATCGTGATCTGGAAGCGATGGTCAGAGCGGGCACCTTCCGGCCTGATCTGTTTTACCGGCTGTCAGTCGTGCCCATCGAGGTACCTGCCCTGCGGGAAATCCGGGAAGACATTCCGCTGATCGCCCGCCATCTGTGCGAACGTTTGCAGTTGCCGTGCCGGCTGTCGGCGGCGGTCCTGGAAGCACTGCAAGACTATTCCTGGCCGGGCAATGTGCGGGAATTGCGCAACGTGTTGGAGCGGGCGGCGGTGCTGTGCGGCGACCGGGAGATTCGCCCAGAGGATTTGCGCCTGTCCAAGGCCGCCGCCGCGATCCCGGTCAGCCCCCCAGCCCTGGCGGCGTCCGCGGTCCAGCGCGCGGAGCCGCTCTCCGAACCGTGCTCTGAGCCGGGAAAACCGGCGGCGGATGCCCGCGCGCATCTCAGGGAGATGGAACGGCACATGATCGTGGAGGCGCTGGAACGCAATCAGGGCAATAAGGCGGCGGTGGCCCGGGAATTGGGCATCCCGCTGTCCACCCTGAAACGCCGCCTTAAGGAATATCGGATTGGTGATGAGGGGTAAGTAGACGCCAGCAGTCCACGGAAGACATGGAAGGCACGGAAAATGCGGAAAGTGACTTTACTCCGCGACGGTAATCCGCTCCACGCGCTGAAAGCCGCGCGGCAACGGCTTGCCCCGCCGCCCTCGCTCCCCGGCGTAGTTTTCCAAATCGGCGGGCTTGAGCTTTAAATCCCGCTTGCCGGCGGTGAGCACGATGCCTCGTTCGGGCGGGACCAGCGTGAGCGTGACCAGGCGCTCCTCGCCGGGCAGGTCAAGAATCTTGTTGCCCTTGCCCTTGGGCAGGCGCGGCAATTCGTTGACCGGAAATACCAGTAATCGCCCGCCGCTGCCAACGGTCGCCAACCGGTCGGTGTCCAGCCCCGTGACCGGCAGGGGCGACAGGATTTTTGCCCCCTCCGGGACGGTTAGTACCAGTTTACCGGCCTTGTTACGGCTCACCAGGTCGTCGAAGGCGCAGATGAAGCCGTAGCCCGCGTCGGTCGCCAGCAGGTACAGGTCTTCGGCATTGCTGAGCAGCACGCTCACGAAACTGGCGCCGTCCGGCGGACTGAGCTTGCCGGTCAGCGGCTCGCCGTAGCCGCGCGCCGAGGCCAGTCCCCCCACCGGCAGGGTGTAGGTTCGTCCCGTGGTGTCCAGAAAGACGGCCGATTGATTGCTGCGGCCCTGCGCCTGGGCCAGAAAACCATCGCCGGCTTTGTAGCTCAGCGCCTCGGCGGCGATCTCGCGCCCCTTGGCTGCTCGCACCCAGCCTTTTTGCGAGAGCACCACCACCATCGGTTCGCTTGGCGTCAGGCTGGTCTCGTCCAGCACCTGCGCGGGCCGCCGTTCCACCAGCAGGCAGCGCCGGGGATCGGCGTAACGCTGGGCGTCATCCTGAATCTCCTTGCGGATCAGGGTATTCAGCCGCTTTTCCGAACCGAGCAACTGTTGTAACTGCTCCTGTTCCTGGCGCAACTGATCCTGTTCGCCGCGCAGCTTCATTTCCTCCAGCCGGGCCAGATGACGCAGTTTGGTTTCCAGAATCGCCTCGGCCTGAACGTCGGAGAGCTGGAAGCGGGCCATCAAGATCGGCTTGGGCTGCTCCTCGGTGCGCAGGATGCGAATCACCTCGTCCAGATTGAGGTAGGCGATCAGCAAACCGTCGAGAATGTGCAGGCGCTGTTCGACTTGATGCAGCCGGTATTCCAGCCGCCGCCGCACCGTCATGACCCGGTAGCGCAGCCATTCTTCCAGAATCTGCTTGAGATTCTTGACCTGGGGCCGACCGTCCAGGCCGATCATGTTCAGGTTGACCCGGTAGCTCTTTTCCAGATCGGTGGTGGCGAACAGGTGATCCATCAGCAAATCCACGTCCACCCGGTTCGAGCGCAGCGCCAGCACCAGCCGGGTCGGATTCTCGTGGTCCGACTCGTCGCGCAGGTCCTCGACCATCGGCAGCTTTTTGTCCCGCATCTGCGCGGCGATCTGTTCCATGAGCCGCGCCCCGGATGCCTGATGCGGCAGGGCAGTGATCACTACGTCGCCGTTGTCCCGCTCGAACCGGGCGCGCAGCCGCACCGCGCCATTACCGGTCTGATACAGCTTCCGCAGTTCTTCGCGCGGGGTGATGATCTCGGCGCCGCCGGGATAATCCGGCGCTGGAACCCGCTCACACAGGGCGTCCACGTCGCAGTCGGGATGATCCAGCAGATGAATGCAGGCGGCGGCGATCTCGCCAAGATTGTGCGGCGGGATGTCGGTGGCCATACCGACGGCGATGCCGGTCGCGCCATTCAGCAACACGTTGGGCAACCGCGCCGGCAACAGCTTCGGTTCGTCCAGCGTGCCATCGAAATTGGGAACCCAGTCCACTGTGCCTTGGCCGAGTTCGGCCAGCAGCACTTGCGCGAACGGCGCCAGCCGCGCCTCGGTATAGCGCATGGCGGCAAAGGACTTGGGATCATCCGGCGAACCCCAGTTACCTTGCCCGTCCACCAGTGGATAGCGGTACGAAAACGACTGGGCCATCAGCACCATCGCTTCGTAACAGGCCAGATCACCGTGCGGGTGGTATTTGCCCAACACATCGCCGATCGTGCGCGCGGATTTTTTATGTTTGGAATTGGCCGACAGGCCGAGTTCGGACATGGCGTAGACGATGCGCCGCTGCACCGGTTTCAACCCGTCGCCGATATGGGGCAGCGCCCGGTCGAGAATGACGTACATGGAATAATCCAGGTACGCCTTTTCGGTGAAGATTTTGAGCGGGACGCGCTCGCTGCTGTCCGCGGTAAAAACGAATTCAGTCATTCAGAAACTTCTTCAGGAATTGGGAAACACTTCGGCCAAGTCAATCACGGCATCCGGGCACAGAATTGGCGCGATCGGACCGGTGCGGCGACAATCGCGTTGCCGGTACTGGCCGTTGGCGGGGTCGCGGTAGATTTCAATGTGTCGTTGCGGGATATCGAGCAACCAGACTTCCGGGATGCCGTGATGAGCATAGAGCGGTATTTTAACGTCGCGGTCGTAGCGGAGCGTGCTGTCAGAAACCTCGATGATCAGCAACACATCTTCTACGTGTGGATTTGTTGTTCGATAAAAATCATCGCGCCAGCGTAACAGAGCAATATCCGGCTGAGGTTCCGTGTGTCCACCAAGGATGATGGGGTCCTGAACGGATACAATCGCTTTTCCATGCAATAGCGAAGCGAACTTATTATTAAAATACTTGACCCCACCGCCATGGAAACTCCCAAGCGGCGCCATTTCAACGATCTCCCCATCAATCAATTCCACCCGCGAATCTTCGTTCAGTAAACCGACTTCACCCATGCGATGATATTCCGCCACCGTCCAGCGGTGGCGCGGCTGAACATTCAACGCTTCCCGTTCTACCAAAGGCGTTGACATGATGCGTCCTCCTGATTTGAGATTTAAAAAACCGGCAGTTGACAAGAGGAAAAATCCGCGGGATTCAGGCTGGACAGATTGCCCTTTCCCACCCATGGCCCGGCGGGAAAGGGAAAAACAATGCAGGTCAGACGGAATGGATCAGGTAATGACCGTCGGCTCATTGCGAGCCGTGCGTTCACGAATGCTGGCCAGACTATTGGCGATCTGGATCAGTTCCGCCAGCGCCTGCTGGGTGTCGAGATCGTGCCGGGCCGGGTCGGCTTCATAGGCTTCAATGTAAACCCGCAGCGTTGCGCCCTCGGTGCCGGTGCCGGACAACCGGTAGACGATGCGCGAACCATCCTCGAAGCCAATCCGAATGCCCTGTTTGTCGCTCACGCTTTGGTCAATGGGGTCGAGATAGCGGAAGTCATCGGCATACGCCACCGTGTACGAACCCAGTTTTTGCCCCGGTAGCGTAGCGGTTTTGGCGCGCAGGGCGTCCACCAGGCCGTTGGCGGCGGCGCTGTTGATCGCTTCGTAGTCGTGGCGGGTATAGTAGTTGCGCCCGTAAGTTTGCCAGTGCTCGCGCACAATTTCGGCCACCGACTGCCGGCGCGCAGCCAGAATATTCAGCCAGAACAGCACCGCCCACAGCCCATCCTTCTCGCGCACGTGGTCGGAACCGGTGCCGAAGCTTTCCTCGCCGCACAGGGTGATTTTGCCGACGTCCAGCAGATTGCCGAAGAATTTCCAGCCGGTCGGCGTTTCATAGCAGTTCAGCCCCAGCTTGGCTGCGACCCGGTCGGCCGCCTGGCTGGTGGGCATCGAACGGGCGACGCCGCTGATGCGGTCGCGATAGCCGGGCGCTGAGGCGGCGTTGGCCAGAATCACCGCCAGGCTGTCGCTGGGCGTGACGAAGAAATGCCGACCCAGCACCATGTTGCGGTCGCCGTCGCCGTCCGAGGCCGCGCCAAAGTCTGGCGCGTCGGGGCCGAACAGGTAATCGGCCAGTTCTTTGGCGTACACCAGATTGGGATCGGGATGGCCGTGACCGAAATCTTCCAGCGGTACGCCGTTGATCACGGTGCCGGCAGGCGCGCCCAACCGATTTTCCAGGATTTCCCGGGCGTAGGGGCCGGTGACCGCGTGCATGGCGTCGAAGCGCATCCGGAACCCGGACTGGAACAGGGCACGAATCTGGTTAAAGTCGAATAGCTGCTCCATCAGATCGGCGTAAGCACGAACCGGATCCACGATTTCCACCACCATGTCGCCAACAAACTCGGTTCCCAGCCGGTCGAGGTTGATGTCCGCACTGTCCAGCGTGCGATAACGGTTGATGTGCAGACTGGCCGTGTAAATGGACTCAGTGACTTTCTCCGGCGCGGGTCCGCCATTGGGAGTATTGAATTTGATGCCGAAGTCTTCATCCGGCCCGCCGGGATTGTGACTGGCCGACAGGATAATGCCACCCCGGGCGTTATAGAGACGAATCAGATGGGAAGCCGCCGGCGTGGAGAGGATGCCGCCCTGGCCCAGAATCACCCGCGTGCAGCCATTAGCCGCAGCGATGCGCAGGATGATCTGGATGGCCTGGCGGTTGTAATAGCGCCCATCGCCGCCGAGCACCAGCGGCGCATCTACGCGGTCACGCTGAGTGTCGAAAATACATTGGACGAAGTTTTCCAGGTAATTCGGTTTCTCAAAAACTTTAACTTTCTTGCGCAGCCCGGAGGTGCCGGGCTTTTGATCTTGGAAGGGCTGAGTGGCGATGGTTTCAACGGTCATGGCTCGGTGCGCTCCTTATGATTTTTGTAGAATCAGTTGGCTATTATGCGCGTGTTGGCAGCGGGATAGAACCTGTGGCCGCCGCCGATTCAAACCAGCGTTCACAACGCGCGCTGAGGGATACCCTGTAGTCAGGAATCACCGCCGGTGCGGCCGATAGCCCAGATTTCGATTTCGGTCGCCCCGCCAGCCCGCAGCACCCGGGCGCATTCGGCGACCGTGCTGGCGGTGGTGACCACATCGTCCATCAGCGCGATCCGCGTTCCGGGCAGCGGTGCGCCCAGCGCGAACGCGCCCAGCGGATTGGTCTGGCGCTGGCGAGCGTCCAACTGGGTTTGTGGCACGGTATGGCGCACCCGCCGCAGACCGTTGATCCACAGCGGAATCCCGCAGCGGCGGGCAGCGGCGCGCGCCAGTTCCAGGGCTTGATTGAAACCGCGTTCGCGCAGGCGGCGCGGGTGCAGCGGCACCGGTGCGATGCAATCCGGCAGGGGTTCGCTGCGTTCGGCCAGCGCGGCGGCGAACAATTCGCCCAGCAGCCGGGCGCAAGTCAGGCGACCGCCGAATTTCAGGCGGGTGATCAGAAAATCCACCGGCGGCTGATAGCGAAAGGGCACGAACGCCCGGTCGAAGTCCGGCGGTTGCGCCCGGCAGTGGGCGCAGGCACCGATCCCGCCGGGGGGCAGCGGTGTGGCGCAGCGCGGGCAGGCTGTCCGATTGCGCGGCAGGTCGCGCAGGCAGCCGGCGCACAAGTCGAGTCCCGCCACGCCCACTGCCCCGCACAGCAGGCAGGTGGGCGGTAAAATCAAGCGTTCGAGCCTGCCCAGCCAGGCCGAAATCACGGCTTGCCCCAATGGTTGACAAGGGTGGCAGCGTTCCCGAACATGACCGCAATCAGTCCATCACCTGTTTCCATCCTCGAGGTTCTCGACCATGCACGTGCCCATGCTGGAACAAAGCGAAGAAACGGTCATCGGCAAGGTGGCGCGCGGTTCCTCCGCCAAGCGGGCTGCGTCCATGATGAATTATGGCAACCTGATCGCGATTCTGGTCCCGTTCCCTCTGCTGATTTTCTGGTTTGGCGCTTCGATGCTGGTGTACGCCATGAACCGTCATCATCCCAATCCCAAGGTGGGCCACTACACCCAGCAGGCGGCCTACCGGTTCTACGGCATCACCGGCTTCTTCCTCGTGATCGCCATATTCATCCCCGGCGGCGGCTGGGTCTGGCATTTGATCGCCTGGATCGTGGCGGCGTTGATCCTGATTCCCTGGTCCATTCTCGATCTGCGCCGCATCGCCAGGGAAGAGTGGGTGGACATTCCGCTGGACGAACAGGGCCATCCGCTGCCGGGCGCGTTGTGACGTTCAACCCAATCCGGCCAGCGCCACACCGTCCGACCCGAATCCGTGCAACCGGGCCGAGTCCAGGCTGAGGCGCACCGGTTCGCCCTTGTGGAACGGGCGGATGCCCGGCAACCGCGCTACCAGCGCCGAACCGGCCGGGTCCAGCCCATCCACCCGGACGTGCAGCAGCGTTTCGTGCCCCAGATATTCAGCGTCGCTGACTGTTGTCCGTACACTTTCCTCGCAATCCTCAGCCAGGCGCAAATGTTCCGGGCGGATGCCGAAGGTCAGCGGCGCATCCAGCCAGACCCGCCAGCCTTCAGCGCTGGTGGCGGGCAATGCCAGCGGCGCCGTCTGTTCGCCCAGCCGCAACTGCAATCCGCCCCCACTGGCGGCGTTCAAGCGGGCGGAAAACAGGTTCATCGGCGGATTGCCGATGAAGCCGGCGACGAAGGTGTTGGCCGGCCGTTCGTACAGCTCCTGCGGCGGCGCGACCTGTTGCAGGCGACCGTGATCCAGCACCGCCACCCGGTCGCCCAGCGTCATCGCCTCAGCCTGATCGTGGGTCACGTAGAGCGTGGTGGCGCTCAGTCGCTCCAGCAGTTCGCTCAATTCGGCGCGGATTTGCACCCGCAAGCGGGCGTCCAGATTGGATAAGGGTTCGTCCATCAGAAACACGGTGGGCTGGCGCACCAGCGCCCGGCCCATTGCCACCCGCTGGCGCTGACCGCCGGACAGTTGCCGGGGCAGGCGGTCGAGTAACTCGTCCAAGCCGAGCAGTTCCGCCGCCCAAGCGACCTGACGGGCGATGTCGGCGCGGGACTGATCGCGCATTTTCAGCGGAAATTCCAGATTGGCGCGCACCGTCATGTGCGGATAGAGCGCGTAATCCTGGAACACCATCGCCACGTTGCGCCGTTGCGGCGGCAGGTCGTTGATCACATTGCCGCCGATGCGCAACACGCCCCGGGTGGCGTCGTCCAGCCCGGCCAGCAGGCGCAGCAGGGTGGATTTGCCGCAGCCGGATGGCCCGACCAGCGCCATCCGTTCGCCATCGCTCACGGCGAGGCTGAAATCGAAAATCGCCTGGG
>ERZ795055.2588-NODE-2588-length-13633-cov-15.137796_pt1 | contig 13633 bp, 20 predicted proteins | sample MGYA00375139_ERZ795055 | MGnify/ENA primary metagenome ERZ795055 (study PRJEB30184, sample SAMN05720283) | anaerobic digester metagenome | isolation source: active sludge of municipal wastewater-treating anaerobic digesters | place: USA | collected 2015-01-23 ...
CGCTCAACTTGCTATCACTTGTCGGCCTGATGCCAGGTGGAAAAGTGACAGCCGGTGAGAGAATCACGGCGATCATCTGCCTCGTGCTGACCGTTGTCATCGTCAAATACCTGAGCAGCGATGGAATCAAACGCTTCTTCGGCCAGGATTCCATGGACACCTGGGCACCAGCCGAACCAAGGCTATAGCGCACATTACGCCAGCAATGACCAAGTCCGAGCTCATTGCCGTCGTCAGTGACCGTTTTCCGCAGTTGCTGCGTATCGACGCGGAAATGGCCGTCAATGAAATCCTCGGCGGTATCGCCCAGACTCTAGCCAACGGCGGACGTGTCGAGGTTCGGGGGGTCGGTGTTTTCAGCTTGAACTACCGGCCACCTCGGGTCGGAAGGAACCCGAAAACCGGCGAACCGGTGCGTGTCCCTGGCACATACAAACCGCATTTCAAGCCGGGAAAGGTGTTGCGGGAAGGCGTTAAAATCTAGCTTGCCCTGGCTCGATGCATCGCAGCATCTGTCGCGCCCGGTATTTGCTGGCTACCTGGGCCCCAACCCAAGGACATTGGAGAACTTGGAGCAGGGCAGGGCCAAGCCGAATGGTGGGGCCTTTTCTTTTGGTGCAATGTGGTTGCGTGGGCAGGATTTGAACCGACAGCGTCATCGGATCATTGGCGGATATCCGGCCTACACGGATTTGCAATCCGATTGATAACCGCATCGCTCCCAAATCTAAACGGCCAACGTACATCTCGTTACCTAGCAAGAATCTCAAATCCTGATTGGTATCTGAAATACCACTTTTAAACATTCCGGAGATATCGTGCCTCTTACCCCACTCCATCTTGCAGTCGGTCTTCCGGTGCGTCAGAAGATCAGTCTGAAGGCGTTCATACTAGTCAATATTTTGATCGACCTGGAGCCGGGGTTGGTGATGTTATTCGGAATGGACGGTCTGGGCTACTCCCTGCATCAAGGTGTGCACACCTTCGGGGGAGCTACTTTGGCAGCTTGTGTCACCATGACCATGCTGTTCACCAAAATCAAGCCAGTTCTGATGGCTCGGCTCTACGGTGCCTTCTGGGGAGCCTATAGCCACATCCTGCTAGATGCCCTGGTGCATCATGATGTGACACCATTTGGGCCATTCATGGCGGGTAATCCATTATTTTTGGATGTCTACCATGCGGTGTCGATCACCTGTGCTGCGATCCTGGCTTATTACCTAGCTCGTTGGGTGGGGTTACTTCGTATAGATGAAGTCGTTGGGACTTCGATGAAGCGTATCAGGGGGAAGTTCTTTTCACGCTGATTGTGCAAAGGAAGTCAGGCTATCCGGCATAGACTGGAAATCTTGTTCCTTGGACAAATGATCAATCCCGATAGCGTTGGCGTTGAGATCGCGCCGCATTTCTTCGGCATGCCAGTTATCAAGACAACCGATTTGCGAAATTCCAGATCGTTGCTATGTCCATTTCCCACCAAAAGGTTGGTATTACAAAATTGCCGGTTCTCTGGCCCCAATCAATCTGACTGACATTCCAAAACCAATCAAAGCCCTGTGCATCATTATGGGTATTCCAATCTGAAATCAAGGAGTTACAACCATGCATTCTATCAAATTTACTTGCGCCATTCTCATCACTCTGTTGATGGTTGGCTGTGCTGGCTACCAGCCCAAGCCAGAAATGCCTGCTGTGATGTACGAGCAGATTGGTGACTTCACTTACCAAGTTGTGCGCTGCAACGAAATGGGCATGATTACCCCTGAATTGGCAGCAACTGGAAGTATTGCCATTCAGACTCTGGTGCGTAGATACACCGTTGATGAAGGTCAATTGGTGGCTGCTGCTTCACGTACCCGTACAGTTGATCAGGCATCCTGCAACAAGGTGGCAATGGAGATTGCTACCTATCAACAACGCAGTGCAGCACAGCTTCGCTACAACGCACCTGCACCACAACCGAATTACTCGCTGCCTGGCCGCACCGTGTGCAATAACATCGCAGGCCAATTGCTCTGTTCTACCTACTAATCTCTACTAATTCCTTTATGAATTAGTAGCAATCTCGAAAGAAATCACCATGCAATGATTTACTGGTTGGGAATATCTGTTGATTGATGTCGCTAACAATTTTGGCCTTGATAAACCGCATCACGCCCCTCTGCTCCCAAAGCAGATGCGCGCTATGACTCCCGCCATAGCTTCCGCCAGTAGCCCCAGGGTCAGTCACCCGAACCCGGCAAGCTGGCGGGCGCGGAGCAATTGCTGGCGGAACGATGCCCGACCAATGCGGCGTTCCTTGGCAGCGATCGAAGGGCGATAGACCAGTTCGCCGGCCTCGGCATCGAAGCCAACCAGCCAAGGGAAAACGGCGTGTGCAGGCGCGTACTCGGTCAGATATTTCCAAGCCTCGGGAACAGTCGCATCAGGCCCCTTTGTCCTGCAGAAGGTTTGCAGCCAGTGGGTGAGCGGGTTTTTCGTCTTCGTCACATTTCGTCCTTTCAGTTCATCAATGGAGTATCGCTTGGCGCCCGCGCTTCGCTGGTAATCAGCGTGAGCAGCGCCTGCTCAATTCGGCCGGCCGTCCATTCGGCGCCAATGGCAGCAATCGCAAAATGCCGGGCAGCGTCGGAAGCTTCGGCGCTCATCGGCTTGGTGAATAACGCCCGCGCCTGGTCGGCTGCCTCGCGTGCCTGGGCGTGCATCTGTGACGCCATGCCGCGAAGTAATTCAAGGTCATCGCTGGCCATCGCCGCCCCCGGTCTTCACCGCTCGGTACCGGCAGTAACGCTGGTGCCGGTTCGGGTCTGGGATCTTCTCGACTAGTTTCCAGCCGACCAACCTAATCAACGACCAGGAGACTGCAGAATGGCTTCGCTTCGTAACCCAGATCAGTTGCGCCTCTGTCAGCGCCGCGCCGGTTCGCTGAAGCTCGGCAAGCACCGCAGTTGTCGCGCTGCCTGGTTGCGGCTTTCCAGGAGGTCTTGGGTTGTGTGTTTTCCGGGCCGGCTTGGTCGGGGTCACAGCAGCCGCCTGCTGCAACTGATGAAGAAATCCGAATGGCGAAGGAGGGCGCCCGTTGCGCATGTCATCTACCTGGCTGGCGAGCATTGTTGCCAGTACGTTTTGCTGGTTTTTTGTGGTCATGAAGTGTGCTCCATTTTTTTCGTGCTCAGAACGTCCATCCAATCCCCGAATGCTTCGGGCACCGCTACTTCGACGGACAAGCCGCGCATCGATAGTCGGTGCGCAGCGGAGTAGGCGGCCGCCTGGCCGGTGAAGTTGGGATCGTTGTCCGCGAAGATCGTCAGATGCTTGATGCCTTCAGGCGGCTCGAATGATTCGATTCCGCCAGCCGTCACACAGGACCAGACCGGGCAACCGAAAAGCTGCGCGGCGGCCAGCGCTGTTTCGATTCCTTCGGCAATGCCAAGCCAGTCGCCGGCTGGTGCAAGTCGGATCGCCGCGCCGACAATTGACTTGCCGGGCATCAGCTTCTTCGCAGACTCGACAGGCGCCTTGCGGCCGTCTTTCAGATACGTCCGGTGCAGCGTGGCGCCGTTCCCATCAGGCGCGACGACTCGGGCGACCAGCGCCGGGAATTTGCCGACGAACGCCTTGCCCTCGTAGTATGGAAGCGCAGGATGCAGGCGCAAGCAGGCGGGGGCGTTGCCCAGCGTCAAGCCGCGCCCGGCCAGGTAGCGCATGGCTTCATCGCCATCGGCAAGCGGTGCAGCCTCGGACCAGGCACGGCGCAGGCGATCAACCTTGTCCGCCTCATCAGCGGGGCGCGCGATGCTTCCAGGCTGCACGATACCGGCCGCCTGCTCGATCTCGCGGACTGCTGCCTTGAAGTCGAATCCCTTGGAAGCCATCACCAGATCGACACCCGAACCGGCGCCGCAACTGTTGCAGTACCAGGTCCCGCGCCCGTCCTTGTCATCGAACCGGAAGCGATCGCGGCCGCCGCAAACGGGGCAGGGGCAGTGCCGGCCGGATAGCTGGCGCTCATCGAGGACACTGAGTGAAGCAAGGATCCCGGGCCACTTTCCAGCGGCCACTTCGTGGATGCTAGGCCGCGGCATGGTCGCCCCCCTTCTGACGCTTGGCGTACGCGATCTGCCTGGACTTCACCCAAGAAACAGTTTCAGGGCTTGCCGGTTCGCTTCGCTCTTCCAGGTTGCGCGGCCACACACCGAAATATGATCTGTACTGATTCGCAGCCCAGCCGTGCCGATAAAGGCGTTTGACTTCGATCCAGAGCAGTTCGCTGAAAACCCGTTGCTTCTCCGCCTTCGTCGGCTGACGCTTGCGATCAACCTTGACCAGATCAGCGTCCTCGACTCGGACATCCTTGGGCGGGCGCTCGGGGGCGAACCCACACGACGGGCAGGCATGAACCCCTGGCGCCTTCATGTAGTGGCAGCTTGGGCACGCCTTCGGCAAGCGTTCTTCCGGCTTGCTGCTGCCTTCCTTGCGCGGCTTCCCGCGGTTGAGCTCGAGGGGCAGATCGTCAGTCGGGAATCCAAGCCTGGCGACGGTGCCGGAATGGTCAAGCAGTAGCGCCCGATCCTTGCCAGCGAATGGGCGAAGGACTCGCCCGGCCATCTGAATGAACCGGATCAGGCTCTTCGTTGGGCGCGCCAGGATCATGCACGTTGTCTCGGGCGCATCCCAGCCCTCGGCAAGAATCGCCACGTTCGACAAAACCCGGATCTCGCGGCGGTTGAACGCCTCGAGCACCGCCTTGCGCTCGTCGTCGTCCGCGTAGCAGTCCAGGTGCGCAGCGGGTATGCCGGCAGCGTTGAATGATTCGACGATATGACGGCTATGGGGGATTGATGTCGCGAAGCACACCGTCTGCATTCCGTTGGCCAGGCGGATCCAGTTGCGCACGATGTCACCAATCAAGTCGGGCTTATCGACAGCGCCGGCCAGATCTATCTCCGAATAGTCCGGTTCGCCGTGCGCATTGCGGCTTACCTTGACGCCGGATAAGTCCGGGGTCGATGGCGCAAACACATCGACGTCGACCAGGAAGCCCAGGTCGATCAATTCGCGGATCGTCGTGGCCTCGACCAGATCTTCGAACAGCGGGCCCTTGAGCTCCGGATAGTGCTTCCCAAGACCGATCGAGAATGGGGTTGCGCTAAGACCGATGACAGGTAGGGCGTTCAGCCGGAAGAGCAGAGCGCGATACTTGCTATTTCCCGCTACACCGTGGGCCTCATCGATAACGAGCAGATCAACATCGGGTAGGCCGCGCTTATGAACCGAATCGATCGAGCACACCAGGACTGACGCGCCGAGGTTCGCCGTGTTTTCGGCCTGGACGATTCCGTGCTGAATGCCGGCCTTCCAGAATCGCCGGCTCGTCTGCTCGACCAGGGCCTTGCGATTGACGACGAAGGCAACCCGTTTTCCCTTGGAGATCGCGCCGCGAATCATCGCCATCGCCATCTCGGTTTTTCCGGATCCGGTCGGGCTGTAGAGCATGACCCGACGATTCCCCCCAGCCAGCGAATAGCGGAGCTCGTCAAGCGCTTCGGCCTGGTATTGGCGGAGGGAGATTTCAGAAGTCATCGCCGCCCCCGTTGCTCAAATTTTCAGCGCCTATTTTTTGTGCAATCGGCCGCCGTTTACCTATCTCCGTAGAAACCCCTTCGTCCTGGCTGGGGAGGGCTGGGACAGAAGATGAAGATGAAGATGAAGGGCCGTCACTTTTGCTATCACCAAAGCCATCACTGACCCGATGGGTTGGTGAATAATCGTCACTGACCCGGTGGGTCGGTGAAGTGTTTGGTGATTGGTTTGGTGAATCACCAAAGCGCGTTCCCTTGCCGCGCTGTTTGCGGATGTGCTCGTCGCGCACCATCCGGCTCGAAAACCAAATTGGCCCCGGCTGCGCTGGAATGAGGGTCACAACCGGACCGTATTGGCGGGCGCTGTATGCGGCAAAGGCGAACGGCTCGTCAAGAACGGAGTCACTACCCTTCAGCACGCCCTTGCTAACCAAGGCTTGCAGGTCGTCGCGACTGCAGCCAATGGCGCGTGCAATGTCGATCAGTGGCCAGCGCAGGACACCGTATTGCTCGGAGTCGTGCATAAGGCACACCACATCAATCCAGGCGCCTTTCTCAGCGTGAGTGCAGCGGCGAAGGTTCGTATTGCCAAGCCAGTCGGCTGGGTAAAACTGGAAGGACGGTCGGCGCATATCACCCCCCCCACGCTAGAAGGGATGCGGCAACCAGCGGCCACGGAACAATTGCCGCCAGCGGCCACCAGGGCGAGAGCAGAAACACCAAACTTGTCGCCGGCGTGCGAAGCGTGGCAACTTGCGTATTGAGGCTTCCGACCAAAGACGCCTTGGCCCGCCGCTCCCCCGCTTCGGGCCTTTTTCTTTTCGCGGCCGCCGTTGTCATGCTGCGCCCCTGGCCTTGGCGCTCGATTGCTCAATGAAGCGGGCGATCGTCGATAGCTTCCAGCAGACGGTCCGCGCGCCAAGGCGAACGTCCGGGGGCGGGTACTTTCCGGATTTCACACCTGCAAACCAGCTCGAGCGGCTGATTGGGATCAAAGCCGGAATGTCGGATTTGGGATTTCGGACGATCTGAGAGACGCTGACCAGGACATCGATAGCGGGTAATGCGTGAGACATGGCAAAGCTCCTGCGTCGAGCAAGGCTGGAAACTGCTCGATGCGCCGGTTGCTTGCCGTGGCGCTTATGCCCGTTTCAGAGTTCGATCGATTGCGCTGCGGATCGCTCCGCTACCGTCGCCATCCCTGGACTTCCTTCCAGGACATAGGCCGGCCCGCTTTCGCGGTTCGCTGGACACGCAGCCTTTGCGACTGCTGTCTGCTGCCCTCAAGGGGCGCGCAAGATCGTAACCAAGCGATGCGATTGAACCATGCTTGCATCGTCCGTCAATGCTGGGTAGTCCAAAAACATCCGATCAGATAATCGCCACGCCATCCAGCATCTGGCGGGTCTGTTCGTGCTGAAGGTGCCCGTAGTGCTTATCGATCATGGCAGTGCTGGTGCCGGCCAGCATCGCTACCAGGCTCGTCTGCATGCCGCCGAGGATCAACTCGCTGATCGCTGTATGGCGCAGGTGGTACATGACCACATCTTGCGGCAGCTTTGCCTTGGTCACGGCTTCCTTGAATGGCTTCTTCCAGTCGTCTTTGCACCAGGATTTGCCGTAGCGGGTCGTTAGGATCTGGGCAGCGGGCATCTTGTCCTTGCAACTCTCCGCCATGAACGTGCGGGCGGCGGTCGATAAAGTGACGATGCGCCGGCCGGTCTTGCCATTAAGGATCATTGTCCCGTGCTTCTTGTCGAAGTCGGCCACGGTAGCTTTGGCTAGCTCACCTGGGCGGGCGGCTGTCAGCAGCAGGCCCTTGACCAAGGCTTTCAGATCCTCAGGGCAGGCGTTCAGCAGGGCGGTGCGATCTTGCATGCTCAGCATGCGCTCACGGCGCCGGCCTACGCCTCGGAATGGCGTGATTGTTTTCCAGCCTGCATCGGTTGCCACCAGGCGATCTTTCAGGGCCAGGTTTAGTGCAGCCTTGAACGATGCCAGGTTGCGGTTTGCTGAATCCTTGGACTTGCGCAGATCCTCTTCGTCGTCCGCTTCGTCGGTCGCCAGTTGCTTGTTCAACCAGCTACGGACATCGGTTGTCTTCAGCTTTGCCAGGGCAATCTTCCCGATAGGTGCCTCATACACCAGCCGCAGGAATCGGCTTTCGGCATCGGCTGAACTCTTCGCGCCTTTCTCCGTCTTCAGATGCTTGACGTACTCACGGCAGGCATCTGCTACGGTCAGATCGCCCTTGGTCACGCCCTGGTCGCGTTGTTTGCGCCAGGCGAGCGCAGCCTTGGCCGCTGCATCGTGATCGTCGAAGGTGCCCAGCGCGTTGTAATGTTGCTTGCCGTCTTCGCGCAGTCTGGCAACCCAGGTGCCTTCGCCCTGGTCTAGCTTGCGGTAGCCCAGGAAGAATCCTTCCTCGAGGCGGCTCCAGTACGGTTCGCGGCGGGGCGCCAGTCGTGCCCGTTGCGTCTTGGAATCGATCTTGGTTGCCATGTTTTTCTCCGTACGGAATCTGTACGGAAATTATACGCTGGACTTACTTGGATTAACATGGACGAAGAATCCAGACAAAACAAAGGATTGTGGCAACTTCATGGGGTCGGTTGGACTATGTTGGACCATAAATCCCGCCTTCACACGGCAGGGGTCACTGGTTCGAACCCAGTACCGCCCACCACGCAAATAGAACAATAAACCCGCACGGCGCAAGGCTTTGCGGGTTTTTTTTTGTTTCTACGCGTATTGCGAACGACACTGAATACAGTGCGCTCGTGCCCACTTTGTGCCCACCTCGTGCCTGCTTTTCGGAAGCCGTGTACGTGAATCAGCGAATCGGACTACTGCTCTTTGTGCCTCGCGTCAGAGGGGACGTATTCGAAGAGGTCACCGACATTGCACTGAAATAGGTTGCACAAGCCATCGATCGTTTCTATGTCGATGCGGGTAGCGGTTTCATTGTAAAGAAGCGTAATCGTATTTCGGTGCAGCCCCGTTTCACGAGCCACATCGACGATTTTCAGTTTTCTTTCGCCCATCATTCGGGATAGGTGGCAGCGAATCAATTTCACCTCCTGTGCAAAAAAGTCATTCAGAACGATAAAAAGTTCTTGAAAATCAATTTTTGCTATGTATAATTTCATTCAGGATGACATTTTGACACAGCGCGTGACTTAATGAAATCCAGTGTGAATTCAACCATAGGAGAAGATGATGTCGCAAACCTATCTGACCACTGACGAGCTTTCCTCTCGGATCAAGTACGACCCACGCACCATTCGCGAACGCTTGAAGGACAGCGTCCTGCTGGAAGGCGTTCACTACATTCGCCCTTTTGGCGGTCGCAAGATTCTCTACATCTGGGAAAAAATTGAAGAAGACATGGGGTGCGCAGTGGCAAAGTCCTTCGCGATTCCGATGGCGAATGGAGGTGTTTGCCATGGGTAGCATCAGACACAGGAGTGATAACGGCCTTCGTCTTCTGCAATCGCAGCGGACAAGGCAGCATTTTTTGACAGGGCCAGCACCCCATCGGCTACCTCCTGACCGAAATCTTCGACCAATTCGGCATGTGTCACCCCTTGATCCTCGATCGTGTCGTGGAGGATGGCGCACTGGGTCGCCAGTTCGAGCAGGCCAATAGGTTCAGTCGCATGGGCGTTAAAGATTTCCATCGTGACCATGCCCAGATGCTTGAGGTAGGGGAGTTCCGTGCCCGGAACCCTTTGCGAATTGTGCACCTCGGCAGCGAAATGCCAGGCGTTTATCCGAACAGTAGTCATCGCTTGCGTCATCTTACATGCGGTTTGCAAATCCGCCAGGCTTCGTCGATATGCCGTGCTGCCTGGCTCAGGTGTTCCGCGCAGCCGGCCAGTTCGGCAGCGAGTTTGGGCCGGCCGCATCCGATGTCGGCCTCGCTGTCGACGGCGATCTTGTTGGCGAGCAGGTCAAGGAATTCCGCGAGGGCATCGTAGTAGAGGTCGCCGATGCGTTCGGCGAGCTGCTCGTGGGTGCCGTCGAAGCCGGGAACTGTTGAGGTATGCTTCATGGGATATCTCAAATCGTCGAGTGTCTATCTATATTGTTGGTGGACATTGGCTGCGGCGAGAAACACCGGCTCCCACACCCGATACCCCGCCAGCACCTGATCAAGCGCTGGCTTGAACCAGTGGAACTGTTCTGGTGCCGGAATGGCATCAACGTGCGCGAGGCGCGCACCGGGTCTCACCCAAATCGAATTGCTTCGTGAAGCGAGCCATGGCGTCAGGAGTAAAGCGTTCCCGGTTTTGCCCAAGGCGCAACTTGTCAGCAAGACCGCCCCAGAGGGCCACGGAGTTGGGCATCAGCTTGGGGGCGATGAGCGGGTTATGGAGGGCTTTGTCTATCACGATAGCGAGTTCCTTTCGCCGTGACGGTGCGCTGGGGGATAGGTCGTCCGCCTTGCACTTTGGATCCAGGCTCTCCTGTATGGCCGCGAACAGCGCGTCCATTTGGCCAAGTGCCTCGTCCATCTGCCGCTCCCGTTCGAGTATTTGCTTCAGTTCCGCGTCCTTCTGCCGTAGTGCCTTCGCTAGGGTAAGCACTGCTGATTGCGTTTCAGCCGAGTACGTCTTAAGGAATTTGGAGTCTTTTCTCAGGATTTCCTGGGTGCGAACCAAACGTGCCATCGCTTCACGTGCCTGGAGATCATCCTGACCTGCCTGCGCCACCTTGAATGGAACATATTCTTCCAGCAGCGCTTGAGCCTTGGCATATTGCTGTAGGGTGTAATAGTCAAGGGATAGAGTTTCCATACTGGCGAGTGTATCGGGATGGCTTACCCCCAGTTTGACTCTACGGACGGCGAGTACCTTTTCGTCCTGAATCCTGGCGTCATCGAAGTGACCGAGGTTGAATTGGTCTACGCCGATCTTGACCATGGTGTCAAGGATTCTCCCGTCGTCGGTGGGGAGTTGTAGTCTTTGGAGCAAAGCCAGCAACGTTTGATGCAGATCCAGTGCCGTGGCATTGTGATCTTGCATGCGGTGGGCGCGGCCCAGGCCGTTCCAGAATTCCATCATGTCTCCGACATCAATCTGTGCCGCGACGGTGTCATAGGCGCCTCGCAGTGTCTTCTTGCTGCTTTCATTGATGTCAGGAAGGGACTTGCGCTGGGCTAGCTTCGCAGCGCTCGACATATAGAGTCTCCCGAATACGCGGACGTACGACCATGCATCCTCTTCGAGCAGTGCCGTGCTGTCTTCGATGGACTTGAGGGCCAAGCGCATGGCTTCTGGCTCCTGGCCGTCTTTTCCGGACAACTTTGCGACTTCGCCGATCATGTTTTCCAATTGCTGCTTTTTAACCCAGGCTTGTTCAAACCAGATTTTCGCGGCTTGGGCTTGCGAACTGGCCCAACCTTGCTTGACGAAATAATTGAAGTCGTCGAGAGGGCCGTTCTTTAGGTCATTTTCCTTGTCGATCCAATTCAATGCTTTGCGATAAGACGAATACGCCTTGTTCTGCTCTCCCTTCAACAACCAGATGTGGCCAAAGTTGACAAGCGCAGCCCAATTGTTGGATTGCAAATCGAGGGCCTTCTGGCAATAGGGCAGTGCCTCGGTCGGCATGTTTTGTTTCAGATAGTCCCAGCACATGCTGTTCTGGTCACTGCTCTTCGCGTCTGCCCTTTGAACGATGGATAGCTGTAGTTGCAGGGCTTCCTGTGTCTTGCCCTGATTGTTCAGGGCAACGCGAAGGATGCGATAGTCGCCCGTGTTGGCCTGGCCGGAGGCGATGATCTGGCGACTGAGCGCTTCGACCTTGATCCAGTCCTTGGCCGTCCAAGGCTCATCAAGTTGTTTGCGCAAATCGACGACCGAATCGGCGGTGGTTTGCGCATTCACCTGCGATGCGGCAGCAAAGAGGCTCACGAGTAGAATTGATGTTACTTGCCAAACCTTTTTCATATTTCCGGCTCCGATAGTCAAAATGATTGAACTTGCATCAAACTTGATAGATCGCATTCGGCGCCGATCGCTAGCGCCCACTGAATCGCCCTGGTTTTTCTAGACACGCTGTAGCCGGTTTAAATACTGGTTTTCGAACTCTAGCGGAGTAACGTTGTTTGCCACAGAATCCATGCAAGGCTTGCGCCAGAACCCGGATGCCATTCACGGTCAATTCGCCTTGCCGATCTGCCATATTGGCGGGAGAGGCTGTTACGTGGGGAAGAGGGGGCTTCCATAGTTTTTTGTGCCTGATTGAGATTGGGTAAGCTCGCTAACGGGCATCCACCAGGCATTTCGATTTTTCCTTGCTCCATTTTGCAAAGTTTTCGGGGCTCATGCGCTTCGGGATCTGACCTAAACGCAATTTCTCGGCCAAAGACCTGATGAGCGTTGTCGTGTCTCCGCTAAAGCGGCTGGTAAGGTGTGAATTTTGAAGTGCTGCATCAAACATCGCACCTATTTCCTTGCGGCGCTGTACAGCATCGGGCAATCGATCATCGGTTATGCATTTCGGATCAAGAACGGCCTTCATAGCCGCATCCGTGGCATCTAGCAAGGTCAGAGCGGCCTTCTTTTCGGCAATGCGCTGTAGCTGGGCGGCGAGTGTGGCGTCCTTTTCGGCAATGCGCTGCAGCTGTGCGGCGTGTGTGGCGTGTGTGGCGTTCATTTCGGCAATGCGAGCGTTGGCTTCGGATATGAGCCATTCCTTGTACCTGACTCTTTCTGATCGTTTCACAGCTTCGTTAAGCAGTTCTTCCTGCTCATTTTCACTGAGCTTTGATAATTCCAGGAATTTGATAGTGCGCCCGTCTTTCAATGTCACTGTCTGCGAACTTTCGGCAGATGCAGTAATACCCTGAGGCGAGGCTGTGTCGGCAATGCTGGCTGGCACCACCAAGAAAAGAGCGAGCAACAGCGAACCGTAGCGACTGAGCTTGCAAGGGCTGGCGATTGGGCGCGCGAGCGGGGTGATATAGCATTCCATGCTGAACCTCATTTTTTCAATCTGCCAGATAAAATCACCATCCGGCGCTAGCCCATGGTGCCTATGCGGAAGTCATCAGTCGTGTGACGATTTTATTTCAGTTGGCGCGCAATGCGAAAGCCATAAAACCCGGTTTTGCAATCCGGCCAGCTTTGCTTTCGCGCGGCAGACCGAAGATCGTGAGAGTCACTGACCCAGCTACCGCCCCGGAGTTGTCTCACATACTCATAACTTGGCAGGCCAAGGTTGGGAATGATGTCGTCGCCAGGCAGAATTTGCCCTTGGTGCCAGCACCGCTGCTCATTGGTTGGGAGGTGAGTCATCTTGCTCCCCGAATCTTGCCTAGCAGTTTTCGCTTCTTTGTCCAATCAGGCGCGATGTCGAAGAGTCTGTCTCGTATTCCAGCCAAAGGTCCCTTAGCTGGTGAGGCTGAATCATCTCCAGCGACAAGCTTTCTGGATCGCCGCCGACGAGCCAGCGATTCAATTCGTCCGCTATGGCTGTATTGATCTGCTCTCTGCCCGCCAGCAACCGGAGTGCAAGGAGTCCGCGAACTGCACGGATAGCGCGATGACGTTTGGAACCAAGGTTCCGATCGACAGGCGCAAGAAAGCTCCTGAGCGGGCTTTTTCTCTGGCTCCGAAGAGATCCTAAGTCACGAACGTGATCGTTTCCCCATTCATCAATCAGGCGGGCGCGGAGGCTTTCCAGGGAGTCCGCCCAGGCCGGTGAAATTCCGATTTTGCTTAACTCAGTCAGATCGGTTCGGAGTTCATTGAGCAAGCCCCGAAGACCTACTCCCGATTCTGGAACAAGAAATGTATTTACGACTTGATTGAGAACATTTATGCCATCGCTGTCGAGGCATTCGCGCACCGAATCAAGCGAGAACTCGACAACTTGCTTGGCAACTACTGGACGAGTCGATGCGGAGTGAGCGGGCGACTCTAAAATGTATGGACGAGCGTCGTCCTCGCCGTGAAGCGCTTCGTGAGTGTTGAGGGTGTTGCCAGCATCCATTGCATTCTCCAAATTCAAGACGACAAAAAGCCCCGGTCGCTGAGCGAGCC
>ERZ795055.2590-NODE-2590-length-13629-cov-4.368057_pt1 | contig 13629 bp, 12 predicted proteins | sample MGYA00375139_ERZ795055 | MGnify/ENA primary metagenome ERZ795055 (study PRJEB30184, sample SAMN05720283) | anaerobic digester metagenome | isolation source: active sludge of municipal wastewater-treating anaerobic digesters | place: USA | collected 2015-01-23 ...
AGACCCGCGCCCGCCGAACCCAAACGCGGGCCGGGACGCGGTCTGTCCGTCCACCCAAGCACGCCCGGGGCGTCCGACCCCGCACGGCCGAGATGGCGAAGGCCCCGACGCCGGTCCCCGAGGTGTCTGTGCCTCGGGACGAAGAGGCGCTGGCCGAGCGGCCCGCGGACCGCTCGGCGTACGACAGCGACACGGCCATCAAGCTCTACTTGCGCGAGATCGGACAGGTCAAGCTCCTGACGCCGCAGGAGGAGATCGAACTGGCGGCGCGCATCAAGCAGGGAGACAAGAGGGCGCGCGAGCACATGATCAAGGCCAACCTGCGCCTGGTGGTCAAGATCGCCCACGACTACGACGGGCTCGGCTTGCCCCTCCTCGATCTGATCAACGAGGGCAACATCGGACTGATGAAGGCGGTCGAGCGCTTCGACCCCGCCAAGGGCGGCAAACTGTCCACCTACGCCGCCTGGTGGATCAAACAGTCCATCAAACGCGCCCTCGCCAACCAGTCCAAAACCATCCGCCTCCCGGTCCACCTCGTGGACAAGATTTCCCGCATGCGGCGGATTGCGATGAAGCTGCACGAGGTGTACGGACGCGAACCGACCGACGAGGAGCTGGGCGAGGAGCTGGGCGTTCCCTCGTCCCGAGTGGCGCAACTGCGAAGCGCGTCGGTCCGGCCCGCCTCGCTCGACGCCCCCATCGGCGACGAGGATTCCAACACCTACGCCGAAGTCGTCGAGGACGAGCGCGCCGAAGATCCGTACGAGCGGCTCGAGGAGAAGACGGTGAACATCATGGTCGACGATTTCGTGCAGCGGCTGGACCAACGCGAGCAGACGATCCTGCGCTACCGGTTCGGACTCGACGGCAGCAGCGAGAAAACACTCGAGGAAGTGGGCGCCAAGTTCGGCGTCACTCGAGAACGCATCCGCCAAATCCAAAACATCGCCCTCGCCAAACTGCGTCGCATGATCCAGAAACTCGAAGGAAAGAAACGTTGACCGGATGACGAGTTTTCGATGAATCCTCCACAGAACGCCTCGCTGGCCGAACTCGAGCAAGCCATTCGCAATGTTCCGGATTTCCCCAAACCGGGCATCCAGTTCAAAGACATCACACCCCTGCTGGGCAACGCGCGCCTGTTCGCCGCCACCGTCGACATGCTGATCGCCGGCCACCCGCCCGGCTCCATCCACGCCGTCGCAGGCATCGACGCCCGCGGTTTCCTCTTCGCCTCCGCCGCCGCCCTGTTACTCGGCGCCGGCTGCGTCCCCATCCGCAAAAGCGGCAAGCTCCCCTACCGCACGCTCGAAGAAAGCTACGACCTCGAATACGGGTCCAACACCATCGCCATCCACGCCGATGCCGTCCCCAAAGGCAGCCGCGTCCTGCTGATCGATGACCTGCTCGCCACGGGCGGAACCGCGCGGGCGGCGGCCAGCCTGCTGCGCCGCCTGGGCGCCGAGGTCGTCGGGATCGTGTTCCTGATCGAACTGACCGCACTCGAAGGCCGCGCCAAGCTCGAAGGCTACCCCGTGCGCTCGCTCATCCGGTTCTAACCCGCGTTTTTTACACCCCGTCTGTGCATACGGCGGTCAGACTTCGCAAGAGGACTGCTATGCGGGTTAGCCCGGTTACGGTTCCTCGCGAAGCGTGTGAAATGACCGGGCTAAAGAGCCGGATGTCAAACACGTCCCCGAATCCCACGTCCTCGCCCCGGCTGACCCGCGTCGAGCACACCACGTTCCCCGTCCGCCCCTACGACCTGGCCGCAACGCTCAACTCCGGACAAGCCTTCCGATGGCGTCCGGCGGGCGCGGCCTTCGAGGGCGTGGTGGGCCGGCGCTGGGCACGCCTCGAGCCGTGCGCAGAGGGGATCCGCGCGGAGACGCCCGCGCCCGTCCCGGACTGGGACTGGCTCGCATCGTACCTCCAGGTCGGCGAGCGCCTCGACACCGTGCTGGCAACTTTTCCGGATGACCCGATCCTCGACGACGCCGTGCGGCATTTCCCCGGCCTGCGCCTCCTGCGCCAGAACCCGTGGGAATGTCTCGCCTCCTTCATTCTCTCCGCCACCAAACAGATCGTGCAGATTCGCCAGATGATCGGACTCCTCTGCGCCCGTTACGGCGAGCCCGTCCCGGTCCCGATGGGACACGCCCCCGAGTTCGCGTTCCCCGCACCCGAGCGCCTGGCGCAATGCACCGAGGCCGATCTCCGCGCCTGCAAGCTCGGATTCCGCGCGCCCTCGCTCCGGGCCACTGCCCAACGCGTCGCCGCGGGCCGCCCGGATCTGGCGACGCTCGCATCCCTCGGGCTCGAACAGGCCCGTGAAACCCTCCTGACTCTGCCCGGAGTCGGACGCAAGATCGCCGACTGCGTGCTGCTCTTCGCGTACGGATTCCCACAGGCCTTCCCCATCGATGTGTGGATCGAGAGGGCTCTGCGCCGGCTCTACTTCCCGCGACGCCGCGTCACGCCGTCCGGGCTCCGACGCTTTGCCGCCACGCACTTTGGGCCGCGCGCCGGCTACGCCCAACAATACCTGTTTCACTACATCCGAACCGTCGACCGACAGCGTTTCCCATAAGCCATGAACAGCTCCATCGAGGTCCTCTTCACACCCGCCGAGTTCACCGCCCTCGCACAGCGCGACTTGAGCGAGACGGCGTGCGTCGTGTTTGATGTCCTGCGCGCCACCAGCTCGATGGTCACCGCGCTGGCCCACGGCGCCCAGGCCGTCGTGCCGGTCGCCACAATCCCGGATGCCCTGGCGTGGAAGGAGCGCGACCCGGACGTCCTCCTGGCGGGCGAACGCAACGGCCTTCGGATCCGGGCCGTCCTCACCGGCGGAGTCGAGTTCGATCTGGGCAACTCGCCGCGCGAATTCGAGCCGGAGCGGGTGCGGGGACGCACGATCGTGATGACCACCACCAACGGCACGCGCGCTTTGCAGGCGTGCCGCCGGGGCGCGCACGTGTGGGTGGGAGCATTCCTCAATCTCAATGCCGTTGTCGAAGCCCTGCGCCGCGTCCAGCCGCGCCATCTGCTGGTGGTGTGCAGCGGGACGATCGAGCAGGCCGCTTTCGAGGACGCGCTGGCGGCAGGCGCGCTGTGCGAGGCCGTCTGGGACCTCTACAAGGAAGGCGAAGTGGTCGATTCCGTGCAGCTCGCTCTCGAAGCCTGGCGCAGGCACGCCAATGACCTCGCCGCCGGATTGGGCTCGGGCCGCAACGGACGCCGCCTGCTGGCTCGACCCGAATTGCGCGACGACGTCGGCTTCTGCGCAATGCGCGATCGCTACGCCTTCGCCCCCACACTCGATGCCAACGCCATCGTGCGCTGGCTGAAGTGAACCCGCAGGCGGTCCAAACGCGTGCGCATTCGACTGTTGAATGTCAACGCTCTCCCATGAACCGTGGTTGCGTAGCCGTCCCGCAGTGCGGGATCAGACGGCGCCATCTTGCTCCGTCAAAGGCAGGAATCAGCGCCGACTCACGTCGGCGGCTACAGGCCGGTTCACGGTCCCCGTGCGCATTCGACTGTTGAATGTCAACGCTCTCCACGACCCTCCCGTCTTTTCGCTTTGAACTTTTGCCCTGCCCATTAGTCTGAATCCATCATGGCTCATGAACCGGAGAACCCGCTGGACGCCTTGTGGACCGAGCACAGCCGGGTTTTTCACGACTTCGACGATCTGACGCTGGCGCGGTGGATGGCGCAAACGCTGGGGCAGCTCCAGGGACGCGGCTGGCGGCTCTCCCACCCTCTTGTGGCGGCGTACCGACTCGCGGCGCATGTGGGACACGACCGGCAGATCTGGCTGAAACGGCTGGTGATGTCTCCCGCCACCTATCCCGACGCGCCCTGCTGTCGCGCGCCACTCGTGCCGATGCTGAGCCGCGACGTCCTCGAATCCGGCCTGGTCTGCCTCCACTGCAACAGCACGGCCGTGCCGTTCGACGACCTCCCCGAGGATCTGCGGCCGCTGATCCGCGGTTGGGCCGAGGAATACGCGCCCGTCCATGCCGTCGCGCATTGGGACGACGGAGAGAGAAAGCGCACGGGGGATTACGATGCGGCGCTCGATGACGCCGCGGCCAAGGCGGAGACATTGCTGGCATTCGCCGGCCACCAACTGGTCCCCAAACTGCTCGAAGTCTATCCCGCGGTCGCCTGGGAGGATCAGGACGAGTGCCTCGACGTTCGCGCCGAGGATGTGAAACTTTAGCATTGCGCATTGTTGTTGCCATCACGGGCGCCTCGGGCGCGGTCTACGCTCAGCGGCTCCTGGACTGCCTGGACCCCCGCCAGCACCAGGTGCATCTGCTGCTCAGCCGCTACGCCGCCGAAGTCGTCGCCGAGGAGTTGCCCGATGGTCTGCGCCTCGCCCAAGGGGTGCTCTCTCACGCACTCGATGACATGAACGCCCCCTTCGCCAGCGGCTCGAACGCCGCCGACGCCATGATCGTCATTCCATGCAGCATGGGCACACTCGGACGCATCGCGCATGGACTGAGCGGCGATCTGCTGCTGCGGACGGCCGACGTGGTGCTCAAAGAACGCCGCAAACTGATCCTTGTCCCCCGCGAAACGCCCCTCAACCTGGTCCAAATCAAGAACCTCGAACTGCTTGCCCTGGCGGGGGCCATCCTGTTGCCCGCAAACCCGTCGTTCTACAACCGGCCCAAGACGGCCCGGGACGTCGCCGACACCGTGGTCGCGCGCGTGCTCGATCACCTGGGCATTGCGCATCAACTCGTGACGCGCTGGCGCGAAGAAGAGGATTAGAGCCGATAACCCCCGCGTCCGCAGAATGAGGAAGAGGAATCCTCCGTTTCGCGTTCATTGGCGTTATTAGCGGGCAATGAACTGGATGATGTGACGACGTACTACCCGAACAGCAAGTCGCTGCGGACGAGCGCGCTGTTCCCGCCCGTGCTGCAAGCGGTGATTGAAATGGCGGACGCGGGGTCGGAAGAGCGGTCCATCCTGGAGAGCCTCAGCAACCATGTGCAAGGGCGGAGCGTGCGCGCCGCGTATCAGCAGGAACTGCCCACGGAACACACTAAAGACACGAAAGGCGAACAATGAAAGACCTGATCTATAAAGACGAGAGTTACCGGATCATCGGGGCGTGCTTTGAGGTCTATAAGGAGAAGGGGTGTGGGTTCCTCGAGACGGTTTATCAGGAGTGCCTGGAAATGGAGTTTGAACTCCAGGGGATGCTGTGTGTCCCACAGAAGCCCTTGCCGTTGGCTTACAAGGGCCGTCCGCTCAAACAGCGATACACCGCCGACTTCATCTGCTTCGACAAGATCATCTTGGAGTTGAAGGCCGTATCTGCCCTTGCCGATGAGCACCGAGCGCAGGTCTTAAACTATCTCAACGCTACTGGTTTCAAGCTCGGCCTGCTCGTTAATTTTGGACACCATCCCAAACTCGAATACGAACGAATAGTACTGTGAAACTGGCGCACGGAACACACAGAACACACGGAAGAAGAAGCCAGAAGAAGCCGCACTTTTGTTGTTTGGAAAGATGCCGGCTTGTCGGGACTCGGTTCAGCTCGTCCTTTCCTTTTCGTGTCATTCGTGTGTTTCGTGGGCAACCTAACCGAATGTATGGCAAACGGAACGATCAGACCTGGCATGGAGTGGTGAAGCTGCGCGAGGACGTGAAGTCCGGCGAGCCGACCCTGGCCATGTTCGCCGCCGATCTTTACGACGTGAAGCTGCAACAGCCGCAAAATGTGCCCGTGCCGGTGACACCACCGCCGGTGGTGAGCAAGCCGGGGATCTTCACAGCGGAAGGCGAAATCCAGTCACAAGAATTCATGGACCTGGCGGACTCGCTGGGCGAGGTGCTGAAGGCAGCGGTGCCGAACACGCTCAGACTCAACGTGCGGATTGAACTGGGCGGGGAGCCGAAGGCAAGCGAATCGAAGGTGAAGGCCATCAACGCCCTACTGGCGAAGGTGAAGAAAGGACTCGAACTCAAGTGATTGGCACGACGATTGCCATGCTGTTCAAAGGTCGCTTTTCACGTGGCTCACATTGAACCGCGAAATATACCCGGCGCTGTGGTGAACAAGCACCCTTCCATCCTTGTCGCCTGTTTGGCGGTTAACCCTCCTGAACAATGACGTTCAAAGCAGGTGTCTGCCCCGGTGATTCCGCGATTGCCCTCGGCCCGCCCACGGGTTACAACCGTGCGCATGACATCGACTTTTCGCAGTTCACGCCGCGCCTTTCTGCGGCGGGTTGGCGCAGCCGGATTGGCCGTGCCGTTCGTTGCCCGTTATTCCTGGTCCGCTTCCCCGAACGAGATCTTGCAGCACGCCAGCTTCGGCGCCAGCGGCATGGCGGCCGCCGACCTCGATTCGATCACGCGTCATCCCAAGGTCCGACTGGTCGCGGTGGCCGACGTCGATCTGCCCCGCGCGGATGGGCTCAAGGCGAAGTTCCCGGAACTCAAGGTCTATCAGGATTGGCGCAAGCTCCTGGACGAGGTCAAGGGACTGGATTCGGTCAATGTCTCGACGCCCGATCACATGCATGCGCCCATTGGCATGTCCGCGATGCAGTTGGGCAAGCACATGTACGGCGAGAAACCGTTGACCCACGACGTCTACGAGGCGCGGCAACTCACCCTCTTCGCCCGACAACGGAAACTGGTCACCCAAATGGGCATCCAGATCCATTCGGCCTCCGAGTATCGCCTGGCGGTGCGGCTGATCCAGGACCTCGCCATCGGCAAGGTCCGCGAGGTCCACACCTGGAGCGGCAAGAAGTGGGGCGACATGGCCCCACGACCGGACCGCACCGACCCCGTGCCGGCGGGATTCGACTGGGATCTCTGGCTGGGCGTCGCGGCGTCGCGTCCGTTTATCGGAGACGGCTATTACCATCCGGGCAACTGGCGCAAACGCCTGGACTTCGGCACCGGCACCTTCGGTGACATGGGATGCCACATCTACGATCCGGTGTTCAAGGCGCTCGCGCTGACCGCGCCGCTCTCGGTGCGTTCGGAGGGACCCGCCCCCAACGCGTGGAACTGGTCGGTCGATGCCGTGATTCATTACGTGTTTCCCAGCACCCCGTTCAGCGAAGGCAGCACGGTCAAAGTGACCTGGTACGACGGCGACCAAAGGCCGCCCAAGGACGTGCAGGCGCTGATCGGCCAGCAACCGGTGCCGGATCAGGGGTCGATCTTCATCGGCACCAAAGGCGTGTTGTTGCTGCCGCACATCGGACCGCCCCAACTCCTGCCCGAGAAGCAATTCGAGGATTACCCCGTCCCCCGGGTGTCCGGCGCCAACCACTGGCATGAATGGGTCGAGGCCTGCCTGGGCAACGGCACCCCTTCGGCAGACTTCGACTACTCCGGACCGCTCACCGAGGCGGTCTTGCTGGGCGGCGTCGCCACGCACTTCCCGCGGACCACACTCGAATGGGACGCCGCCAACGTGAAGTTCAAGAACGTGTCCGAGGCCAACACGTTCGTGCGGCGTCCGTACCGTGCCGGATGGGAAGTCAAGGGCTTGTCGTGAGCGCCGAGAGCCATGCGGGGCTCGATGAACTGATCGACGCCGCCATCGGCCATCTCGAAGATCTGCGAGCCCATGGCGTCCGGTTCGTCCCGGTCCATGCCAACACATGGGCCGCCCTGAACCAATCGTGTTCGCGCCCGCCCGCACCGTCGCGGCGGGCGCCACTGCCATCCGCCCCCATGCCCCGCTCCGCTCGCCCCCCAACCCCGCCCCCGGCTTCCAGCCCGTCCGCGGACCACGCCGGTCCCGGGCCAAATCGTCCCGGCCGCCCGACGCTCTCGCCCGTCGACAAGGAATCCGCTCTCGAGGCGTTGCGCGCCCGCGTTCTCCCATGCCGGAAGTGCGAGCATTTGGCCAGCAGCCGGCGCACGGTGGTTTTCGGAACGGGCAGCGCCCGTGCGGAACTCATGTTTGTGGGCGAGGCGCCCGGAGCGGATGAAGATGCGCAGGGCATCCCGTTTGTGGGGAAGGCCGGCCAGTTGCTGACCCGCATCATCGAGACGATGGGGCTGTCGCGCGAGACGGTCTACATTGGGAACATCCTGAAATGCCGTCCGGACACCCCCGGCCAGAGCAGCGGGAATCGCAAGCCGACGCCGATCGAGATGGCCACCTGCCTGCCGCACATGCTGGCGCAAATCGACATCATCCAGCCGAAGGTGCTGGTGGCCCTGGGCGGAACAGCCGTCGAAGGCTTGATGGGCAAGATGGAGGGCATCACGAAGCTGCGCGGCCGCTGGCTCGAGTTTCACGGCATTCCCCTGATGCCGACCTACCACCCGGCCTACCTCCTGCGCAACCAGGCCTTGGCCGAAAAGCGCAAGGTCTGGGAGGACATGCTCGAGGTGATGGCGCGTCTGGGCCTCCCGATCAGCCAGAAACAACGCAGCTTCTTCCTGCGCGGGACTTGACTTGATCACGCCACAGCCCGGACATCAGATCGCGCGCAGCCTTGTGAAGTGTCCGGGCTGAGGATGCGAAGACTCTGAATGAAAAAAACATGCCTTTCGATCCTTGGGCTCGGGCTCGCCTTGTGCGCCGGTCTGACATCCGCAGGCGCGATGGCCGCCGAGATCAATCCGCCCATCGGGCCGCATGTGAACCTCAGGCCGGACGACTTCGCCCAGGCCGTCAGCTTCACCGCACAGGACCGGGTTGTGCTGACCTCGTATTTCTACTGGTACGATGTCTACAGCGGCGCCCACATCCTGAACGGCGACGGCAGCGACGCCCTGACCGATCATCCGCCCACGCTGACCGGCTTTTCCTACAAATCCAACTCCTGGCATCGGCAGCAGTTGCTCGACATGATGGCCGCCGGGATCGACGTGCTGCTGCCGGTCTACTGGGGCGAACCGTCCCAACGCGCGGCCGGCAAGCCCGTTGCCGACCAACCGTGGAGCTTTGCCGGTCTGCCCCCACTGGTCGCCGCCCTCGACGGGCTGCGCGCCGAGGGCAAACAACCGCCCCGCGTCGGCCTCTTCTACGACACCTCGACGCTCGAACACAACGCGGCCGGACGACGCATCGACCTCACGACGGATTACGGACGCCAATGGTTTTACGAGAGTATCCGCGATTTCTTCTCGCTCATCCCCCCGAGGTATTGGGCGATGATCGACGATCGCCCCGTGGTCTTCCTCTACGCGGCCAGCTTTGCCGCCGCCCACGACCAGACCTGCATCGACTTCGTCGCGGAGTCCTTCCCGCGCGATTTCGGCGGGCGGCGTCCGTACATCGTGCGCGAGATCTCGTGGAACGTCCGGGCGGACAACACCTACGCATGGGGCGGCGCAATTTCGCTCAAGAACCCGGGCGTGGCCGCCCTCGGCCCCGGCTACGACCACTCCGCCGTCCCGGGTCGCGAGCCGCTGATCGTTCCGCGCGAAGACGGCGCCTTTTTCGAGCGCAACTGGACGCGTCTCCTCCGCAACCCCTCGCTGCTGGTCCATGTCGAAACGTGGAACGAATACCACGAGGGCACGGACATCGCCGCCTCGAAGGAGTACGGACGCCAGTACCTCGATCTCAATCGCAAGTTCGCGGACATGTTCAAAGCGGGCATCAAACCGCCCCGCCCCCGCGGCCCGTACTCGGACGTTCGGTCCGTCACCACAAGTCTCGGGGCCACCAACGAGTCCCAGGGTCTGATCCAGTTCGACCATGCCGATGGCATCACGCGCCCCGCGACCGCGGGAGGTCACGAGTGCCGGGAAACCGTGTCCACGGTCCATCAGGGCAAGTACATCTACTTCCAAATCCACGACTCCTTCAAGTGGGCCGACTTGATGCTGGTGGATGTCGACGTCGAGTATTTCGACGCCGGCACGGGCTCGTTCCGCATCGAATACGACGGCCCGGATCCCAACGCCCCCTTCAATGGCGCCTACACGGCAAGCAAGACCAGCGTCACCCTCAACAACATGGGACAATGGAAGAAGGCCAGGTTCCGCCTTCTCGAATCCCGCTTCCTCAATTCGCAGAACGGCGGAGCGGATTTCCGCATCGCCCTCCAAGGGCCTGCACTCACGGTGCGACGGGTGACCGTCGTCCGACTCGGCCTTCCAGCCGAAGCGGGCCAGACGCTGCGCGGATGGCAGGAGGATTTCTCCGGCCCCCTGGGCGCCGAGTGGTCGACCGCGGGCGGCGCTGCCGACTTCTTTCGCGTTGCCGACGGTCTCTTGCGGTTGTCTCCTGCGCCGGGCGCTCCCCGTCGACTGCTCCTCGAACAGCCGGAGACAGGCCTCGAATCGTGCGAGATCCTCGCCCGCATCCGAATGGCCGGCCCGACGCCCGACGACGGCCCGTGGGGTGGCCTTGCGCTCTGCGTCGATCCGGACGCGCGCACGGGCCTGTCGTGCCAACTGCATTCGAGCGCGGCGTCGGGTCAGGGCATCGAGCTGAGCGGCGACTCGCTGCCGCAGGGACCGAGAGGCAGGTTCGCCTGGCAGCCAAACACCTGGTACTGGCTGCGCATCCGACACGAACCGCGCGACCTCACAGGCTCGCCGGAACTCCGAGCGCGGCTCTGGCGCGCGGATGGAGACACGCCCGAGCCGGATGCCTGGCTGCTCTGGTGGGATTACTATCCGGCCTCCGCGGCGCGCCACGGATTCTGCGGGTGGATCGCCGGATCGGTCGGGTCCGGACTCGAAAGCGATTACTTCCTGCTCAAGAGCGATGCTTTGGGCGAAGTCACCGTGCGGTTGCCCGCCCTCAAACCGTCCCGGCCCAACCTCGAACTGCGCGAATGGTCGCCACTGGCCGGCACAACACTCGACCTGCATGGCACCGCCGACACCACCTACGCAATCGAGTCCTCGATCGACCTCGCCGACTGGGATGCGCGAATCGCGGTCACCGACACCTCCGGACGCTCGACCTTCCGCGATGTCGCTGCGACCAATCGCCCCCGCGCCTTCTATCGGGCTCGAACGACGGAATGATCCGCGGACGCCCTACTCGATCCGCAGCCACACGGTCTTCAGATGCGCGGGCTCGGCGCGGCATATCGGGAAATCGGGCGGCTGGGGAGCGTAATGCCTGTCGAGCACGCGGCGCCGAGCCTCGCCGGCGGCTGCGGTGAGTTGGTCGAGGAAACGCCCCGGTTCGAGCCGGGCGGCATTGGTTGACGCAAAGAGCCAGCCGCCGGGCGCGAGCACAGCAAGAGCGGCCCGGGCCAGCCGCGGCCAGTCGGCTTCAGCCCGGAATCGCCCGCCGGTCTTCGATGTCGAAAACGTGGGCGGATCGACAAGCACCAGGTCGAACCGCCGCCCCCGTTTCGCCAGGCGCCGCAGCCAGTCGAATGCGTCTCCATAAAGGAAATCATGCCCATCGGGGTCCATTTGGTTCACCGCAAAATGACGCCGCCCCCAGTCGAGATACTTGCGCGCCAGATCGACGCTGGTCACCCGCGCGCCCGCCCGGGCCGCTGCGACCGAAAAGGCGCATGTGTAGGCGAACAGGTTGAGCACCTCGACGCCCTTGCAGCCGTCCGGATACGCCGAAAGCCCGCCCGCAATGTGCCCGGTCAGCAAGCGCCGCCGATTGTCGCGTTGATCGAGGAACAGACCGATCGAGTAGCCTTGGTCAAACCGCACCGCATAGCACAATCCGTTCTCGCGCACCATCACATCCCCGGACACCGGTTCGCCAAGCACCCGCTGCGGCGCCACATCCTCCGGCGCCGATGAACGAACCCGCCGGTCGCGCTGCTTGTGATAGACACCGCGCACCGACATCCCGGCCATCCACCGTTCGAGCGCGGCTTTCTGGTCGCCCGTCAGTTGCCCCTCGCTTTGCGACAGCAGAAACGGACCCAGTCGATCCACGTACCATCCGGGCCAGCCGTCGGCGGCGCCGTGAATGACCCGATACGCATCCGTCTCGTCCGGGGCGATGAAGCCGCCGCGCAGCGCCTGGGCAGGATCCCGATCCCAGTCCGCCGGCGCGCAAAAGACCACGGTCTGGCTTGTGGCCGGGTGCCGCAGGGTGACGGACGCTGCGTGCAAATACAGGCGCGCGGCGGGGGTCCCGCCATAAAGCGGGTCACCCAAAATCGGGAAACCGGCGGCCGCGGCGTGCACGCGGATCTGATGCGTTCGCCCGGTTGCCGGGAAGGCCTCGACCGTCGTGCGCTCGCCCATGCTCTCAGACGGTCGAAAAACGGTCTCCGCCGGCGTGCCCGGGCGGCCCGGGGGCTGGCTGCGATACCGATCGCCATCCCGGACCAGATGCGACGTGAACCGCAACGGCGCGGCCGGGACCGGGCGATCGGTGACCAGGAGGTATTGTTTCTTGACCTGCCGCGCGGTGAATTGGCGGGTGAGTTCGCGGTTCGCCAGGACACTCTTCGAAAACACCAGAACGCCCGAGGTCTCTTTGTCCAAACGATGAATGATCGCCAGATCCGTCCAGCGCACATCCCGATGTCGCAGCCAATCGTAGATGCCCTCGCCGGCGTAGGGACTGGGCGCGTGCGTGTTCCAGCCCGGCGGCTTGTTCACCACCAGCAGATGATCATCCTCGAACAGCAGACATGGAACGATGTTGGGCATCGGACAATCACGCATCGGGGCGACGTCCTCGTCGCCCGCGAACGCATTCGACGACCCCATTGGTCGGGGACGAGGACGTCCCCGCTCCTACATGTTCCTGTGCACGAGCAGTGCAGCGGAGAGGCGACGTCCTCGTCGCCCGCGAACGCATTTTGCGATCCCATCCGCCAAGGACGAGGACGCCCCTACCCTCCCGCGGCCGCGCATACGCGCCAACCTTAGCCCGGATGTTTCACAAAGCTTCGCGGAGTCTCACATCCGGGCTGTGGCAAAACCGCGCCCGGAAAGGGAACCAAGAGCCTCGTGTCGGTTCTGAAGGCGTTCTGCCATGGGAACAGTGTGTTGCATTTCTCGGTCTCTCAGGCCTGGCGCGGTTCTGCTTTTCCAACCCGTGTACCAGTCCTCTTGCGAAGTCTGACTGCCATGTGCACAGACGGGGTGTAATATGCGGGTTAGATGAAGCTCATGTCGTACGGGGCGCGCATCGGGCGGCTGAGCCAGCGGTCCGCTTCGGCGTCGTCGACGAACTGTTCCCTCGCTGGATCCCAGCGCAGAGGGCGTTTCATGCGCACCGAGATGACGCCCAGATGGGCGATGCTGATCGAGCGGTGCCCGATTTCCACATCGCAGATCGGGTCCTTGCGGGAGCGGACGCACTCGAAGAAGTTGCCCATGTGATTGTCGCTCTTGTGCAGCCGCGTGGCGCCGGACGGCAGCGGTTCCTCGATCAGTTCCTGCTTGTTCGCCTTGATTTCGCCCCGGCTCACGTAGATCCAACCGTCCGTGCCGATGAATTGCACACCGTTGGGCGTGCTCTTGCCGTCGCCGACCACGTTGCGGTCGGTCACGGTGCCTTCGTCCACGATCGCCATCGTCACACCGTTGGCGTACTTGCAGTCGATTCGGTACTTGGCCATCGCGTCGTAACCCCCGGGAATCATCTCGACCAGCCCTTTCCCATCCACCTCGACCGGGCCGGACCGTTCGGTGCCGTTGCCCCACTGCGCGATGTCGTTG
>ERZ795055.2593-NODE-2593-length-13625-cov-4.152985_pt1 | contig 13625 bp, 10 predicted proteins | sample MGYA00375139_ERZ795055 | MGnify/ENA primary metagenome ERZ795055 (study PRJEB30184, sample SAMN05720283) | anaerobic digester metagenome | isolation source: active sludge of municipal wastewater-treating anaerobic digesters | place: USA | collected 2015-01-23 ...
GAAAGCCTAACTTAATTTCGCGGTTCCGTGGTCCAACACTTGGGGTCCACCTCACCGTTCACAATATGCTCACTTGCAATGCTATCGTTGCGAATACTCGGCAAGTCACCTGACTCCCTAGCGATCTGCTGTTTGGCAGCACTAAGCGACACCACCTCATTCGATAAGCGCTGATATTCGTTCCGCAGTTTTGCCAACGCGGCTTGCATCCCGTGCCAGTCCAATGCCTTCAGAGGTGAAACGTCTTCCTGAAGACGGCCGACTTCCTCTGTCAGCGTACCAAATGCGCGATTCAGCGCGTCGGCTGTCAGAACATCACTTGGCTTAAACAGGTCGGCGCCAACGAGAACGCCGGCAGCCGATATTGCGACTACAGTGTGTGCATATTTTAAGTATCTCATAGGATTGTCCTTGTGTGACTGCGTTTACCTTAGTTGAGCAGTGGAATCGTTGAGGCGTGTCTCGTTTAGCCGGAAGGCATGCACATTTGTATAGCTTATGGCACTCATGTTCGACGCTCCAACATTCGACACCACGTTGCTATGGGCGCTCACCGACGGGTCCGTTTTGCCGGGGCGGAAGACCTTGGGGTACTGAAGCCCTAAAGAAGCAAGGACACAGGCCGCACCAAACATAGCTGAGGCTTTACGGTTCACGTTGCGGGTCCCGACCTTGTGCGTGATATTGCCCCCGAATGCCAGGAACAGGAACAAACAACCCACAATGAGTAGTAGGACAGGGTAGGGTGTGTTTGCGATGTCGCCTACTGTGGAAGCAGTCATAGTGGCTAAGACGTGGTGAGTGGTTGTCCGGAACATTGCCAGCGTCCAGAGGATCTGCGGCAATGGCAAGCCGCCTCAATGTAATGCAGCGTATTCACACTGTGCCTACTTGGTGTGTGTCTGTGGTACCAGCGTCGCAGGCTGGGCACGGCGTGAGCATCTCGTGTATACCTTGTCGCCAGGAGCGTTGTCCCTCAATGCTCATCAAGAGTTTTCCGGTGGAAGACCTGTGGCAAGTCGGCTATTCAGCCGTCGGCTGTATGGCCGACATTCGGGCAATCGCGGAGAAACTCCTCCGTGATCCGCAAGACCAACTGAACGCGAGTGGCTACAGACAGCTTGTGGTGAAGGCGTTCACAGTGCGTGTGCACTGTATGTGGTGAAATCCCCAGTTGGTCAGCGATGGCGACTTCTGTAAGGTCGTCAAACACACCGCGAACAAGCTGCAGCTCGCGCTCAGAGAGCGCAAGCGTGCCCCCGATTCGGCACCATTCCTTCTCAGGGATCAGTGCCGCACCGAGAAGGCTGCGCCGGGGAACCGCTGATAACAGAAGCATACACTTAGCCTTTCGTAGCAAGAATATCCGCCGGACATGCCCGTTCAGTTTCGGAACACCGTCCAGCCCGCGGCTGGCTTCGGTTTCCACAGGCCACCACTGACTGCATGACGGCGCGACTGGCGGAGGAAGGGTAGATCACGGAGGGCCTCTTCGCTCAGGGCCTGAGCTGCATTGTGCGGAAGAACGTTGGCAGAGGATCGTACCCGGGCTGATACGAGTATCCGGGAAACCACTGCCCGGCGATGGGCTCCCAATCGACCAGGTTCGTCGATTTCTGGATTTGAAACGTGGCGTCTGCCGGGCCCCGAATTTCGAAGGCATGCCGGTAGATCTGGCCCTCCTGAATCACGATGTGGGGGAGCCAGTCGAAGCGCGCCTTGATGCGCATGTCGCCGTGCAGTTCCACGATAAGAGGGTTGGAGACGCCCTCGACGTCGCCGACCCATTGCAGGAAGCTGGCGTAGGGGTCAGGCGTGGCGATCAGCGTGACCGTGTCCCCTCTCAGGTAGAAAGGCTTTGCGGGGATCACGGTGAGGGCGCCGGGGCCGTCGTGGCTGGTGTGCAGGTAGCAGGGGTCCTGGCCGCTGGGGAGGAACAGGGCGCTGATGATCGGTGCTGCTTGGGTCACACAGAGGCTCATCCTGGGTTCTCTGCCGCTGACGGCCCCACTCCAGAGAACGAACTGGCTGCCGTCACTCGGGCGGGCTTCAAGCTGAACAACCGATCCGTACTCGTAGGGGCCTTGGGGTGGGTCGACAATCACCTCCCCGGCGCCCAGGGCCACGAACTCGATATTCGCTCCAAACACGGCTTTCGCTGATTTGTCGCGGTCCATGCTCAAGCTCACATCCTGCTCCATGCCCGCGAAGTCGCCTTCCCAGCGGAGGAAGGACCAGCCTGCGAGCGGCACAGGGGAGATCGAGACAAGCGCGCCTTCGAGCTGCGTTTGGGCGCGAGGGAAGGTGATGAAGGCGCCGCCGCCATCGGTTGAGAGATTCAGTGCCCACTCGTCGACGAAATCGATCGTGGCTGGCCGGCTTTCCGCGCGCTGACTGAATCGGCCGTCGTAAGCCACGGCTCGGACAATCGCAGAGGAGTCGAGGCTGATGGGACCGCGGTAAATCGCCGCGTCGAGATCCGGGGGACTGCCGTCGAGCGTATAGAGGATGGTTGAGTGATCCAGAGTCGTTTCGATGGTTACCGTTGCGGTTTGGGTCGGTGCGATTCTGGTCATTGCGTGTACCTGTTCGTTGACGCGCACCACGGTTGTGTCGTGGGTCAGGCGCAGCAGGGTCCATCCGGAACCTGGCTGCACGGTTCGTCCGTCGAGCCATGTCGCGTCGATCCAATCGAATGGGGAGAGCAGGACATAGTCGTCGCGTTCGACGAGGCACGCCAACGGGGCCTGCATGAAGCCCAAAGGCCCGACTTGGCTTGCGAAGCCCAGGGGTGGGTACCGCGTCAGGTTGCCCGCGGCGTCGATTTGGCTCAGGCGGGTCGCCCCAAACTGGACCACAACCAGGCCTCCCTGCGGGCCGGCAATGTGGAAATCATGAATCTCAGGCCGGCGCCACCGGAGGGTGCCGTCCGGAGCCACCTTAGCGAGGACGGCGCCATATGGGTCGGCTGCGGCCTGATCCGGTGCGACGAAGATCCGCCCTTCGACGAACATATCGCCGTCCGTGGCTGGAATCAGGGTGGCGCGAGGCATGGTGGCGACGGGGCCTGTGTGCTCTCCGAGAATGTGCCAGAGCGCCCTCCCGTCTGAGTCGAAACGGGCGCAAAAGGGGAATCCGGATGCCCAGTCCCCCAAATCGGGTTGACCCTCATTCCAATAGGCTCCTGCGACCCACAGCGCCCCCGCGATGTCGTGCGCGGCGCCCGAGATGCGCCGCTCCCCGTCTGACTCGGGCACATCTGGCCAATCGATCGCAAGGGGGAGGAAACTGCCTTCCCGAGTCAGCTTGAACAGGGTGCCAGCCGCAGGATCGCCGCTGATCACAGAACACTCGGCCGCCGGTGACATCCAGATGCTGCCGATTCCCGACGGCACTCGCTTCACCCAGCAAAGCCGTCCGGCAACGCTGTACTTCGCGACGTATGATCCGGCCTGTTCAATGACGATCGGTTGACCGCCCGGGGCTTGCTCGAACTCCCAGCGGACGCCATCCACGCCTGCCCACAGCCACACCTGGAAGTACCCGTCGCCCGCCGCGTCCCGCACGCACGTTCTCCCGTGCACACTCGCGTCCAGCAGAGGAACCGGCGTGACGTGTCGACGCCAAACCTCCCGTGCGTCCCGATCCATAACCGCGATGACCGCCTTATGCGGGTCGGAGTAGTAGTCCGGACGCAAAATCTCCCCCGCTATCATCACGGTCCCGTCTTGGTGGGGCACGGCGCAGTAGATTTGCACGGGATGAGCCTGGACGTCCGAGAATTCCCCCACGGCCAACACATGCAGTGGGTCTTGCGGAAGTCCCCGAGGCGCCAATCCCAGAGCGGCCAACCAAGCCGCAACGCCGATGCGGCCGATCTGACCGTAAGCAAACAGACTTCTCATTGTATTCATGGTGATCTGATTCGAAGAATTTGAGTCGGCTCTCTGCCTGCCCCACATCGCTCGATCAGCAGGCAGGGTCGGTTTTCGGCTTACGCCGACACCCAACGCATAAGGCATGCCACTTTCGAGAGTCCGAGCGTGTGGCGAACACTTGGACGGCGCCCTGGCGAGCGGAAGGAGACTTCGGCACGGAGCGCGAGCAAGGGCCTGCCCTGGCGTCAAGAGGCTGCGGCGAAACGGTTTGCAGCCGCCGTCCGGAGTGGTCTTCAACCGAGTCCAAGCGCGTTTCTCTGACTAATCTGCATCAGAATACTTCGCGGTGAATGGGTGCGGCTGGACAGTCCTATGCTGAATCTATGCTGAATCTATGCTGAATCTATGCTGACTATGCTGAATCTATGCTGACTCGTGTTGAGCTGTGGCGGTGGCGAACGAGCCAAAGATCAGCACTGGGCTTCAGCAATTCTCGGTTTGAGAATGCTCAGAGCGCCGGGTGGGGCCACCCGGCCTGCAAACGCTGCGTTCTTCTATGCTGATCGGGCCGGGTGCCCTCACCCGGCGTCAAGGCCCTGCACGCAAAGTGAGAACTGCTGACTGGGCTTCACTGCCCCCTCTTTGAGCCTTTCATCCCCCTTGCCCTAATTGGTGACATGCTCCCTCGGTCTGCGGCGGAGCCTCGCTAACCCTCATCGGCCCCAGACCTGGCGGTCGAGGCTGCGAAGCTGGATGGCCTCGGCCAGATGGTCGGCGACGATCCGGTCGAATCCGGCAAGATCGGCGATGGTCCGGCTCACCTTCAGAATACGGTCGTAGGCGCGCGCGCTCAGATCGAGGTCCGTCATGGCCACCTTGAGCATTTCGAGCGTCATTTCATCGAGGGCGCACCACCGCTTGAGATCGCGACTGGTCATGCGGGCGTTGCAGGTGACGCGCGAGCGTCCGGCAAACCGCTCCTGCTGCCGTTTTCGGGCGGCGATGACCCTTTCCCGAACGCTGGCCGACGGCTCCCCCATGCGTTCGGCCGTCATATCGCGGAACTTCACGGGCGGCACCTCGACATGGAGGTCGATGCGATCGAGCAGCGGCCCGGAGATCCGGCCCAGGTAGTTCTGGATCTCCCGCGGCGAACAGCGCGATTCGCCCGGCATCTTGCCGTCGGGGGTTGGGTTCATCGCGGCAACGAGCATGAACGCCGCCGGGAATGTCATTGTGCCGGCGGCGCGCGAGATGGTCACACGGCCCTCTTCGAGCGGTTGGCGCATCGTCTCGAGCACGCTGCGCTTGAACTCGGGCAGCTCATCGAGGAACAGAACTCCGTTGTGCGCCAGCGAGATCTCGCCGGGCGTGGGCACGATGTTGCCGCCCAGCAGGCCGGCGTCGCTGGCCGTGTGATGCGGCGTCCGGAAGGGACGGCGCGTGACCAGGGCCTGGCCGTTGAGTTGGCCGACGATGCTGTGGATCTTTGTTGTCTCGAGCGCTTCTTCGAGTGTCAGGGGCGGCAGAATCGTCGGAAGCCGCTTGGCCAGCATCGATTTGCCCGTGCCCGGCGGCCCGATGAGCAGGACGTTGTGTCCGCCCGCGGCTGCAATCTCGAGCGCGCGCTTCACCGATTCCTGCCCTTTCACATCGGCGAAATCCAGCTCGTCCTCGATCGGCTGGGCGAAGAGCCGGGCCATGTCGAGGCGGACGGGGGCGAGCGTGATATCGCCCTCGAGAAACGCGACCGCCTCGCGCAGGTTCTGGACGGGAATGACGTTGAGGCCAGCGACGACGGCGGCCTCGGCGGCGTTCTCCGGAGGCACAAGCAGCCCGGTCCTCCCATCGGCCTTGGCGCGCAGTGCGATCGGCAGGACGCCCTTGACCGGACGGACGGCGCCGGTGAGCGCCAGTTCGCCGACGATGAGGAAGTTCTCCAACTGCTCGAGGAGCATCTGCTCGCTCGCGGCGATCATGCCGACAGCGATTGGGAGATCGAAGCTGGGGCCTTCCTTTTTGACATCCGCCGGCGCGAGGTTAATCGTCATGCGGCCCAGCGGGAATCGGAAACCGGAGTTGCTCAGGGCGGTGGTGACGCGATCGCGCGACTCTTTGACGGCGGCGTCGGGCAGGCCGACGATGACAATGGTCGTGTCGCCCCAGCCGGAATTCACCTCGACTTCGACGGCATAGGCCTCGATTCCATTGACGGCTGCGGAACCCACCTTGGCCAACATGGCACTACTAGTGGCCCAGCGAACGGCGGTTCGCAACCGGTTTTTGCGAGGCGCGCATGAGGATCGGAAGGCCCCGATGAAAAGCGCAAAGCGCGGCCGGTCCGGCCGCGCTTGGGCGAACGAATGACGAAGATCGAGTCAGCCCGCTATTTCGCGGCGGCGTCGGTCTTCTGCAAGCCGAGGAGCCAGTCGAACTTGATCGTGACTTCGTCGCCGGTCTTGATCGGGCTCATGCCGAGGATGTTGGGGGCCGGGGGCGGCACTTTGTAATCCGTCATCTTGAGGACCTTCGATCCGGAGAATTTGATTCTGTCGTCGGCGACGCGGGTCATGGTGACCTCGATGTCAACCGTGTTGGTGACGCCGGAGATTGTCAGTTCGCCTTTGGTGTCGAACTTGACCGGGCTGCCTGAGGCCGGCACGTCGCCTTTCACGATCATTTCCTTCAGCGCGTAGAGGATGTCCGGGTTGTCCTTCATGCGCATGGCTTCCTGCATGACTTCATCCATCTTCGATGCGCCGAGCAGGACCTGGCTCTTGAGCGACTTGACGGGGATTTTGACCTGGACCTTGGGATTGGCCTCTTTGGTCGTGAGGCTCTTGACCGACTTGAGCGTCTTGTCGGTGAGGAACTCGGGCTCGACCTCGAACGAACCGCCGATGATCGCGCCTTTGGTGGTCCAATCGTGAATGGTCGATGTGCCGTCGATGGTCACGAGGCAGCCGGGTCTGGCCGCGTATTTGATCCAGCCGTCGGCGGCCTGGGCGAGCGCGGCGCAAGCCAGGGCGGCGGCGAGTGTCAGGGTCGATTTCAGGAGGTGCATTTTCATATTTGTTTTGGTCTTAGATGGGAGATGACGTGAAAAAATTCAGATTCGCTGTGTTTCTAACCCGCATAGCGGTTCTCTTGCGGAGTCTGACTGCCATTGAGCACGGACGGGGTGTAAAGATGCGGGTTAGGCCAATTCGTACCACTCGGGTTTGAAGACGATGCGTTCGGCCTTGAGTACGGCCTGGTTGGCGGTCGCGACCGTGACGGTCGAGTCGAGGCCGTCGCGCCAGGTGGCGGCCGGCAGCCAGCTCTTTTCCTTTTGCAGTTCCCCGACGTACTCCTTCAGGGCCGCCGTGTCGTCGGCATCGAAGTTCTCCTTGAAGTCGGCCACGCCCGAGCCGAGCGTGTCGCTGTTCTTCAGGAAGGCGCCCAGCGCGTATTGCAGCGGCGATTTCTCGTCCACGACAACTTCCGCGGGCTCGTCGTCCTTGGTTTTCTGGGCTTCCTGTTTGGTGTTGCCGGCGCCCAGCGCGATGCCGCTTTCGTTGTAGAAGGCGTCCTTGCGGGCGTAGACCTCCCAGCCCAGGAGCGGGGCGTCCGCTTCCTTGAACATCCAGGCGCGGCGGTCGCGCATCATGACCGCGCAGTCGGTGCCATAGAACAGGCTCAGCTCCGACTCGAACGAATTGCCGATGGTCGCCTCGAATTGCAGGAAGACGCCGCCCGGATACTCGAGCACCACAAACACGTTGTCGGGCACATCGCGTCCGTCCTTCCACTGCACCAGCGAGCCGAAGCCGGTGGCCGAGAGCGGTTGCGCGTTCAGGTACCAACTGCCGATGTCGATCTGGTGCACGCCCAGCTCGCCGACCAGTCCGAGCGAGAGGGCCCGGTCCAGGCGCCAGTTGATTTCCTTTTCGCGCTCCGGGTTGGGCGAGGGCAGGCGCCAGCTTTGCTTCTTGTGGAACTGCTTGCGGGCCTTGAGCGGTTTGCCCAGAACGCCCGAGCGGATGAAATTAGCGAGGTAGTAGATCTGCCGGTCGGCACGGCTCTGCAGGCCAACCTGGAAATTGAGTTGGAAGGCGTCCCGGGCAGCCTTCGCGATTGCGCGGGCATCCTCGATGCTGCTGGCCATCGGCGCCTCGCAGTAGACGTGCTTGCCGGCCTTGAGGGCATCGGTGACGATGTCCTTGTGCAGGTGCGTCGGCGTGGCAACCACCACCGCCTGGACATTCTTGTCGGCCAGCAGTTGCTTGTAGTCCTCGTACTTCTGCGCGTTGGGCGCCAGGGTGCCGGCGCGCCGCAGCATGGCGGCGTAACTGTCGCAAAGGGCGACGACCGGCCCGTTGGGAAGAGTGGACAGGGCCTTGAGCAGTTCGCGCGCCCACGGACCGCAGCCGATCACGCCGACATTCACCGGCGTGGCTTCGCCCGTGTAGCTGGTCGCCCCCTCCGCGGCGGCATCCGCCGCGTTGAGCGGGATGCCGCCCATCATCATCATCATGGTCGCGAACGACCCGCCTTTGAGGAATTGCCTACGATTCAGATCGGACATTCTGTCGCTTTTCATGGTTTACAGACCGATTAACATTCTTGGCCAGAGCCATCACACAGAATCTATTCGATGGCCGCCTACAGCATGCGTTCAGTTTCTCCCGCCGCCGCCCCGGTTGGCAAACGGAATCTTCAGCCCGATCCCCATCCTGATGCATCTGGTTGTTGTCGGTGTTCTGCCGCCCGGTGAGGGCACCGGGCCTGCAACGGATGGAGATTGCCGGTGTAGGCCGCGTGCCCCCACGCGGCGCATACTCGATTCCCACCGACAACCTCCGGATGCACTGGTCTTCGGGGCGGTCAAGGCTCGACGAACCATGCGGGCCAGGCGGCATCAAGCGTGTGGTGCAGGGGTCGATCCTGTAGTTTCCACGGGGGCCTGCCGCCGCGATTCAGCCCGCTCCCGGTGGTAACTCGAGTAGTAACGATTCTGATAGTAAGTGTAGGAGTAGTAGTAGGAATCGCGCCCCTCGAAATCAATGTCATTCAAAACGACGCCACAGATGTGAATGCCGGCATCCTGGATGCGCTGGATGGTTCGGCGCGCGTGATCGCGCCGGACTTTGTTGAACTTGGTGACGAAGACGACCGCGTCGGCCATGGCCGAGAGGATCAGGGGATCGCTGACGGCTGAAACAGGCGGGCAATCGAGGATCACCCGGTCGTAGCGCTTGCTCAGTTCCTGCATGAACTGAACCATCCTTTGGGATCCGAGCAATTCCGATGGCTGAGAGGGAATCTGTCCGCAGCAGGCCACATCCAGATTGGTCACCTCGGTGGTTTGGATGACATCATCGACTCGGTTGGTCTGTTCGGTGAGGTAAGCCGACAAACCCGTGGGACTGTGAAGCTGGAAGGCCTTGTGGAGTGAAGGTCGGCGCAGGTCGGCGTCGACAAGCACCGTGCGTAAACCGGTCTGGGCAACGACCACAGCCAGGTTCGATGCGACGAGGGACTTGCCTTCCGAGGGGATGGTGCTGGTCACAGTGAAGACCCGCATCTTCTCGGCTTTGGCCCCCAGAGCGATGGCGGCTCGGACGGTGCGGAAGCTCTCGGCGGCATTTGACTGCGGATGCAGGTGGGCCTGCAAGCCGCTCTCGACGACGCTGTTGGTCTTGATATTGGGGATGTACCCGAGGAACGGCAGATGGAGATACGACTCGACGTCATCCTGGCTCTTGATCGAGTCGTCCAGGAAGTTGACGAAGAACGCCAACCCGATCGCGAGTCCTAACCCGCCAAACGCCCCCAGGAACAGGGTCAACAGCACTCGCGGCTTGACCGGCATGGTCGCGGGATATGCATAGTCGACAACCCGGATGTTGTTCCCCTTGTCTCTCTGGACCAGCTCGATTTCCTTCATCTTGGCCAGGACCGTGTCGAACAACGCCTTGCTGCTCTGCGCCTTCCGCATCAAGACATCGTATTGCATCTTGGCCTTGTTCCACTCCATCTGCTGGTCTTCCCATTCCTTCACGTTGGCAGCAAGAATCTGTTCCGAAGCCTTCGCCAGGCGCGCTTCGGAGCGGAGGATCTCCGCAACCTGTTGGGCTGCGCCTTGCACCGAGCGGTGGGTTTCTTCGATCTTCGACCGCGCTTGGATTACGGCCGGGTGCTTGTCCTTGTAGCGTTTGAGCATCCCTGCCAACTCGTTTTCCTGGCCGGAAAGCTGGAGTTGAAGCGAGTTCACTTTTCCGTCGGCAGCGATTTTGGGGAAGGTCTCGAGGGGCTTCCCCGCCTGGGTGTGACGATCCAATTCCTCGACGGTGGTTTGAGTGGTTTGGGCCTGCGCTTTGGCCATCGCGTATTGCGCCTGGGACTGGCTGAGCGCCTCCGCCACGATGTTGTAGCTGCTGTCCAGGGACACGAACTTCACCTGAGCCCGGTAATTCTGAATGTCCTCCTCCGCCTTGGCCACGTCCACCTCGAGGCCATTGGCCTGGCTTCTCAGGAAGAAGAGCATGTCCATGGTCCGCTTTTGCTTCTGAACAAGATTCTGCTCGATGAACTCGTCCACGAGCGCGTTCGCGATGCCCGCGGCCTTGGACGCATTCGGATGCTCGACCACGACATCCACCAGGCGGCTGAGACGGATTGGAGTGATGCGGATGTCCTGCGCCAGAGCGCGGGCAACGTCCGGGTTGTCGCGATAGCGGGGGTCCTCGTTGATTTTCTCGCGCTTGATGACGATCTCGAGCAGGCTGCGGCTCAGGAGATTCCGATACTGCGTCTGGAGATAGTCCTGATCGGTCATCGACATGACGACCTCGTTCAGGTTGAGGCTCGCCGCGGATTCCCGGTCGATCTGAAGACGGGCGGACGCGGAATAGATCCGCGGCGCCTTGAACAGGTAGACCAGACACAGAACAAACACCGAGACGAACGTCGCAATCACGAGCCAGCGACGCTGCAGCACGATATTCCAATAGTGCCGCAGATTCAGATTGCTCGATGACGTTTCGGAGGCCTCGGGGGGGGCTGCCTGGGAAGTATAGTAGGAATAGGACATGAGGCGCGATTAGAGGACGCTCTCCTTGACTTCGATGATGTCGCCGGGTTGCACCCAGATCTTCTTGGCCGGATCGGTTTCCTTCTTGAGATCGTCCAGCTTGAGCGTGCGGGTCACGCCGTTACGGGTATACTCGACCGAATTGCGGGCGCGGGGCGTAACCCCGCCCGCCATGGTGATGATGTCGTAAACATCGAGTTTCTGTTCACCCGTGTGCGGGATGGGCCCCGGCCGATTCACCTGTCCGACCACTCGCACGAACTCGGAACGGTAATCCTTAACCGTCACGATCACCTGCGGATCGACGAAATAGTCCTTCATCAGCAGGTCGCGCAGGCGCGCGCGGAGTTCGGCCGGAGTCAGGCCGCCGACGCTGACCTCTTCGAGGAACGGGAACTGAATCGTGCCCGCCGAGGAGACGCGGAACTCGGTCTGCAGGTCGCGTTCGCCCACGATGGTGATGAAGAGCAGATCGTTCGCGGCGACCCTGCGTTCAGGTTCCGTGCCGGCGACCTGGGCGATCGGCTCAGTGCAGATCACCGTTCCAATCCAAAGCGCCAAAGTCGCCAAAGCCAACCCATGCAATCGAATGTGTCTCATCGCTAATACCCCAATGATAGGGCCAAAGTAACCTCATTCACCGCGTAGTCAACACCCGCCCACGGTGACGATCCGTCCGATTGAGTGTACTTGTAGTACAAGCCAACCGTAAACCACGGTCGAGGTTGATAAGCGATGCTGGCATTCGCTCCGAGAATGTCCCGATCATACCCGGGTTGACGGCCCGCGGCCGTGATGCGCGACTCGTAGGAGTTCAATCCGTAACTCCCGCCGACGGTGCATATCACCGGGTGGGCGGTCCCCAAAGCGTGGCGATATTGGAGTCTCAAGTAGTCGCTCGTGTAGGCCGAGGCGGTCGATGACACCGAGGCTCCTGTCCTCCGGTCGTACGACAGAGTGGCGCTGCTGCGCTCGGTCAGGGCCGAGGTCAGGGAGACGTGCGCGATGGGCGCACCGTAATCGAGATCCGCTCCCACCTCGTTGGGCTCCGCATTCACCTGCTCGTAACCCACTTTGGCTGTGCCGCTCAATTTCGTGGTGAAGCTCAGATTCGCCCCCAGGAAGCCGCCGATGGTCTCCTGATGAGGCGGCTTGTCGACCAATGGCATGTTGGGATCCCGCGACGTCTGGCCGTAATGGACCTCGCCGATCGCCTCGACTTTGGGGCGGACCTGGTACCCGAATCCGCCCGTGATCCGCCACTCATTCCGATCGTAAAAGGAGCTGTATTGGGACTCGTCGAAATCGAGGTCGTTCAGGGTGAATCGTCCGTACGCAGCGGTCTTCTGGCTGATCTGATAGCGCAATCGTTGACTGAGGTTCAACGTTGTTCGCTCGACATTCGATCCGCTTCCGACAGCTCCCTGTTCGAAACTCTCATAACCGCCATAGACGGTGTCCATGAACCCGAAGGAAAACGCCGTGTCCGAGAGGAATCGGCTCCCGCGCCAGGTTCCGGTCAGCGCCAGATTATGGGCGACCGCCGTGTCGATCATGTCCACCCCGTGGTACCAGTATTGGTTGAAGTCGTATTTGAAGTGGAGAATCCGGTCGCCATCCAACCGGCCCAGCCGCACATCGACAGCAGGCGTGACGCCCGTGATGAACGCGGACTCCTCAGCCCCGGAATTGTAAAACAGGTTGTCGTTGTAAGTCTCGCTCACACCCACCCTCGGTCGCACCACCAAAGGTCCAACGCTGAAGGCCAGCAAGTCCTTGGCTTCGAAGCCGTAACCCTGCGTCGGAGCCAACAAAGCGCACATCATCGCGGGCGCCAAATTGTTCCCAGCCCGCCGCGAAGCGCCACGGCGTATCACCCTTCCTGAAGCCGATTTGTGTTTTTTCATGATTGTGGTCCTGTTACCCCTCGCGCGACTCTCCGGTGTGGTGCCAATCCTACGCCCGACGCAGGCTGCGAAGCCAACTCGCAAGCCCCGATGCCCGCCCCTCGTGATCGCGTGACTGCCGATCCCGATATGGCCGCGCGTTTCCGGTTGCGTTTCACGCAGAATCCACGAACCGACACACTGTGGCAAGCGCGATTTCCATATCGCTTTGACACGGTGCCTGCCGCGTCCCCTTAATGCGGTGTGTCTGTGAATCGCCGCGCCGCCAAACTCACGACATCGCAACGCGTTGTCCGAGCGTTGCGCGTGTTGGGCGCGGCTGCGGCGGTCACTCTGGTGGCTCTGGCGCTGCTGCCGTTCTGGCTTCCCCCGGTGCTCAAGTTGGCGCTCCCGCGACTCGGGGTTCAGGTCGGCGCGATCGACCGGATTGGATATGCTGCCTTTCGGTTGCAGGAGGTTCATTTTCAATCGGATACGGTGGATATCACGCTCCGCGACATGCGCCTGACGCAGCCCATCGCCTGGGCTTGGCGAAGCTGGTTCAACGCAGCTACCGATACCAATGCGATCGTCCGCCTCACAGGCTGCGTCGTCTTGCCAAAGAGAAGATCGAGCTATCCCGCACCATTCCGGCTTGCATGCTATTGGAAGGAAATATGCGAGAAGATGCACTTGATCAGGTGCAGCAGCTGGAGGAACAAGCCCATTCAACACTGCAAATCAGGGGCACCAAGATAGGAGGCAGCTCTCGCATGAAGGTCCTGG
>ERZ795055.2595-NODE-2595-length-13608-cov-4.626282_pt1 | contig 13608 bp, 9 predicted proteins | sample MGYA00375139_ERZ795055 | MGnify/ENA primary metagenome ERZ795055 (study PRJEB30184, sample SAMN05720283) | anaerobic digester metagenome | isolation source: active sludge of municipal wastewater-treating anaerobic digesters | place: USA | collected 2015-01-23 ...
CCCTCCGATGGTGGCGTTCTGGGCGAGCACCGACAACCTCAACCAGTGCATTTCCCACAGCCGCGACCGCGGCCGCACGTGGACGAAATACCCGAAGAACCCCGTATTGGTTCACCCTTACCGCGATCCCAAGGTGTTCTGGTATGAGCCGGGCAAGAAGTGGGTGATGATCCTCTACGGGCCGTCGGACGAACCATTGCCGCGAACGGTGGCCTACAGGTTCAACGGCGAATCGAACGACGCCCACGACTTGGGGCGAGTGGACCTGGGGAAATGGCAGGCCTGCGTGCTGCGCGTGTTCGGCGATGGCAAGGTCATCGCCACCGATCAAGCCGGCCGCAGGGGCGAATTGTTCGGCTTGCGGTTGGTGATCGACGTCCCCCGCTCGCGGGCTGACCAAGTCGTAGTGACCAGGATCAGCGACCTGCGGACGAGGTCTTCGCACTGGTCAGCAGCTCAAACGCGCTGGCTTTGAGGAAGGCGCAGAACTGTCGCCGCTCGAATAGGACGCCGTCGTGGCTGAGGTCGCTATGCACGAACAGCAAGCGCTGGTTCTGCAAATCCATCGGGTTCAGGTCCTTCTCGACACACCTGCGGCAGGGAAGGTTGGCCTGCCCCAAGGCGTCGAGCATTCGCTCGGACTGAAGGGTTGGAGGCATGTCGGGTTGGGCGCACCCAGCCACGCTGAGCAGGGCCAGAAGCGTTGACAGTTGCGTGAGAAGGACCAGTTTCACGGCCGAGCGGGCGGCGATTGCACAGCCACCAGTTGCGATTCGACGGCAACCACGGTTTCCCGGTGCCTCTCGATTTCCTGCAGCAGGTCGGCCACCACCAAGGCGTGGTTCGCGGCCACGTTGAAGGATTCCCCGGGGTCAGTGTTCAAATCGAACAAGAGCGGTGGATCGTGAACGTCGGGCTGAGGCTGGCCGTAGCCTTTCTGAGTGAACAGGTGCAGCTTCCACTGGTCCTTGCGGACGGCAGAGAGCCGGGCACCACGATAGTAGATGAGCGAACGCCGGGGGCTGGGTGCACCGTTTAGCAGCAGGGCACTCATATCCATGCCGTCCACGATCCGGTCGCCAGGCAACGCCGTGCCCGCCAGCTTCAACGAAGTGGGGAAGAGGTCCAACATGCACATCAGATTCGTGTTCACCACGCCGGCCTTGATCCTGCCCGGCCACCACGCGATACCGGGCACGCGCATCCCGCCTTCCCACGTGCTGCCTTTGCCTTCACGCAGCAGACCGGCCGAACCGCCCTGCTGGTTCATGGTGAGCCACGGTCCATTGTCGCTGGTGAAAAAGACGAAGGTGTTCTTGGCCAGCCCCTCCCGCCGCAGTGTCTCGAGAATCTGACCCACGCTCCAGTCCAGTTCCTCGACCGCGTCGCCGTAAAGCCCGCGCCGGCTTGTGCCGCGGAACTGAGCCGAGGCGAAAAGCGGGACATGGGGGAAAGTGTGGGCGAAGTAGAGGAAGAACGGCTGGCGTTTGTGTGCGCGGATGAACCGCTGCGCCTCCTCGGTGTAAACCCGGGTCAATTGCGTCTGGTCGGTCGGCTGGGACACCAGCTCCTCATCCCGATAAAGCGGCGCATTCCACCAGGCCGGGTCTTGGACTGCCATACCGGGGGCACCCTGCGGCGCCGCGGGCGTGGGGTCCATGTCGTTGGAATGCGGCAGGCCGAGGTAGGAACCGAATCCATGCCGCTGCGGGTGGCCTGCCGGGTCGATCGACCACACGCCGAGATGCCATTTGCCGACCATGCCGGTGACGTAACCGACCGACTGGAGCACCTCGGGCAACGTAAGCTCGTTCGCCGGGAGATGACCCGTGGACCGGTTACGCAGCACGCGGAACTGGTCATGCGCCATGCCGCTGCGCACCGGGTAACGTCCGGTCAGCAGCGCGGCGCGGCTGGGCGTACACACTTCGGCCACCGAATAGAAATCCGAGAAGCGCATGCCCTCCGCGGCCATGCGATCCAGATGCGGCGTGCGGATGGTCGGATGGCCATAGCATCCCAGATCCCCGTAGCCCAGGTCATCGGCCAAGATGACGATGACGTTGGGTTTGCGGTCAGCGGCGAGGGCGGAGAAGCCAGCCAGGCAGGCCACGGCGGCCAGCGGGACGAGCAGGTGGAAGGACATTCGGCAGTTCACGGCCGGGATTGGACACCGGAAGGCGGGCGGGTTCAATCCTTCACCACGAAACCGAGCCGTTCGAGCAAATGACACACCTCTGCCAGTTTGAACTGGGATCGAACCACTGGGGCCGCCGGGATCAGCCTAGAAGGGGCAGGAGCCTGCCCAGGTTTTGGAACGCGACTGCTTCAAGTCGGTCATCGAGGCTGTAGTCCCTTTCGCCAGGGTAGATGATGAACACTCGGGTCATGTTCAGGGAAGACATCGAGGCCATCCTGGAGCAGCTTGTCGCCGTCCCGAAGCTCGTATTGCACGAGCACTGGGAACAGTTCCACGAACTGACCCAGACGATGCCGCGCGCCATCTACCGCTTGCTACGCCGTCGCGTTCTCCTGGCGGCGACGCCGCAAGCCCCGAAGCATTACCAACCACTCCCGGAAGGCTATGACTTCGCGCTCAGACTGCCCGGGCTTGGCACGGAATCGGACTACGTTGCCATTTGCGAGGAGCTGTGGCAGCGGGTGCTGAATCGCCAGGAGCCTCTCAGGCATGACTGGCTTCGGCTCTGGCAGGCAGTAGTTCTTGAGGATACCAAGGCGTGGTTGCCCCGGCTGCTCGATGAGGTGCGCACGGCGCTGTCCGTTGACGACCTGCAAGCCTTGACACAATTGCTCCAATGGGATGGTTCATTGGTGGTTCTGCGGTTTCCCGACCTCGCTCGCGCTTTCCTGACACGCGCGAGCGCCCTCGGCGGCGAACAAACTTCCAGGCGGATCGGCGCGATGCTCTACGCCGTGACGGGTCCGGTCGTTCGCCAGTAGAGCCCAACCCCACCGAACATGGATTTGGCCGTAACCGGAGCGATCCGCTCAAGCTGTTCGACGACGAAATCCCGATAGCCTTTCGAGAACGCCATAGCAGTTTCTCCTCAACGTCTGACGCGATGCAGTACCCAAAGGCTGCGGATCAGAAAGATGAAACCGAGTGGCATCGTGACGACGTAAAGTACCCAATTGGTCGGCACGGTCAGCCCCCAGATCGGCACGGGCGCATAGACGGCGATGGCCGTGAGGGGCATGAACAGGAGCGGCAGGCACGACCGGAGCCGGATGTGGCCGACGAAGGCCTCGACCAGGTCAGGACGCTGTTCCTGGCGGTGGTTGCGGCGCAGGCCGTAGGCGCACACCAAGAGCAGCGGTGGGAGGATCAGGATGCACCGGGGAGTCGCCGGAACGCGGACAGCCAGGAAGAACAGCGCCACGACCGCCAGGAGCACCGGTAGTTCAAACCTCCCCGGTCGAAACCACTCCGGTCCAACCCTCCCCAGGACCAGCCAGGCCAAGAGAAGCGGGACGAACACGGCAACCGTGTGCCCGGCGAAGGCCGCCAGCGACGTGAATTCTCGACCCAACTCCGCAGGCCACCATCCGGCCCAGAGCCCCCAGCCCAGGCCCACGGTAACCGCGAACAGCGCAACCTTCTTCACGTTCCCCGCGGTCAGCACTCTCCCCTGCCAGTACCAACCGACGCCCACGCTGATCAGCGCGTGCCAGGCAAGACCGGTGAAGGAAATCGACGCCGGAAACGGATTGTCGGCGTTCCCGTACATCGTATCCACCACGACACCCTCGGCCAGCCAGCCATACACTGCGCCCGCCAGGAACAGCGCCGCGAAAGCACCGATGCGACACTCCCGGACCAACAGCAGGAACACCCAGGCGAGGAGGCTGTAAACGACCCAAGTCAGCACGAACCCGGCGAGCCTGTCCCCCGGTCGGAGGAACGACCAGAACATGCGTTCCGAGTAGAAGAACAGGATGTAGCCGGTCGCCATCACCACCACGAGTTTCTGTGCCCAGCGGCGCATCGGATTCACAGCATAAAATGGGTCTCCGATACCAGAAAGCGCGAAGTCCGCTCAGACCAACCATCGAACCTGCCTTTGTACCAGAACTCCTTCTGTCGGTCCCGAGACGAAGTCCACGGCTGCCACCGGCGACGGCGTTCCTTGCTGGGTGGTGAGCACAAGGTACCGAGCACGGCGGAGAGTCTCGCCGCCGCGTGAGGAGGTTGCCGGTTCGTTGGCCAGGGCGCTGCCTGCCAGCATCAGAGCGGCCGTAGCGAGGATTGCTTTCACGCCCCGGAGTATTGCACCACCACCAAGAGGCTTTCAATTGGAGGCCACCTGCAAGGGCGGCCGGTCCAACTGGCGTCCCGAGGCACAGCGAATCCCAAAGCCCCGTCCACCGTGAGACGTCCTTCCCTGTAATCAGGTGGGGTCTCCCGCAGGGCCGATTGTATACTGCCATTGTATACTGTTTGCCCGAAATTGGGCCTCCGAGGGTCCATGTGGTTCCGCGGCTGCGTGCCAGCAAGCCGCTCGGAATCAACGATTTGTCCTTGTCAGTTTCGGTCGGTCCAAATGGGTGGAACCCCCCATGAAAGAACTACGGACAAACAGGCGTCAGACAGCCAGTGATATGAGATCACGTGCCGCCTGGCGACCGAAGGGGCGCCCAGCAGCCGACGGAACGGCCCTCTTTCCTTCGCGATCTTTGCACCCGCGCCACCCGCAATCTCAAGCGAACGGTCCGTCCGCCCCCCAATCGGAAGCCCGATGGCTAACGGAACTGCTAACGCCTCCAGTGTTCAAGCGACCCGGCCTCACCCAAACCGTAGCCCGGAGCAGCGGCTCAGCGTGAGTGTAGGCAAAGGCTGTCATCGTGCGCCAACACCTCATCTCCTGCTGGCAGCCGATTGAGGAGCGCCTACGGCTCAGCGGGGAGCATCGGCGCCCGCGCGACCACCAGGAGCCCGTCCTCGGCTGCGGCCAGCACCCGCTTGCCATCGCACGAGAAGCCGACGGACTGAACATAGGTCGAGCTGCCGGGGAAGCGAATCCGACCCAACTCGGCGCCGCTCTTCACATCCCAAACCCTTGCGGTGCTGTCCCCGGACCCTGAAATCAAGCGCCGGCCGTCCGGTGAGAAAGCCAGGGCGACCACCCAATTCTGGTGCCCCTCCAAGTGGCGGAGGATCTCCCGGTGTTTCACGTCCCAGAGGTAAATCCCCGGATTGCCCTCGGCCACCATCTGGCTGTCCGGCGACACTGCCACGGAGAGCCCTTGCCCCGCATCGGTCACCAACTTGGCCATGATCTGCCCCGTCCGCGCATCGAGCAGATACACCCCGCGGTCCTTAAGAATCTTGAAAACCGCCACCCAGTCTCCATTCGGAGCCGCCGCCAGGTTCTGATAATCAAGGTGTTGCCAGCCGGTGAAGCCCCAGAGGATCTTCCCGTTCTCCACCTCAAAAAGATCTCCCTGAATGTCATGTAACTCTCCCGGCTCAGGGCCTTTGATCGTCTCTCCGCATGCGCTGCACACCACGGCGCGGCCGGTCTTCCCCAGCCACGTTACCCCGCCAATCTTGTATGGCCGCCCACCCACCTCCCGCGCCGTGCGGCTTCTGAGATCCCACAGCAGCAGTCTTCCGCCTGCGGTGCCAGCCAGCAATCGCGCGCCGTCTGGCGAGTAGGCGGCCGTCGTGACTCTCTCCTCCCCGTGACGCAGCTCCTGCAGGACTTTCCCGTCCACGTCGCAGATGAGAACGGCGCCGTCCTCTGCCACCACGGCAAAGGATGGCTCGGTCGGCGAAAATTCGGCCCGGCAGGTAAAACCAGCCCCAGAGGATTCCCAGACGCGTTCGAGCGCAAGTTTCTTATCCTGAGCCTCCTCTCGCTCACGAGCCGCCTTCCGCTCGTCCGCCCCCTCCAACCTTTCGGCGATGTCAATCTCGGCATCCACGACGCGATACAATGCGTCAATCTGCCGGCCTTGCTTCTCCAGTTGTTCCCGGATGGACTGGAGCTCGGACTTGATGGATTCAAGGTCGCCCGCCTCGGCCCCGGACCAAACACCAGCGGCGAGAACAGAACCGAGAATGTAAGCCGCTACAACAAGGTTCTGCGATTTGCTTTTCATGATGGTGCTCTCCCAGCGTCCAGATCACCGACGCGGGCGGCCATACGCGTTCGAATTGGAAACTGACGCGGCCCGCCCGCGCTCGGTCCAGTGATCTCGATCGGCGATTCAGTCGCGGTGCCTCTCGATAAGGTCATGGACCAACTCCTCTCCACCGACTATGTCCTCGGTCCCGAGGAAGCGTGACACTTCCATGTGACCATCATCAAAGACATCCACCTCGACTCGCTCTCCAACCACAGTCATCGTCACAAGCACCGTGTCATCACGATTTCGTGACAGGCTGAAATGGATATGCGCGTCCTCCAACTTCCTGAGCAGACTGTAAAGCGGGTGCGACATGGTCACGCCGAACAGTATTGTTGGGATGAAGTCATCGGCAAATGACAAAGTCGATCCTGGCTCGCCATCCGCAGGAATCGTAGGCCGCAGGGTGCGCTCATGGCAACCACAATCCCAACGACTTGCGCACCGAGATCGTTTCCAACGCCCACCATGCTGCCCGAACTTTGGGCTTGTTCCGTCGCCCAGACAAAGGACGAAGTGACTTTGTCTTCACGCCAGGCCTTATGAACGCCCAGCCCCTCACCCGAGCCCCGCGTGCCGTCTGGTTTCCCGACTGGTTTCAGGTGCTCTGGCAAACTGATTTGGCGGAGTCCACCCGCAGTCAGTATCGTACCGTCGTGCTGGAGTCGCTGCGCTTCCGCAAGCAGGTATACGAAACTCAACCATCTCTTCTTCTTACGGCCGATGCCTTTGCTGACCCAGGTAATGAACAACGGTGTAGGAATCCCGCCCCTTGGAAGGAGTCAGGTAGATTTTGACGACCGTATGCCCTCGTCTGATCGTCAGGGGAAACTTTGACTTTCGCGTGGGTCAAAGTTGTCAGGCATTTGTCAGGAAATCAAACGCTATCTCAAAATACCCAACAAAAGGTGGTGGAGGCGGCGGGAGTTGAACCCGCGTCCCTGACAGAAACCCCAGCCGCGACTACATGCTTAGCCGGAGGTAAAGTCTCGGCGAACGGTTACGCTCCGGCGCGACCCGCCCACCCAGCCCGCTGTAAAAGTTTCGGTCAGCCGCGCAGCCGGCGCCACGGCCAACCTACCCTGCTGTTGCGTTCGTCCACCCTAGCAGGTGTCAAGCGGCGAACGTCGCGGACTTAGGCCGCGAGGGCCAATTCACTATTGGCTGTTTTGTTTTGACCCGATGATTAACGAGGCCAACGGATCGTCCTCGGCATGCCGCCTCTGGCGCGTCTTCCAGGTCGAAACCAGTACGCCCCCATCGCAGCGGGGAGAACATCCGCCATCACACCCCACAGGTCAAGCGCAGGCTTCGGGATAAGGCCAAAAGCGCCTGGACTTGTCTTCTGTCCGTAAATGTCAACCCATGCGGGCTACAGGGCGTAGGCGGTCAAGCGCAGTGCCCAATCTTCGGTGCCCGTCGCCACATAAAGTGTCGAATCCTGAATGGTGAAGTACCAGACGTTGCCCCCCGGAATGGAGTAACGCTGAACCTCCTGGAGCGAATCGGGATCAATCACAATGATCCAAGTCCCGGCCGCAACATGGAGTCGGTGATTCCATGCGGTGATCTCGCTAAGAAACGCTATGTCAGGCAGGCGGTCCCCCCCGCGTTGGAGGGGGTGATAGGCGATCGGCGGCACGGGGCACGCAGGCGCGATGGCTTGGCCCGTCGCCTGGTCGAAACCGTAGACTGCGTTGGTGGTGCCGCAATAGGCGCGGTGGGCGAACAAGGTCACCGGCGTGCGAGGATGAGTGTGGACCTGGCTCGACCACTTTGTGTTGCCCTCTTTCTCATCGACGCAATAAACGCGATTGTGCTCGGGACTCCCCCGGGTCGGTTGCTCGCCTGCCAGGAAAACGCGTCCGTCCTCGACCACGCAGCGGCCGGCATTACTGACACGCTTCGGATCTGTGCAAGTCCATTCTTTCGCCTGGGTCGCTTCGTTGTATGCGGCGACACCTCCGTTGGTGAATCCGACGAAGACACGCCCGTTCACAACCGTGGCCCGGCACCCAATTCCTCCGTGGGTTGTGATTCCCCACTTCCGCGTCGAACAGGGCGTGTGGAGGTAGGCCGCGAGGTCTTCTCTCTGATCGTCCCACGAAGTGCAGTAGAGCGAATCCCCCTCGACCAGGACGTTGCAGATGCCGTTCCCACCGGACCAGACGCACTCGGGCTCTCCGGCGAGACTCTTGCTCAGCCGGAAGACCCCTTTCTGATAGTGCGGGATGAACATGTCACGGGCGGAAAAGGCGGGATGGCCGAGCAACAACGGCCAATCCATGGCACGCTCGTTCCTGGGGTCACCCGTTTTGGCATCGAGCAGTTGCAGCTTGGATCGACCGAGGACATACACGATGCCGTCGTCCACGGCAAAGAAGCTGAAGAGAATCTCGGCTGCGTCAAATGACCAGAGCTCAGACAACCGCCGGATGCGCGGACTGTGGGTGGAGGCCATGGGAATCGCTTGTTTGAATGGAGAGTTGAAATTGCGCTCCGACCATCGATGTTTCAAGCCAAAAGCGGCTCCAACCGCCATGAGTCGGGGCTGCGAAGACCGGTTGCCGCCGACAGCGGATCGATTAGAATGCACGAGGACTGACCATGAAGGATATGCGACACATGGAACGTACGGCTTGCCGGGCCGGCGAACCGACGCTCCCCGAGACCAAGATAATCGGGTGATCGATCGAACGTCCTTTTGCTCGAGTCCGGGCCAACTGCTCAAGAGGGCGACGATGCGCTGCTCGTAATAGCTCCGGCTGCGCGGCTTCAGGTTGGCGTCGCCGGCAATGCGGGAACGCAGAATCTTGATCGCCTCGCCAACGGACATCTTGCCTTGCTTGGCGTTGCCTTGGCTTTCGGCCGTCTGGCGATGGGATTTTTCGAAGTCGCCCAACCGGATTGTCGTTCGGCTTGGCCCGGTGCATGGATTTACTGCCGGTTGGCACGAGACAGTATCCAATAGCAGTATCCAAATGTCAGATTCGAGCGTGGGAGAATCCGCGTAAGTCCTTTATTGTTAGTGGCGCACCCATCAGGAGTTGAACCTGAAACCTTCTGATCCGTAGTCAGATGCTCTATCCAATTGAGCTATGGGTGCGACCGTATGCCGGTCTTGGCCCTGCACGGCCACACTTTGCCTGGATTTGCGCCGGGAGCAAGCTCATTTGACAAGCTCATTCGTAGGCCGTGCATCTGGTTGTTGTCGGTGTTCTGTCGCCCGGTGAGGGCGCTGCGCCTACACCGGATGGAGACTCCCGCTGGAAGCCGCGTGCCCCCGCGCGGCGCAAACTCGACTTCCATCGACAACCTCGAGATGCACCGTCCGAAGGAGCGGGTCGATTGGCTTGAGTTGGCTTGAGTTGGCTTGAGTTCAGATTCGGCTCATGCTCCAGTCAGTTGCGGGTGGCCATGCGACCGGTGATTCAGCGAGAACTGCGGGTGGCTTCGCGGCGCAGCCAGACTTGGCAAGTGCGGGTGGTCTTCGGCGTCGGGGCCATGGTCGCCTTGGCGTTCGGGCTGGCGCTTCCGGACGTTCCGGTTCGGGAGAGGGGACAGGTGGTTCTCATGTGCCTGGCGATTTGCGGATTCGTCCTGTGCCTCTTCTCGGGCACGTACCTGACGGCCGATGCGATCAGTCTGGAGAAGAGGGGCGGCACGCTCGGTTTGCTTTTTCTCACCCCGCTGAAGGGCTGGCAGATCGTGCTGGGCAAGGCGGCGATCCACTCGATGCAGGTGGGCTACGCGCTGCTCGGGGCGTTCCCGATCCTGTTTATCCCGCTGCTGATGGGAGGGGTCGGCTGGGCGGAGGTGACGCGCATTCTGCTCGTGTTGATGGCGTCGCTGCTGCTCTCGCTCGCTGTCGGCATGTTCTGGTCGACGATCGCCTTTCAGGCCCAGACCGCGGTCCTTGCTTCGGCCGTGAGCATGATCCTGATCACCCTGTTGCCGTGGCTCGAGCCGTTTCTTGAAGGCCTGTTGACCCAGCGTTTCGGGTCGATGATCGGGCCGCCGCAGATCTCGCCCATGACGTCGATGGTCTTTGCCTTTGAGGCCAATTACCGGATGCAAGGCGGTTCTGTTGGGCCGGGCAACTCCGGGGCTTTTGTGTATTGGGGATCGCTGGTCCTGATCGCGGGCTCGGGCGCGGTGTTGCTTGTGATCTCGGGCTGGATGCTCCCGTGGCTCTGGCGTCGGAGCGAGGCGGGCGGGCGGGCGGGGATGTCCGTTCCGCGCGCATGCCGGCCTCGTTTGCGCGCGATGGCCGAGGCAAGGCTGTCTGCCACGCGCGACCGCGCCCCTCTGGAGTGGTTGTTTCAGAGGCGGCTTGGGGAGTCGATCTGGCTTCGGTTGGTGCGCGGGGCCGGGTTTTGTTTTTTTGTGATCATGCTGGTGACGTCGGTGACCACCAGGCATTGGAGGGAGGGGTTCATCGGCGCATTCTGCGCCGCGTATGCGCTGCACCTGGTCACCCGGATCCAGCTTGCGGTGAGCGCCACCGGATCACTGGTCGAGGATCGGCGCAACGGCGCACTCGAGACGCTGCTTGTGACGCCAGTCACGAATGGCGACGTCGTGGATGCGCATCATCGGGCCCTGAAGCGGGCGTTCCGTCGACCGTTGTGGCTCTTGCTCGGGATGAACGGGGCTCTGCAACTGTGCGTGGTGGCGTTTCACGAACATCTGCACATGGATCACGGTGCAGGCGCCGTCTTCAGTGTCGGGTTCATTGGCGGCGCCTTGGTGACATTGTCGGATTTCGCCGCGTTGAGGTGGTTGTGTTTGCGCGAATCGCTGAGGAGCGCAACGCCTTTGAAAGCGGCGGGGATGTCGTTGGTGCGACTGAACGCGGTGGCCTGGGCAGCGCTGGGTGTGGTTATTCCGGTCGCGATGGGATTCAATGACGAGGAGGTGGTTGCGGTGATCTTCAGTCTCTGGATTCTGCTTTGCCTTTTTGTGAACACGGTGTCGTGCCGATCCAGCCGCCGGTGGCTGCGGGCGGGCCTGAGAGGGCGGGTCTCGGAAGGCCGATAGGCGGCCGCGCCCCATGCTGCAGGAGAGCGGGGACGTCCGTGTCTTCGACCAATGAAATCGCAGAATGTGCTCGCGGGCGACGAGGACGTCGCCCCTCCGGCGTGGAGGTTGGCGCAGGCAGGGGTGCGGCGGTTGACCGCCGCTTTCCGAGGACGATGGTCGGTCACGTCCCACGCAAAGCGGTGCTGAAGCACCGCAGTCCAGACGCTTCGCGCTGTTGAAAGCGTTCGTGCCCAGGCAGCTTCCGTGCAAGATCCGCATCTCAGCCGGCCTTAGGTTGACGCGTATGCGCGGCTGCGGGATCGTCCCTTCGAGTCTCGGACGCGGCGCGGTTTTGCCACAGCCCGGATGTGAGACTCCGCGAAGCTCTGTGAAACATCCGGGCTAATGGGTTTGGACGCGGTAGAAGCGCTGCGCGGCCAGCACGTTGCCGGCGGCGATGATGGGGCTGCCCAGGTCCTGCCATGCGCCATTCAAGGCATCGGCGGCCTGGACCTGATAGGTGACGCCTGCGTTCGATTCCCACTCGAGGACGATGCCGCCCGCGGCGGCGGTAACGCTGAGAATCCTGAAGGACTCAACAGGCGGGACGTAGGTGGGATCGATGAGGAAGGCCTTGAGTCCGTTGTTGACGCCCAGTGCCACCAGGTAACCTGCGCCGAAGTCGACATTGCCCTGGAACTCGATGTCCGGATTGTACGTGGTGAAGAGCTCGTTATCGACCCAGAGCGGGCCGGCGGCCATGTCGCGGACGTCGTAGACCGGGACGCTGACCGGGGTGGGGGGGCTGCCATTGCGCAGGCCGGCCAGGAGGCCGGTGGCGGCGTCGTACTTAATGCCTGTGACCGACGCAGGGACGCTGCGGGCGCCGGTGGTGGGGTAAGTCGCCTTGATGGCGCCCAGTCCGGTGTCGAGGTCAAACTCGATGAGATAGAGGTTTCCGACGGCTTTAACCCAGAAGGTGTTGTTGCCGGGGCCCCAGGCCAGGCCGAACCGGAAGATGTTGGGCGGCGCGTCGGGCACGGTGATTGTTGTGGAGATGAACTCGTAGTTGGGATCGGGTTTGAGGATGGCGACCGTGCGCACTTCGAGCGGGGTGGGGCTCCATTTGCCCGCGCCGACCAGGATTTCGGTCTCGAGGCCGCCGCCGCGCACATCGAGGTTGGCGCCCCAGCCGTCGGTGGGCGCGGTCATGCCGTTGCCGGGGTCGCCGCTGAAGGCGAGCCATTGGTCGGGGGTGTAGGGGCTATCGTCGCCGATGCCATAGATGGTGAAGGGTGTTGTGCCGGTGTTGCCGGTGACGTTGCAGATGTAGATCACGCCGTCATCGGCGACGTCGACCTTGTTCATTCCGCCGTAGAGGGTGAGTCCGGAGTAATCGATGTAGTGCTTGTGTTCGCCCGTTTGCATGTCGATCACCGCGATCATGTTGGTCGGGTTGAGGCGGGTGACCACGATGACGTTGGTTGTGAGCGGGTTGATGGCCAACCCGTACTCTTTGTATCCGGATGTGAGATAGGGCCGTGTTCCGGGCAGGACGTTCCAGATGTTCTCGACTTGTGGCGAGGCATTCGAGGGCATGACCGTGAGTGTCGCGTCGGCGCTGGTTGCCGAGCCGCTGGGATTGCTGACAACGACGCTGTAGGCGCCCTGGCTGGCGGCCGCGATGTGCGAGAGCGTCAGCGTCGGGGCGGTTGCCCCTTCGATATCCTCGCCGTCGAGCCGCCATTGGTAGGTGAAGGGCTGGGTGCCGCTCACGCCGACCGAGAAGGTGTAGGTCTCGGCGCCCTCCCACACGGTGGCGTTGGCCGGCTGGGTGGCGATGCCCGGGGGCAGGAAGACTTCTGTCAGGTCGAAGGCCATCATGCCGTTGTTGGATTCCAGGGCGAAGAGTTTCCCTGCGTAGAGCGCGACGGCGCCGGTGAGGTTGCCATTGGCGTACCCGCCCGGGAAGTCCTTGGCGGCGTCCTGGAGTTGGGGGGCGGCGGGATTCGAGATGTCGTAAAGTCGGAGTTTGTGGTTGCCGGTGTCGGCCGAGCTTGCCTCGACAATGCCGAGCAGGGCGCGGGCGGGATCGAGGTCAAGCGGGGCGCCGACGATTCCGGTGATCGTGGTTGTCACGGCCGCGGTGCCGGCATTGGGATCGAGCGTGAACTGTTTGAGATTGCCGCCGGCCTGCTTGGCCCAGAACGTGTCGCCAAGGCCCCAAGCCAATCCCCAGCGCGTGTCGTCGGCCGCGCAATCGGTGACAATCTTCAGTGCGGTGAACGCGACCCCATCCTCGGTGGTGAGCAGGGCGACATTCCTGTCGCGCGTGCCGAGCAGGATCTGGGTGCTCGAGCCCGTGCCGCGCAGGGCGAGCGAGTCGCCGAACCGGCGGTTGTTGGCCACTTGGTCGGCCTCGGAAGGATCGCCGGA
>ERZ795055.2597-NODE-2597-length-13599-cov-6.869389_pt1 | contig 13599 bp, 17 predicted proteins | sample MGYA00375139_ERZ795055 | MGnify/ENA primary metagenome ERZ795055 (study PRJEB30184, sample SAMN05720283) | anaerobic digester metagenome | isolation source: active sludge of municipal wastewater-treating anaerobic digesters | place: USA | collected 2015-01-23 ...
TTCTTTATTCTGACATTCTTCTGTATTGTCATGTCACAAAGAATTTTTCCTCAGCCGGAATCTGGTCAGATATCTACCGATACAAAAGTTATCCCCTTATTTTCAAGATTACATACGCTCTCGATTCATGTTCAGGACACAGTTACCCAGGATTCTGTTTTCCGGTTTTTAGCTGATAAACTCAAATTACCGGTGTATTATAATCCGGTCAAATATGGTAATCGTAAATATGCGGGAGTTTATGCCGGCAATCTCGTTTTGGAACCTTGCGGTCCATACTCAAATTTTTCATATGCTTCGAAGGACTTTGAAGCCATTTTCTTTGGTTTAACTTTTGAACCTTCTAAATCAATCGCCTTGTCGGCTGATGGACTTACTGACAGAAAAGTAAATTACGAGTCGGGTGACAGTTATATCTATATTAAAGATCCCGTTATCTGTGGAGATAATATAACCATAAGCTTTATGGATAAAGGAACAGGCAAAGCAGAAGATAAGAGGATTACTGATTCGCTGTTAACTGAAATGACTAAAGATGCACTGGATGAACCGGGAATTGAATATGTAAAGGAAATATTGATTGGCTATAAGGATAATTACAATTTAACGAAATGGAAAGAGTTAATCAGCCCTGACAAATTGATAAATAATAAAATATGGGATAAAAATGACCTGCCTGAATTCCACTTCAGTAAATCCGGAATTAAAGAAGTACAAAGTATAACTTTTAAGGTAAAATCTCTGGAAAGAGCCAGGCAGTATCTGTTGAGAAACAATTTGTATGGGGATTTTATAAATAACAGGATCATTTTAAATAAGACAAAAACCTTTGGATTGCAAATATGTCTTTATGAATAAGATAAACAAAAAAGGTACAATATTTAAGAATCTCAATTAAGTTTAATATGGCAACAATTTTAAAATGTGAAGACAGGGATTTTCAGGCAGACCCGAACAAAATTGATAATTACAGATTGTTCTATGATATCTCACGAAGGAATAAGAGTCTGAATCCCAGATATCTGAATTTCGATCTGAGGTTACTTAATCCCGGACAATTCTCAGCTCCGTATCACTCACACAGGTTCGCTGAAGAATTGTTCATGATAATCTCGGGATCGCTTACACTCATAACATACGCAAAGCACAAGTAATAAATGACAAAACTCTCTTTAAAAAACTATCAGGAGAGACTTGGGAATTCAGAACATTTTTCAACAAGACTTTTTACCGATTATTTGCTTTCTGGGATAAGTTTGATAAAACAGATACAATTGTGATTTCAACACATGGGATAATCAAGAAAACAGACAAGACACCTAAGAAAGAGATTGAAAAAGCTGAAAAATTAAGATTACAGTACTTAAATCAAAAATATTCAAAGCAATGAAAAAGAGTGGAATGAAGACATATACTTTAGAGGAAATTACTGATAAACACATCGGTAAACGAGGGACGCCAAAGAGAGAAGCTTTTGAGAATGAATTACGTCTCGATTTGCTCGGTGAAGCGATTAAACAGGCTAGAAAACAACGTAATATGACCCAAGAGGAACTTGGTCGATTAGTTGGTGTCCAAAAAGCTCAGATTTCAAAAATAGAAAATAGCCTTACTGACGCAAGATTTGAGACCATTATTTAAGTCTTTAAAGCTCTTAATGCCAAGATTAATTTCAATGTTGAACTCCTTGACCAATCTGTAAGGATTGCTTAAGAATAAATAAAAACCAACCGGTAACAGGGTCGGTTGGGGTAATAAGCTCGTCACACTTTTTGCAGAAGTCACTCAGTGCCGTTCTTACAACAACCACGCCCCCGACCCTCGGTACGGGGCCCGGCATCCCCTCCTTGCACCACATTACGCGCTCCACTGGATGCAGAGCGGTCGTGTGTATAATAATTGTATATGTCGTGTAAATGTCGTGTTTTTGTAGTTGGAAAGTTACCTTAATCATACTGACATTTGGAATCAAAAATGAAAATGGAAACAGGAAAACTGGTAAAAGAATTAAGGATCAAAAAAGGCATGACTCAGGAAGAGCTGGCTGATAAAACCGAAGTTAGTGCAAGAACTATACAACGGATCGAGAATGGAGAAGTAGACCCAAGAGCATATACTCTTCAAATGATAGCAAAAGCACTTGATGTTGATTTTAGTTTGTTTGTAGAAAATGAATCAGAGGAAAAACAGGAATCTCAGAAGATTGACGACAAAAACTGGCCTGCACTTATTCATCTAAGTGGAATAATCCCCTTAATCTTTCCGATAATAGTATTATGGAATAATAAAAAAGACAAAACCAAAGATATGATAAACCATTTTCGTGCTGCTATATCCATGCAATTATGCATTTGGGTGATTAGTCTTGGCGGTCTGTGGATTTATTGGAAAACTAATATACCGATACCGCTTATAGGAGGATTACTGGTTGGTGGTTTAATATCTATACTGAATGCAATTTTTGTTTTGAATGGGAAGCCTTATATAAATCCATTTATAAAAAGTGGAGAAACAAATTAAAAAAAAGCACCTTCGCCCAACATGCGGTATCGCCATCCGTTAACAGAAGCCGAAAAGCAATCGCCTAACGTCAACTACCATAACAATTCTAAAATGATTATCTTTGAGTTATGATAATAAAGGACCAAATATCAAAGAAGAAAAAGGATTTTATTTTGTTATGTAAATCACATAGCGTAAAGTATTTATATGCCTTTGGATCTTCAACTGATGACAGGTTTGATCCAAAGAGAAGTGATATCGACCTGCTTGTGGAAATTGATTCATCTGACCCTCTTGACCGCGGTGAAAAACTCTTATCGCTCTGGGACTTGTTTGAAAATTTCTTTAATCGTAAAGTAGACTTGTTGACTGAATCATCGATCCATAATCCCTATTTAAGAAAGAGTATAGAATCAACAAAAGTCTTGATATATGACGGATCAGGGGAATAAATATCTATCTGATATACTTCAAGCTATCCAATTAATCGAATCTTTTGTGACTGATATAAAGGATTTTAATGACTATTTATCAGATAGAAAGACCCAAAGTGCCGTTGAGAGACAACTAGGAATAATTGGTGAAGCTGTAAATAAATTTGAAAAGCTATTCCCTGAATTGCAGCTATCAAATGCGAGAAAAATAGTCGGTTTTAGAAATAGAATAATTCATGCCTACGATGCAGTTGACCCTTCAATGATCTGGGCAATAATTAATATTCACCTGAAACCTCTGAAAGAAGAGATAAATTCAAAAATGTAAAAAGGGCCTATTGCTAACAAACGGGATAGGTCATTGCATTCTTTTCTGCCGATCCAGGTTTTCTGACTTTAATATGCTGAGCAACTGGTCCAGGGGAATCGCCATTTAACTGCCACGCCCCATACCGTCGAACGTTAGCATTAAATTTAAAAATCCTGCACGCACGATAGCCTGACAGCAAACTTCATAGTACCTTTGATAGTATCATATGATAGTATCAAGCTGATTTAAAATGAAATCCCCGTATCAAATAAACACCTGGATTCTTCAATTAATCTCCTCTGTTTCTGAAAAAAATGGAGATTCTACCGGATTCATAGAATTTATGCTTCAGATTGTTAACGAATCACTTGAAGAGCTCCTGACAAATCAGAATGTAAATCTGACCTCAAAGGATCGATTAGATATTTTCAAAGAAAAAATTGGAAAATCCGGTTTTAACCGACAGGAATATATGCGGCATTTTAAGGACATTTCAACTTCAACTGCAAGCCGGGACTTAAAACTGGCAGTGGACTCCTTCCCTCACAGGCCTTAAAAATAACGGTCGATAACTTATGAATGGATTTAACTTAAAATTAATTGTATGCGATCAAAACTATTTTTGACTTTATTGTTGATTGGGACCTTTCTTCCGATCGGAAAGCTGTCCGCACAAAAGATAATTTTCGACCCTTCACTGGATTCATTATGCAAAGTACAATCTCAGTCAGCAGTTGAAAGATGGAACACTAACTACATGTGGTATCCCGGTCAACTTAGCGCTCTCCTGCAGGATCAACTTCAGTACAAATCAAAAGAAAGGGCGACAAATGTCGGGTATCCTGATTATTTTTATCAGAAAGAACCGATAGCTTTTTTTCACAGGCAGCTGAAATTATCAGTGCCAGCAACAATCAGATGGTCCGGACCCGATAGTATCAATTGCTATCTCAACGGGAAGCTCATTGATAGAACTTTACGTGAATATATCCTGGCTGCCGGAAATACTGATCTGCTTTTTGAAGTATCTTCTGCAAAAGGGCTGCCTTGCTTAATAGTGAATGGTCTGGGTGGCGATACCGGATATTGGGAAGTAAGTCTGGACAAAAAGAATTGGAATGCACCTGAATCCTACGCTGAATATAATTCTCCCACTTTGCTTCCGGACAATACACAGGAAATTACATTGGAGATAAAGCCCTATAAATATATCCTGTTTAACAATTCGGCTATTGAAAATGGCATACTTACAATTGGTAATGAAGGATGTACTCTTGTTGATTTCTGGTACCCTGAAATAGGTTCTGTAAAATTGGAGGTAAAAGGAAACGGGGTATTGTCATTCAATGTTGGTGAAAGTCCGGAGGAGGCTTTGAATGGAAATACAGAATATTTTGAACAGAATCCTCTTCCTGAATTTGTACTTGATGGCAAAACACAGATCATTACTTTACCGGAAAGGGCCATCAGGTTTCTTAAGATAGAAAGCAGCGGACAATGTACTGTAAATTCAATAAAATTTGAAGCCAAAGTCTGGCCGGCAGAACATTTATTTAAGTTTGAAAGTAATGATGAGAAATTAAATAAAATATGGAGTATCGCCTCAGCAACGATGCATACCGGAATGCATAGTTTTTTCCTTGATGGCATTAAGCGGGACGGATTGCCATGGTCAATGGATTTAATTCAGTCATCTTTAGTTGGTGATTACTTATTTGGAGACGAACAGATTGCACGCAATGGCCTTTCAATTGCATTGCTGCCAAAGAATCCCCAAAAAGAGAAAGTGCAATTGGTTGATTTCCCGCTTTATGCCTTAATAGGGTTTAAGCATAACTATCTGTATTATGGTGATATTCAAACCTCACTGCTCTTTAAAGACAGAATCATTGAACTTTTAGAACTATATGAATCCATGCAGGATAAAAATGGTTTTATTTCAGGAGACAGTACGGAATGGGGACTTTTACCCTCATGGGCGACAATGCTGGGTCCGGACAAGAATGAAAAATCCACATACGCACAAATGCTTTTGTACGAAAATTTTTCTATCGGAGCCTATTTTGCTGACTTATGGGGTGATAAGAAATTAGCCCGAAAGTATAACGAAAAGTCAGTTCAGTTAAGAGAAAACATCCTGAAGCATTTCTGGAATGAGGAAAGCCAGGCTTTTATCAATGGATATTATCCTGATGGTGAGAAAGATAACAGGATTTCTCATCATGCACAGTTCTGGGGTATCTATACTGATATTTTTCCGGAGTATGCATATAAAAACCTATTTGACAAAATACTTCCGAAAATGACCTATTACCAGGAAACATACAGCATCGAAAAAGGATACGAATATTTATCGTATATCAAAGCCAACCAGGTGGAGAGGTTGATGGCAATTATCAACGATGTCTGGGGCGGCTGGGCAGATAAAGGTTTTACGAGGTTCCCTGAAAATATCTTTCCGGAAGCCAACAGGCAACAACAGCTGTCATTTTATGACCGGCCTTTCGGTATGAGCCTTTGCCATCCCTGCAATGCTGTTCCACCCATTATTGCAATACTCCATGGTGTGCTTGGCTTTTCACAGTCAGACCAGAAGATCAACGAATATACAATTAAACCTGATCTGGTCAATTTAAAAAGGGTCGATGCAAGGATTCCTGTAAAAGAAGGTTTTATCGGACTTCATATCAATAAGGAAAGTAACTGTTTCATTGAAATTCCAGAGAATTGCAGCGTCAGTTTATTGGATTCTAAAACATCAGAAGTGAAACTGAAGCTGGATAAAGCCGGAAAATATAATTTCAGGTATTAGTACATGTTTTATCTTACAAAAATAAACAAAAATGAATTCAATTTTGGAACAATATTTGCTGTTAAATAGTTAACAATCAAGACTAAACACTATGAGACCTCCTTATAAATTGATCATCCTGATTATACTTTCAGGATTAGCTGCCTGTGAGAAAAAAGGAGATAATACTGAGGTTGAGACATACATCAGTCAATTAAAATCAAATTCGTATGAAGCTTCTGAATTACCAGCATTTAAGCCTTCTGATATTCCTGCATTGTTAAAATACAGGAACTCTGCTTTGGTAATTTCAAATTTCCCTCACAATGGAATTTCATCACTTTGGGGTCCGGATTGTAAACTTGGGATGTACGTTTTATGGACAATCGAATCAATAAGAGCTGTTGAAATAAATAGCAAATATTTAATTGGCAGATTCCCGTCACAGAATCCGATTCTTGCCTTAAAAGATGCTCCTGAGCTTGATTTAGTATATGACAATAAATCTCATGAAGAAGCCGCAAAAGCATATTATGAATGGTGGTACTCGAGCTACAAACCTGACGATAAAATGAAAATAGATCCACTGGAAAATACTCCTTACAGATGGCATTAAATATATCATAAAAGAAATCTCCCTAAAATGTACATTAATATACACAAAGCTGTTACTGTAGAGCTAATACTTTTACTCCCAAAATTGCCGGACTATTATGCTTACAACATAAAATGAAGTATATGAAAAACCTCACTATTGTAATTGCTATTCTGCTTTTATTCTCAGGTAGCTTACTAAGCCAGGAAATAAATAAGGGATTATATATTACCTTTAAAGGTGGCTTGACTCTGGCAAACCAGTATGGGAGAGATGTTGAGTCCGAGACTCAGTTAAATAGTAATCCTCCATCTTTCTATGCTAATCAGCCTGCAAGTAATAAACTAAAAAGTGGAATAAATATCGGCAGCTTATTCGAATATAGATTTAACAATCGTTATTCATTAGGGCTGTGTATCGGTTACATTCAAAAAGGTTCGGCAATAAATGCCAATAAACATTTTAATAATACAACACAATCATACGAAAGTGTAAATGGGAAAGTTAACTGGAATCAAAATTATTGGACCGCTGACATACCTTTGAAACTGTATTTGCCAGCAAAACAAAATGGATTTAATTTACTGGGTGGATTTTCTTATGGGCATTTGGCCAACTCAATAGAGAAAGGAGATATTGAAATAGCTGGAATTAATTATGAATATACCAGGGACAGATGGGCGAATAAAAATGAAATTGGATTTATACTTGGATGTGGTTACAACTACTTAATCCCAAATACAAACAGCAACCTGATTATTGAATTCATTTGGAATAGAAGTTTTTATGAATCTATTGGAGCAGATTTTATTCCAACACGTCTCAAATATTTCAACCAGACTTTTAATATTAATCTCGGATATAAACTTGGTTTAAACAAGAATAAAAAATAGTTTCAAGCTCGCCTGTTCGCTAAAATAGCCCACCGGGCTATTTCTTAACGCTCCAGCCTCCCCATGGGGGAAAATTTGAAAGGAGGGTTAATAAATAGAAAACCGTGTTTCATGGTAACGCTTACTACCACAACCGCCTGACTGTAATGGTGCATTTAAAAATTTGTTTTGTACGACAAAATACCGTACATTTGTAAGAAATATTATGGAAACACAAATGGTAAATAAAACAGAAAGAGTCGAAATAAGAATATCATCTTACGATAAACAGATTTTCAGGAAAGCTCAAAAATTAAGTGGAGATAAGTCCTTTAGCAGTTTTATTATTCGAATTGTTAAGGAACAGTCTGAAGAAATTGTTGCAAAAAAAGACAGAATTATAGCAAGTGAAAGAGACCGCAATAAATTTTTCGATGCTGTTTTCAGGGATACTGAGCCGAATCAAAATTTAGTTGAAGCAGCTAATAAGTATAAATTGCAAAATACAATCAAGTGAAGATTCAACTACTGGAAAAAGCTCATAACAGGAGAAATTTTACTTGTGAAGAAAATTCATTAACAGAATATATCAGAAAACAGGTTAGTCAGGATATACGCAAGAGACTTGCTATCTGTTTTGTTGCGCTCGACAGCGGCCAAAATGTTATTGGCTATTATACTTTAACAAGTGAGAGTCTTGGTAGAGAATTAATACCTGAAAAATATTTAAAGCAAGTACCAAAAAATTATAATGCTCCGGTAATTTTGCTAGGCAGGTTAGCAAGAGACATTTCTACAAAAGGGACAGGACTTGGAGAATATCTCCTGATTGATGCATTATTTAGAAGTTATAAATTGTCTATTGAAAGTATAGGAGCAATGGCTGTGATTGTAGACCCAATAAACGAAAAGGCAATTGAGTTCTATAAAAAGTATGGGTTTGAACAACTACCAGATAGTGAAAAGATGTTTCTCCCGATGAAAATTATTGAGCAACTAATTTAGAAAACGCACCACAACAAACAGTATAGGTCATGGCTGCCTTCTGTATACACTGAAGGTTTGTAATAAAAATTTAATTTTGTATAATCCGTCAGTAAACTGCCCTTTAGTTGGCGCTCCCCATACTGTAAAACGTCAGGTGGCACAGATCTGACCTGAGGAAACAAGTAAAATTAAGACAGATATGAACCAGATTAAACTTCGCTTATCCATCTTTCTTCTATGCCTGCTTCACCTTTTTCTGGGTATTAATGGTTTAATTGGAGGAACACTTTTGGTAATAAAAACTGATGGCTCTCTGCTCGGTATGCAATCTGACTGGTTAAAGAATTCTCCATTCTCAACTTATTTTATTCCCGGATTCTTACTGGCCTTTTTTCTTGGAGTAATTCCATTGATAACTTTTATTGGAATAATATCAAAAAGTAACTGGAGATTGACAAATGTATTTAACATATACAGGAATAGTCATTGGTCATGGTCCTTTTCATTATATACAGGCATTATAGCAATCTCCTGGATAACTATTCAGCTAGTGTTGACACAATATTTCTGGATTCAACCAATAATTATATTCACGGGTCTTTTTATTATAATCATAAGCTTGTTACCGGTAGTCATGAAACACTTTGAATCAGCCGGTAAAGCATGACAAACTCTCAGGAATAGAAAATTCGAATAAAACAAACAAATAAAAGAAGGAAATCCCATGCAGAAAAAGGCTTTAGTTGTAATTGACATTCAGAATGACATCACAAAAAATTACAAAGAAATCATTGACAATGTTAACCGGGCAATAGACTGGGCAGTGGAAAATGAAATTCATGTTATCTACATAAGGCATTATAACTTATCGGAAGGCACAAGGACTTTCAAACCCAATACCCGTGGTTCTGAATTAGTTCCGGACATGAAATTAGTCTCCGGAAACATTTTTGAAAAATCAAAAGGCAACGCATTGACAAGCGAAAATTTTGCAGACTTCATCAGGAAAAATGAAATAAACGAATTTTACATTACGGGAGCAGACGCCATTGCCTGTGTAAAATCAACAGTATTCAATATGTGCAGGGAAAACTACAAAGTCACAGTCCTGTCAGATTGTATAACGAGTTATGATAAAAGGAAAATTGACGAAATGTTGAATTATTACAAAAAGAATGGCAGCCGGATAATAAATCTGAATGACTTGTCAGATGCTAAATAGAAATGCCGCTGCTGACAAGCGGTTATACCCCATCATTAAGCCATTAAAATTAAAAAAGCCCCGACTTTATTAATTGTCAAGGCTTTAAGCATCTTTCTTTGTTGACCCATCAGGTCTCGAACCTGAACTCTTCAGAACCAAAATCTGACGTGTTGCCAATTACACCATGGGTCAGTTCAGCTGATTGCGCTGCAAAAATATGATTTTTTTTGATTTGGGCCAGAAATATGCTCAGAGATGCTTAAAGGCTATCCTGAAATCACTTCTTTCCCTCCTGTATCAGGTCATAAACCCCATTGTCAAGCTCCTCAACCTCAATCATCCTGAACGGACATGTAACAAGCGATTTCAGTATGAATCCAAGCTCCTTCATGTCCTCATCTCCCTCTTCATAATACCAGGCAATTGAAGCATTCATCGATATTTCCTTTACCTGCGACACTTCCTTGAGTATAGTATAGATCCATTTCATTGAAGCAGTGTTGATATACTCAAAACCAAGGATTATTTTCGTTGACCCCCTGTATTGCTTTGCGTATTCACTGATCCAGGCATGAACGGTGCGATAGAAATCTCCGGGATTTTCGGGAATTGACCTTCCCATTATAAAAATCCTGCCGTTTTCAAGAATGATCCACGGGGTTCTCTTTGTAATTTCATTTATATGCTTCTCAGGGTAGGCCATCCTTCTTCTGTTCTAATTTTATTAACCGGCAGCCGGTGTATAAACTGCCCTAAGGGTTTATGTGAAATCGCAACATGTAAAATTATGAAAAGAAGGCAATTTTCCAAATGCTACCTTGTAACATTCTGATTGAAAAGCGTAGGTTCGGTCTCTTCCCACAGCGTAGGATGCTCTTCCTCAAACCTTTTTACAATTGCTTTCATGATTGTAGCCCTGAGAAATTCCGATTTGTTTTTAACCCGGTACCTGCTGCAGTAGATGCCAAGAGCCCTCAGCTCCCTGTTGTTGAGCATGAGCGAAAGCCGGTTGTTTCTCCGTAACCGGTCCTCCTTGTATATTGCCCTGCGACCGTCCATTATGAACTTATGAGCGCTAATTTAAAAAAAAGTGTACGGCAGCAGGGAACAGCAGGCAGCTGAGTTTTTAACACAAAAAAAACAGTCAGCCTTTATATAGCTGACTGTTTGTCTGTTATGATATTCACAACTTTCTTATTGCGGCCCTTCAGCCCTTTCGCCGTTAAGCCTTTACGCCTTATTTCTATGCTTTACCTGCGCTTCCTAGCACACTTACAACTTTATGCTTGTAAAGCTCCTTCAGCTTATCGCGAGCAGGACCCAGATAGTTGCGCGGATCAAATTCACCCGGCTTCTCAACAAACACCTTGCGGATGGCTGCTGTCATTGCCAGACGGCCATCACTGTCGATGTTGATCTTGCATACAGCTGATGCAGCAGCTCTTCTGAGCTGATCTTCGGAAACACCTGCAGTGTTTTCCATCTTGCCGCCATACTTGTTGATCTCAGCAACAATATCCTGAGGTACTGATGAGGCTCCGTGGAGAACGATCGGGAAGCCCGGTATGCGCTTTTCACACTCCTCAAGGATATCAAAACGGAGAGGGGGAGGAAGTTCTCCCGGCTTAACCTTGAATTTGAAGGCTCCGTGAGATGTTCCTATTGATATTGCAAGTGAATCAACACCTGTTTTCTTAACGAAATCCTCAACCTCCTCGGGACGTGTATATGAAGTATGTTCCGATGAAACCTCATCTTCAATGCCGGCAAGAACACCAAGTTCTCCCTCCACAGTAACATCATGCTTATGGGCAAACTCAACAACCTGCCTTGTAAGCCTTACATTTTCCTCATAAGGGAAATGAGATCCGTCAATCATAACTGATGAAAATCCTGTTTCAATACAGGCCTTGCATGTTTCGAAAGTGTCACCGTGGTCGAGGTGAAGCACTATAGGAATAGCATGTCCAAGCTCCTTAGCATACTCAACAGCTCCCTTTGCCAGATACTGCAGGAGAGTCTGGTTAGCATACTTCCTTGCACCCTTCGACACCTGCAGAATAACAGGTGATTTAGTCTCAACACAGGCGCTTATGATTGCCTGAAGCTGCTCAAGGTTATTGAAGTTAAAGGCAGGTATAGCATATCCGCCCTTAACGGCATTCCTGAACAACTCCCTTGAATTGACCAGTCCTAATTCTTTATAATGTAACATATCTTTATGTTTTTAAATGAGTCGCGAAAGTTAGAGATTTTAGCTTTCAGCGCAAAAATATTTGGGAAAATTTTATTTACAGATACTTATATATTAATTATCTTCGTTGGCTCAATTTTGAACCATTCGATAACATAAATGTGAAATGTCATCGTTATAAATATAAAGCCTGGCTGCAGGCAGAGGTGTTTCGCTCAAATCAGTCTTTTATGAAAAAGTGCTTTACAGTATTATCCCTGCTCCTTATTCTGATAAACGGGGAAGTATTCTCCCAGAAGAAGGTATGGACCCTTGACGAATGTATTTTCTATGCTATTGACAACAATATCCAGATAAAACAACAGGGCCTTCAGACTCAGTATCAGAAAAACGCTCTCGATCTCTCAAAGTACAAATTGCTGCCAACCCTTAACGGATCAGGTTCACAGAATTATTCCTGGGGCCGTTCTCTCGACCAGACAACTTACGAATATGTAAAGGACCAGAGAGTAGTTTCAAATAACTTCTACCTCGGCGGCAGCATGACCCTTTTCAGCGGCCTGCAGAATTACAATTCAATAAAAAAATATGAATATGAACTGCTGGCAGGTGAACAGGACCTCCAGAATATCAGGGACAATATTTCACTAACTGTTGCCCTCAATTACCTGCAGATACTTCTTAACAAGGAACTTGTGTCAGCCACAAATGAGCAGTTGCAGATAAGCCTTCAGCAGATTGAAAAAACAAGAAAGCTTGTTGATGCCGGCAGCGTGGCCCTTGGAAACCTTCTGCAGATAGAAGCGCAGGCAGCACAGGAAGAGGTGCAGCTTGTGAACATGCAGAACCAGCTCGATATCTCATACCTCGATATCACCCAGTTGCTTGAACTGAAGACACCCGAAGGTTTTGAAGTTGTTGTACCGGGCATAAGCATCGATTCAAATGAAGTGATAGGTGAATCAATTGACGATATTTTTCAGATAGCTCTGGGAACCAGGCCTGACATCAAAGGCCCTGAATTGCTGCTTTCTGCACGGGAATATGACCTTAAAGTGGCAAAAGGCGGCAGGAGTCCCAAACTTAGCATGAACCATTCCGTAACAACCGGTTACTCTGACCTCAGGAAAAAAATTCTGGGCCTTGATCCTAATTCAGGTGATGTAATCTACGGTAATTACTCTTTTGCCGATCAGTTTTCCGACAACAGGAGCTACCAGCTGGGCCTCAGCCTGAGTATCCCGATCCTTAACGGCTGGCAGGTTAACAAGAATATTGCCAACTCAAAACTTAATATCGAAAACAGCAGGTATGCTCTCGACGGAGCCAAAAAGCAACTGTACAAAAACATACAGCAGGCTTATGCTGATGCATCTGCAGCGCTTAAGAAATATACAGCAAGCGGAAAGGCTGTAAAATCAATGCAGGAATCCTTCAGGTACACCGAACAGAAATTCAATGTCGGACTTGTGACTCCTGTCGATTATAATGCTTCAAAAACACAGCTCCTTAAAGCCCAGTCCGATCTGGCACAGTCGAAGTATGAATACATCTTCAAGACAAAGGTTCTTGATTTTTACAGAGGCATTCCCTTAAGTCTTACAAATCAGTAAACACAATAGCTCATAGAATCATGAAACCCACATGTAATACATACACAACCGGGCTTGCGAGCTCAGCGAAGCTAAACACGTATAAATATAATCTGTG
>ERZ795055.2598-NODE-2598-length-13588-cov-204.604892_pt1 | contig 13588 bp, 13 predicted proteins | sample MGYA00375139_ERZ795055 | MGnify/ENA primary metagenome ERZ795055 (study PRJEB30184, sample SAMN05720283) | anaerobic digester metagenome | isolation source: active sludge of municipal wastewater-treating anaerobic digesters | place: USA | collected 2015-01-23 ...
CGTCGCGCACGATGTTGGTCACCGGCACTTCGGCGGTCGGGATCAGGTAGAGCGGATCCTGCTCGCCGCGCAGCACCTTGAACAGGTCTTCCTCGAACTTGGGCAACTGACCGGTGCCGAACAGGCTGGCGGCATTCACCAGGTAAGGCGTGTAAACCTCGGTATAGCCGTGCTCGGCGGTATGCGTATCGAGCATGAACTGGGCGAGCGCGCGGTGCAGACGGGCAACGCCGCCCTTCAACAGCGAGAAACGCGAGCCGGAAATCTTGGCGGCGGTGGCGAAATCGAGCTGACCCAGCGCCTCGCCGACATCAGTGTGATCCTTGACCGGAAAATCGAACACGCGCGGCGTACCCCAGCGCTTGATCTCGACATTGCCGGATTCATCTTCGCCCACCGGCACCGAGTCGTCGGGAATGTTCGGCAACCCGGCGAGGATGGCGTTGAATTTTTCCAGCAACTCGGCCAGGCGAGCTTCCGAAGCTTTCAGCTCATCGCCCAGCGCCCCGACCTGCGCCATCACCTCGGAAGCATCCTTGCCCTGCCCCTTCAACATGCCGATCTGCTTGGACAGCGAATTGCGCTGCGCCTGCAAATCCTGCGTGCGCGTCTGCAGCGTCTTGCGCTCGGTTTCCAGCGCCGTGAATTCGGAAAAGTCAATCGGCTTGCCGCGCTTGGCCAGGCCGGCGGCAACGGCATCGAGATTGGAGCGGAGTTGTTGGATGTCGAGCATGATTTTTCCTGTTTTTTCGCCGTCGACCGCAACAGGCGGCCGAAAACCGGAAATTATACGCGACGCAGCAAGCGCTCCAAGAAACCACCGAGCTTGTAGAGAACAAAGGCGGCAATCACCAGGAACACCGCCAGCAAACCGAGAAAGACCACCGGCGAGGCCAGCATCGCCCAAAGCCCGCCGAGCACCATGCCCTCCTCGCCGAATGAAGCGAGCCAGTTCGAGAAGGGCTCCGGCGAGGTGTTGATCGCCAGCCGGCTACCGGCCTTGGCGAAGTGGGTGCCGGCGGTGATCGTGCCGCCGATCAGGCCGGCGGCCACCATCCATGCCGGGTTCGCGTCGCCCAGCGCCAGCGCCGCCAGCAGCGCGCCGGCCGGGATGCGGATGAAGGTCTGGAAGCTGTCCCACAGCGAATCGAACGCCGGCACCTTGTCGGCGATCAGTTCGGCGAAGGCCATGATGCCGGCGATGGCGATGACCAGCGGGTGCTGCAACACCGCCAGCGTGGACGGCAGGTGCAGGTAGCCGAAATAGGACAGCACGCCGGCCAGGAAGACCACGAGGTACAGCCGCAGACCGCTGGCCCAGGCGAGGCCGGCCGAGAGAGCGATGGTCTGCGCCATGTCCATTATTTCTTCGCCTTGCGATCCAGTTCGCGCAGGTGGGCCAGCTTTTCGGCTATCTTGCCTTCCAGCCCGCGCGGCGTCGGTTTGTACCAGCCGGGCTCAGCGATGCCCTCGGGCAGATAGGTCTCGCCGGCCGCGTAGGCTTCCGGCTCGTCGTGCGCGTAGCGGTAGGCCTTGCCGTGGCCAAGTTCTTTCATCAGTTTGGTCGGCGCGTTGCGCAGATGCACCGGCACCGGCCGCGAACCGTCCTGCTTCACGAAGGCGCGCGCGGCGTTGTAGGCCGTGTAGGCGGCGTTGGACTTGGCGGTAACAGCCAGGTAGATGACCGCTTCGGCCAGTGCCAGTTCGCCTTCGGGCGAGCCGAGGCGCTCATAGGTGGCGGCTGCGTCGTTGGCGATCTGCATGGCGCGCGGGTCGGCGAGGCCGATGTCTTCCCAGGCCATGCGCACAATGCGCCGGGCCAGGTAGCGCGGGTCGGCGCCGCCGTCGAGCATGCGGCACAGCCAGTAGAGCGAGGCATCCGGATCGGAGCCGCGCACCGATTTGTGGAGGGCCGAAATCTGGTCGTAGAAGGCGTCGCCGCCCTTGTCGAAACGGCGCAGGTTCTGCGCCACGGTTTCTTCGATAAATTGACCGTCGACCGCAACCAGGCCCGCCGTATGCGCGGCGGTGCGCACCTGTTCGAGCAGGTTGAGCAGGCGCCGGGCGTCGCCGTCGGCCAGGCCGATCAGCCGCTCGCGGGCACCATCGTCGAAGCTGAGATCGGCCAGCGCACGGGCACGGGCGCGCTCGAACAACTCGCCGAGCGCCGCTTCGTCCAGCGACTTGAGCACATAGACCGAGGCTCGCGAGAGCAGCGCGGAATTGACTTCGAACGACGGGTTCTCGGTGGTGGCGCCGATGAAGGTCAGCAGACCGGATTCGACGAAAGGCAGGAAGCCGTCCTGCTGCGCCTTGTTGAAACGATGGATTTCATCGACGAAGAGGATGGTTCGCCTGCCCTGCGCCCGCCACATCTCGGCCTGCGCCACCGCCTCGCGCACTTCCTTGATGCCCGAGAACACCGCTGACAGTGCGATGAACTCGCATTGGAACTGCGTCGCCATCATGCGCGCCAGCGTCGTCTTGCCGACGCCGGGTGGCCCCCACAGGATCATCGAATGCGGCTGGCCGGACTCGAACGCCAGGCGCAGCGGCTTGCCGGGGCCGAGGAGGTGTTGCTGGCCGATCACTTCGTCCGGCATCTGCGGGCGCAGTTGCTCGGCGAGCGGGGCGCCAGGGTCAACCGCGTTCTGTGAAAACAAATCGCTCAATGGGAATTCCCGTTCCGTGAAAGATTCTTCGTCCGCTGCATGCAGGCAGTTTACCTGCATAAGCCCGGCGCTCCCAATTACCGGGAAGGTTCGCCAGCAACCGGCAACAATTCACCGTGCACCAATCCTTCTTGCATGCAGGCTATCTGTGGAGAATAATGCTTTCGGTAAGTTCCGGAATCATGATCTGAAAGCAGTGACCCAATACGGATAACGAAAATATGAGCCAGCCCGAAGCAGAAGCACCGATCACCCTCGACTCGATGCGCGCCGGCCTGGCCAACGGCGAATTTTTTCTCGAATACCTGCCCGTCATTTCGCTGAGCGACGGTCGCTGCGTCGGCGCCGAAACCTTGATCCGCTGGCGACGGGCATCGGGTGTCATCGGGCCGGACGAATTCATTCCGGTGATTGAAAACACGCCGCTTTCCGGGGTTCTGACCTACTGGGTGGTCGATACCATGGCGGGCGAACTGGCGGACTGGCTGCGCGCCAATCCGGAGTCGTACATCAGTATCAACGTGCCGCCGGAAATCCTCGGGCGTGGCGGCATCGAGTACGCCGCGGGCAAGGCCGGCTTGCTCGATCTGGTTTCGCAACTCGTTTTCGAGATCACCGAACGGGGGGTGCCCGATGCGCTCGGCGTGGCGGCGATCAATGGCGCGATCGAACACGGCATCCGCGTCGCGCTCGACGATGTAACGCTTTCCGGCCCGGCCAATCTGGCGGTGCTGGCGCGCTGCAACTTCCATATCGTCAAGCTGGACAGGTCACTGATCTGGGAAATCCAGCCGGATTGCCCGCACCCGCCATGGCTGGAAGAAGTCGGCGCCCTGCTGCAAATATCGCAAATGACGGTGATCGCCGAAGGCATTGAAACGCCGCAGCAACGAGCGGCGCTGGAAAGCTCGAACGTCCAGTTCGGCCAGGGCTTTCATTTTTCCCGGCCGCTGGCTGCCGAGGCGTTCATGGAGTTTCACCGGCGCGCCGGCACGGACGGCTAGCCGCCGACCACATCAACGCCGGGCGGCGGTGTGAATTTGAAGGTGGATGCCGGCAGCGCCGGGTTGCGTTCGAGTTTCGAAAAACGAATCTGCGTCGTCTGGCCAAAACTGTCGACCAGCACCATGGCTGCCAGATCGCTGCCGGCAAAGCCCAGGCGAATTTTCTCGAAACCGCTGTCACCCGCCTTGGGCAAGGCTTCGACCCAGTCCATGCCATCCAATTCGCCGGCCTCGGCCAGCGCGAAGTTCTTTTCCAGTTCGTTCTTGCCGGCCAGCAGCGCGGCGGGCGAACTGCCCAGCGCCTGCCCCGCCGGGCGCACCGTTACCTGCTTCAGCTCGCTATCGTAGATCCAGATTTTTTCACCGTCGCCGACGACCAGTTGCGGATAAGGCTTCTGGATATCCCAGCGCAGCTTTCCCGGTCGCGAGATCGCCACCGTGCCGGCGGACTGCAGCGGTTTGCGGCCGCCGCGCGAAATCACGATCTGCGCGAAATCGGCCTTGAGCGTCCGCGTCTCCTGCAGGAAGCGATGCAGTTGATCGATCGCCCCGGCGTCGGCCAGCAGAGGAAAAACCAGGGCTGTTGCGGTCGACAGCAATTTCAGGGCAAATTTCATTCGGCTACTTCCCGGCGCGCCAGCACCTCGCGGCCGCCACGGCCATCCATCGACGACACCAGCCCGGCCTTTTCCATAGCCTCAATGAGGCGCGCCGAGCGGTTGTAACCGATGCGCAAGTGGCGTTGCACAAGCGAAATCGAGGCACGCTTGTTCTTGAGCACGATATCGACCGCCTGATCGTAGAGTGGATCGCTCTCGGCATCGCCGCCGTCGCTGCCGCCTTCGCCGCCCTCTTCGTCGTCGCTGCCGGCACCGCTGAGAATATCCTCGACATACTCCGGCGCGCCGGTCGTTTTCAGGTGCTCGACGACGCGATGCACCTCGTCATCCGAAACGAAAGCGCCGTGGACGCGGGTCGGATAACCGGTGCCCGGCGCCAGGTAGAGCATGTCGCCCTGCCCGAGCAGCGCCTCGGCGCCCATCTGGTCGAGGATGGTACGCGAGTCGATCTTGCTGGAAACCTGGAAGGAAAGCCGGGTCGGGATATTGGCCTTGATCAGGCCGGTAATCACGTCCACGCTCGGCCGCTGCGTCGCCAGTACCAGGTGGATGCCGGAAGCGCGGGCCTTCTGGGCCAGACGGGCAATCTGTTCCTCGACCTTCTTGCCGACCACCATCATCAGGTCGGCCAGCTCGTCGATGATGACGACGATGAACGGCATGGTTTTCAGCGGCTCCGGGGTTTCCGGCGTCAGCGTCAGCGGGTTCGGAATGTGCTCGCCGCGTTTTTCGGCATCGCGAATCTTGGTGTTCAACCCGGCAATATTGCGCACGCCCATCGCCGACATCAGCTTGTAGCGCTTTTCCATCTCGGTCACGCACCAGTGCAGCGCGTTGGCCGCCTGCTTCATGTCGGTGACAACCGGCGCCAGCAGGTGTGGAATGCCTTCGTAGATCGACAGTTCGAGCATCTTCGGATCGACCATGATCAGGCGCACCTGATCCGGTTCGGACTTGTAGAGCATCGACAGGATCATCGCATTGACGCCGACCGATTTGCCCGAACCGGTCGTCCCGGCAACCAGCAAATGCGGCGTCTTGGCCAGGTCGGCAACCACCGGCAGACCACCGATGTCCTTGCCGAGGCAGACGGTCAGCGGGCTGGTCATGTCGTTGTAGGGCTTGCTGGAGATGATCTCGGACAGCTTGACCGTCTGCCGCCTCGGGTTCGGCAATTCAAGCGCCATGCACGACTTGCCGGGCACCGTTTCGACGACGCGGATCGACACCATGGCCAGCGCGCGCGCCAGATCGCGCGCCAGATTGACGATCTGCGCCCCCTTGACGCCAACCGCCGGCTCGATCTCGTAGCGGGTAATGACCGGGCCTGGCATCGCAGCCAGCACCTTGACCTGCACGCCGAAGTCCGCCAACTTCCTTTCGATCAGGCGCGACGTGTATTCCAGCGTTTCGGCGCCCACCGTCTCGGTCACCGGCGGTGCCGGGTCGAGCAGGTGCAGCGGCGGCAATTGCCCACCGATGATCGCCTCGGGGAATAGCGCGACCTGCTTCTCCCGTTCGATGCGTTTTTCCGCCTTCTTGGAAACCGGCACTTCCGGTGGCGGCGTCTCGATGATGATCGGTTCGTGCAACTCGACGCGACGCTTTTCGACCTCCACTTCGTCCTCGCGCTGCTGCGCGACTTCGCGCCCGATACGGCGATCGCGCCAGGTATCGAGCAGCCCGAAGAAAAAGCCCCCGAAGGATTCGATGGCATCGCCCAGTCGTTCGAATGCCCACAGCCAGGACATCCCGGAAAATATGCTCCAGCCCCCGGCAATCGCCGCCAGCAAGACGAGCGTCGAGCCGGTGTACCCCAGCAGATGTTCCAGCAAGCGACCGACCTCAAAACCAAGCAGGCCGCCCGGGCCCAGCGGCAACTCGGCCTTCAGCGAATAGAAGCGCAGCGCTTCGAGCGCAGAGCTTGCAACGAGAAGCAGGACAAAACCCGAAAGCGCAATGTAGAGCGGCCGACGATCGACATGACCGAGCGGCGAGTTGAGCCGCCGGAAGCCCCACCACATGAACATCGCCAGCAGGACGATCCACCACCAGGCCGAAAGCCCGAACAGGTAGAGCATGAGATCGGCGATCCAGGCACCGGCATGCCCGGTAGGATTATGCAGTTGACCGGAAACAACGGCATGCGACCAGCCCGGGTCTTCCTTGTTGAAGCCCCAGAATGCCATGGCCAGAAACAGCGCCAACGCCCCCAGCGCCAGCCAGCGCGATTCGTGCAGCAGATTGCCGATTTTCTCCGGCAACTGCCCGGCAGTTGCGCGGTCGGCCGTTCGGACACCCACGCTCAGGCTCCGGTAATCGTGATTTGGTCGCCATTGGTAACGATGTAGCCACCAATCTCGAGGTCACGCATCACCTTGCTGACCATTTCGCGCGAGGCGCCGATCATGCGCGCCATGTCCTGCTTGGAAATCTTTTTCTTGACCAGTCGCTTGCCGTCCTCTTCTTCCGAAAGATCCAGCAACAGCCTGGCAACCCGGCCATAGACGTCGAGCAGCGCCAGGCTTTCGATGTTGCGGTCAGCTTCGCGCAGGCGACGAACCAGAATCTGCATCAGTTTTTGCGCCACCTGGAAGTTTTCCTGCATGCAGCGCTGGAATTCCTGCTTGCCGATGGCCAGCAATTCACAATTTTCCACCGCAACGACGCTTGCCGAGCGGGCACTGCCATCGATCAGCCCCATTTCGCCGAAAAATTCGCCCGGGCCAAGCCAGGCAAGGATGATCTCGCGGCCTTCCTCATCGAAATTGGTGACCTTGGCGCGGCCGGTCAACAAGATGAGCAGTGCATCCGCGCTTTCTCCCGAACGAACCACCTGATCACCTCGTCCGGCACGCCGCCGCACGGCAACACGTGACAGGCGCTCCAACTCCTGTTCTTCCAGGCCAGAAAACAGCGGCACATTGCGCAGGACAACCAGACTCAGGCCGACATTTGAGGTGGACATAAAGCATTTTCCTTCATGGAGTTACGCGCAGATTATAAACTTAATTCACGAATTTCAAGGAGACTGGCAAAAAAACTGCCAGCGGTTGGAGGCTATAATTTGGCGATCAATCATCAACGAGGTTCAGCATGTCCCAAGCCACCCGTCACAGTCGCCTCATCATCCTCGGCTCCGGCCCGGCCGGTTATACCGCCGCCGTCTACGCCGCCCGCGCCAACCTCAAGCCGCTGCTGATCACCGGACTCGCCCAGGGCGGCCAGTTGATGACGACCACCGAAGTGGACAACTGGCCGGCCGATGTCGATGGTGTTCAGGGGCCCGAGCTGATGGCCCGTTTCGAGGCCCACGCCCGCCGCTTCGATACCGAAATCGTCTTCGACCATATTCATACAACGCAGCTGACCGGCAAGCCGTTTACCCTGATCGGCGATGCCGGCACCTATACCTGCGACGCGCTGATCATCGCCACCGGCGCCTCGGCCCAGTACCTTGGCCTGCCGTCCGAGGAAGCCTTCATGGGCAAGGGCGTCTCCGCCTGCGCCACCTGCGACGGTTTCTTCTATCGCAACAAGCCGGTCGCCGTCGTCGGCGGCGGCAACACCGCGGTCGAGGAAGCCCTCTACCTGGCCAATATCGCCAGCCATGTCACACTGATCCATCGCCGCGAAACCTTCAAGTCCGAGAAGATCCTGCAGGACAAACTGTTCGAGAAGGAAAAAGCCGGCAAGGTCACCATCCTGCGCAATTTCACGCTGGACGAAGTGCTTGGCGACGATTCGGGCGTCACCGGGCTGCGCATCAAGAGCACGCAGACCGCCGCCACGCAGGATGTCGATGTCTTCGGCGTCTTCATCGCCATCGGGCACAAGCCCAACACCGACATCTTCGCCGGCCAGCTGGAAATGGAAAACGGCTACATCGTGACCCAGGCCGGACGCGGGGGTAATGCGACGCAAACCAGCATTCCCGGCATCTTTGCCGCTGGCGACGTGCAGGATCACATCTATCGCCAGGCCTGCACCTCCGCCGGCACGGGTTGCATGGCGGCGCTGGATGCCGAGCGTTATCTCGACAAGCTCGTCTGAAAGCCGGACGCATTGATCGACCCGGACGACCTGGCGGCGTTTCGGGCGGCAGTGGCCGATGCCCGGCCGCTGCCGAAATCGGGGCGCGTCCATCTCGGCGGCCAGCCACCTGCTCCCCGTCCGTTGCAGCACCTGGCCGACGAACGCGCGGCACTGCAGGAAAGCCTGCACGGATCGATGACGCTGCAGGATCGGCTGGAAGGCGGCGACGAGCCAAGTTACCTGCGCACTGGCCTGGCCAGTAGCGTATTGCGTGACCTGCGGCGCGGCCGCTGGGTCATCCAGGATGAAATCGACCTGCACGGTCTGAACCGCGAGGAAGCGCGCAGCCTTCTGGCCAGCTTCCTCACCCACGCGCTGAAACACGGGATACGCTGCGTCCGGGTCGTTCACGGCAAGGGGCTGGGCTCGCCCGGAAAACAGGCGGTGTTACGTCGCCTGGTGCGCGGCTGGCTGATGCAGAAAAACGAAATACTGGCCTATTGCCAAGCCAAACCGCAGGATGGCGGCGAAGGTGCCGTCATTGTGCTGCTACGTTCGCAACGTCCGGCCGGCTCGCGCTGAGCGCCGTTACGCATCACCTTTCGTAAACTCGCGCTTGAAGAGTTCGGTATCCTCGATCCACGACCATCCCGTTCCCTGCGAATGGTCGGGCGTCAGCTTCAGCTCTCCGTGCAATGCCGCCAGACGGAACAATTCCACCGCAACATCTTCCGGGAATCCCTGACGTCCATGGCGTTGCGTCACGGTTAGATCCTGCAGGAAAGCATCGAGGCCAGCTTTTCCCCATAACGCGACGATCCTGTCGAGAATCCTGGGAAACTGCTGTTCAAGATGACGCGGATAAGCGCCGGCATCTGCCCCCAGCAGCGCCAGCAACCTGGCCCTGAGTGCCGGAATGTCGAATTCCTGCTGATCGCTTTCCATGGCTGACCGCCTTTCCGGGTCAGATCGCTGCTTCGTCGGTTTCACCAGTGCGGATACGCACGACCTGCTCAACCGGCATCACGAAAATCTTGCCGTCGCCAATCTTGCCGGTACGCGCCGCCTTGATGATGGCCTCGATGGCGGCATCGGTGCTGCCGGCATTGACGACAATTTCGATCTTGATCTTGGGCAGGAAATCGACCACGTATTCGGCACCACGATACAGCTCGGTGTGGCCCTTCTGGCGACCAAATCCTTTGACTTCGGTCACCGTCAGGCCGGTAATGCCGACTTCCGACAGTGCCTCGCGGACTTCGTCGAGCTTGAACGGCTTGATGATGGCTTCGATTTTCTTCATGTCTCTTTCCTCTTGCTTCGATGTCTTAAAATTCGTCGAAATAACGATTGGTAATAGGATACCGCCAATCCTTGCCAAAGCCACGCGGCGTAATGCGAATGCCGACCGGGGCCTGACGGCGTTTGTATTCGGCGATGCGCAGCAGGCGCACGACGCGGCGCACGTCAGCCTCCGGCAGGCCGGCGGCGATGATCTCGCGCGGACTGCGGTCTTCTTCCATGTAGGCGCGGACGATGGCGTCGAGCACCTCATAGGGCGGCAGGGAATCCTGGTCGGTCTGATCCGGCTTCAGTTCAGCCGAGGGCGGGCGGACGATGATGTTTTCCGGGATCACCGGCGACAGCGTGTTGCGATAACGCGACAGGCGATAGACCAAGGTCTTGTAGACATCCTTGATCACCGCGAAACCACCGGCCATGTCGCCATACAGCGTGCAGTAGCCAACGGCCATTTCCGATTTGTTGCCGGTGGTCAGCACCAGGGCGCCGGTCTTGTTGGAAAGCGCCATCAGGATGTTGCCGCGGATGCGTGCCTGGATGTTCTCCTCGGTCGTATCCTGCGGCAGGCCGGCGAACAGCGGGTCGAGCATGGCGGCATAGGTCTGCATCGCCGGCGCGATGGCGATTTCGTCGTAGCGAACACCCAATTTACGGATCATCTCGCGCGAATCGTCAAGACTCATTTGCGCGGTGTAAGGCGACGGCATCATCACGGCATGGACTTTGTCGGCACCCAGCGCGTCGACCGCGACACACAAGGTTAATGCCGAATCAATACCGCCGGAAAGGCCGATGATCGCGCCCTTGAAACCGCTCTTGCCAATATAGTCGCGCACCCCCAGCACCAATGCGCGATAGGCTTCCGCTTCGACCTGAAGCTCATCGGCCAGTTGTTCCGAATGCAGGCGATTGTGGTCAAAATCGACAATTCCCAGCGCCTCTTCGAAGGATGGGAGACGCATCCTGCAGTTGCCATGGGCATCGAGAGCGAACGAAGCGCCATCGAAAACCAGTTCGTCCTGACCGCCGACAAGATTGGCATAGATGGCCGGAATGCCGGTGGCGGCGATGCGCTCGCCAAGAACCTGCGCGCGCTGCTGGTGTTTTTCGAGATGACACGGCGAGGCATTGAGAACGAGCAGCAATTCGGCACCGGCCTCCCGCGAGAGTTCGGCGGCACCCGCCTCCCAGATGTCGGCGCAGATGTTGATGCCACAGCGCACACCGCCCAGCATGACGACGCAGGCTTCGCTACCGGCTTCGAAATAGCGCTTCTCGTCGAAAACCTCGTAGTTGGGCAGGCGCATCTTGCGGTAGACCGCTTTTTTGAGGCCATTTTCGATGACCGTTGCCGCGTTGTAGCGGCGCCCCGCATGTTCTTCTGGATGACCGACGACCGCCGCCAACCCCGGCGCAGATTCCTCGATCCGCCGAGCGAGATCGTCCAGCGCCCGGCTGCACGCCCGGTAGAAATCCGGGCGCAGCAGCAGGTCTTCCGGCGGATAGCCGCACAACGCCAGCTCGGGCGTCAGCAGCACCTGCGCGCCACGGGCCTTGGCCGCAACCGCGCAGGCGATGATGCGTTCGACGTTGCCCGTCAGGTCACCGACTGTGGCATTGAACTGGGCAACGGCGATACGCAGCATACTGCTTAATAAGCCGGCTTGTCCTTGGCTGCGTTGTAGCGCTCAACGCCTTCCATGATTTCCTTCTTGGCCTCTTCGCCACCGCGCCAACCGACGACCTTGACGAACTTGCCCGGCTCGAGATCCTTGTAGTGCTCGAAGAAGTGCGATATCTGGTCGAGCAGCAAGGTGGGCATGTCGGCATGGGACTGCACATTGCGGTAGAGCGGGGTCAGCTTGTCCACCGGCACGGCCAGCAGCTTGGCATCTTCGCCTGCCTCGTCGGTCATGGCCAGCATGCCCACAGGGCGGCAGCGGATCACGACACCCGGCGGCAGAGCGAACGGGGCTACGACCAGCACGTCGACCGGGTCGCCATCGCCGGCGATGGTGTGCGGGATGTAGCCGTAGTTGCACGGATAGTGCATCGAGGTCGACATGAAGCGATCGACGAAGACGGCGCCACTTTCCTTATCCACTTCGTATTTGACGGGATCTGAATGGGCCGGGATTTCGATGACGACGTTGAAATCGTTGGGAAGGGACTTGCCGGAAGGAACGTTGTTAAGGGCCATCGTTGTCTCTCTGCAGTTTGTGGTTTGAGAACTGCGGATTATAACGCCGTCCTGCGCCGTATTCAGCCCCAAGCAGCGAGAAACTCCTGCCAGTGCGCGGCACCGATCCTGGCGAGTTGCATCTTGACGAATTCGGCTTCAGCCGCCTCTTCTTCCGCCGTCAGCTCACCGCGCAGGCGGCGGAAACGGTTATAGACAAGATAGGTATTGATGACGTCGGTTTCGCAGTAGTCGCGGATTTCGGCAGACTTGCCGGCCTGCCAGGCTTCCCAGACCTTGCCGCCATCCATGCCCAGTTTGCCGGGGAAGCCAAAGAGCTTGGCCAGATCGTCGAGCGGCGCGTTGGCGCGCGGATTGTAGAGCGCCAGCAAGTCCATCAGGTCGAGATGCCGGGTATGGTAGCGACTGATGTAGTTGTTCCACTTGAAATCGCGCGAATCGGCGTAATCGCCGTCGCCCAGATCCCAGTAGCGCGGCGCCGCGACGCCATGCAGCATGCCGCGATAGTGCAGCACCGGCAGGTCGAAACCGCCGCCGTTCCAGGAAACGATCTGCGGAGTGAACTTCTCGATGCCATCGAAAAAACGCTGGATGATTTCACCCTCGCCCTGTTCAGGCTCGGCCAGCGACCAGACTTTCAGGCCTTCGCTGGTGCGCAGCACGCATGAAATGGTAACGACGCGCTGCAGGTGCAACTGCAGGAAATCGTTGCCTGTCTTGGCACGGCGCTGCTGAAAGGCGAGTTCGGCAACTTCGCCATCCGACAATCCGGACGGCAGGTCGTTCAGGCGGCGCAGGCCGGCGACATCGGGAATGGTCTCGATATCGAAGACCAGTACCGGCTTCATGCGGGGAAGACGCCCGTCGACAGATAGCGGTCGCCGCGGTCGCAGATGATGCTGACGATTACCGCATTTTCCAGCGACTGCGACAGCCGCAGTGCCACAGCCAGCGCGCCACCCGACGAAATGCCGGCGAAGATGCCTTCTTCCATCGCCAGTCGCCGCGTCATCGTCTCGGCATCGGCCTGGCTGACATATTCAATGCGGTCGACGTTGGTTTTGTCGTAGATTTTCGGCAGGTAGGCCTCCGGCCATTTGCGGATGCCGGGAATCTGGCTGCCGTCTTCCGGCTGGCAACCGACGATCTGGATCGCCGGATTCTGCTGTTTCAGAAAAGCCGACGTACCCATGATCGTGCCTGTAGTACCCATGCTGGACACGAAGTGGGTGATCGTGCCAGCCGTATCGCGCCAGATTTCCGGGCCGGTGCCTTCGAAATGAGCCAGCGGGTTATCGGGGTTGGCGAACTGGTCGAGGATGATGCCCTTGCCTTCATCGCGCATTTTCTCGGCCACATCGCGGCACAATTCCATGCCGCCGTCCTTCGGCGTCAGCACCAGTTCGGCACCGAAGGCGCGCATCGTTTGCCGGCGTTCGATGCTCTGGTTTTCCGGCATGACGAGGATCATCCGGTAGCCCTTCATCGCCGCCGCCATGGCCAGCGCGATACCGGTATTACCGGACGTCGCCTCGATCAGTGTGTCGCCCAGCTTGATGTCGCCGCGCACCTCGGCACGGGCAATCATTGACAGCGCCGGCCTGTCCTTCACCGAACCTGCCGGATTGTTGCCCTCAAGCTTGGCGAGAATGACATTGCCGCGTTTTTCGCTTGCGGCGCCGGGAATGCGCACCAGCCGCACCAGCGGCGTGTTTCCGACAAAATCCTGCAGGGTTTTATACATTGCGCTGTAGC
>ERZ795055.2599-NODE-2599-length-13586-cov-37.971695_pt1 | contig 13586 bp, 9 predicted proteins | sample MGYA00375139_ERZ795055 | MGnify/ENA primary metagenome ERZ795055 (study PRJEB30184, sample SAMN05720283) | anaerobic digester metagenome | isolation source: active sludge of municipal wastewater-treating anaerobic digesters | place: USA | collected 2015-01-23 ...
AATTTCACCTGCTGATTTAGGTGCTTATAATTTTGTTGTTTTTGAAGAAGATTAATTTTTATTTCATAATTTTACTAAACTAACCTTAAAATAATTAAATTATGAAAATTAAATTTTTATTCATTATTGCAATTATTTCGCTTGTTTCTTGTGGAAAAAAAGAAGAAACTAAACCTGAAACTACCACAGCTAAAGACACAACCACTGTGGAGGAAATAGCAGTAACCACTCCAGATTCAACAACGATAGCAAAAGCATGGGAAGATTATATGACTCCCGCAGAACAACATAAAATGCTTGCTCTTGAAAATGGTATTTGGAATGAAGAAATGACTATGTGGATGGAACCTGGAGCTGAACCGATGAAAAACACCATGACAGCCGTTTCTAAAATGATTTACGGTGATCGTTATCAAGAAACTGTTCACAAAGGCGATTTTATGGGAATGCCTTTTGAAGGAAAAAGCACGTTGGCATTCAACAAAGCTTCACAAGAATATACTTCAACTTGGATTGACAACATGAGTACCGGAATTATGGTTATCAGCGGAAAATATGATGAAGCAACTAAAACTATCAATTTTTCAGGAACTACGGTGGATCCGGTTACTAAAAAGGAAAAAGCAGTTCGTGAAACATATACCATTGTGGATGAAAACACCCGTAAAATGGAAATGTTTGATGTAGATTACAGCGGTAAAGAATACAAAAGCATGGAAATCATGATGACCAGAAAAAAATAATTTAACCAAATTTTTAATACCAAAAGACTGTTTTCACAGTCTTTTTTTTGTTTACAACTCTTGCAAAAATATACTTTGAAACTATCAATTTTAGATGTAAATTTGCAACTACAACAACACAAATAATTTTACTATGATTCATTTCTTCGGAAACGAAAGTGCTACTGTTTTTGCCGTTCAATCGCAAAACGAACTTTCGGCTCAGGACATCTCAAAATTAAACTGGCTTTTTGGCAATACAAATAAAATAGAAAAATCCGTCCTTACGGATTTTTTTGTTGGACCACGTGCCGCAATGGTCACCCCTTGGAGTACCAATGCTGTAGAAATCACTCAAAACATGGGGATTTCCGGAATTATTCGTATAGAAGAATTTCATAAAGCGGAAAGTAACGATACTGATTTTGATCCGATGTTATTTCAAAAATATAGCGAATTACATCAGGAGATTTTTACCATCAATATCCAACCGGAATCCATCAAAGAAATTGATGACATAGCCGCTTACAACAAAAAAGAAGGTTTATCTTTAAGTGAAGAAGAAGTCAATTATTTGAATACGCTAGCCATAAAACTAAAACGGAATTTAACCGATTCTGAAGTTTTTGGTTTCTCTCAAGTAAATTCAGAACATTGCCGTCATAAAATTTTCAACGGAACATTTGTGATAGATGGTGAAGAAAAACCTTCTTCCCTATTTAAATTAATCAAAAAAACAGCTGCCGAAAATCATAACGATATTGTTTCAGCATACAAAGATAATGTTGCATTTATCAAAGGACCAACTGTAGAACAATTTGCTCCAAAAAGTGCCGATAAACCTGATTTTTATCAAACCAAAGCTTTCGATTCTGTTATTTCTATCAAAGCTGAAACGCATAATTTTCCAACAACGGTTGAACCTTTCAATGGTGCCGCTACCGGTTCAGGTGGAGAAATCAGAGACAGACTTGCCGGTGGACAAGGTTCACTTCCATTAGCAGGAACTGCGGTTTATATGACTTCTTACTCTCGATTGGAAGAAACCCGCCCGTGGGAAAATGCCATGAATGAACGCAAATGGTTGTATCAAACACCTATGGATATTTTAATCAAAGCATCCAATGGAGCTTCTGATTTTGGAAATAAATTTGGTCAGCCGTTAATTACAGGTTCAGTTTTGACTTTTGAACACGAAGAAGAAGCAAGAAAACTTGGTTTCGATAAAGTAATCATGTTAGCAGGTGGTATTGGCTACGGAAAAGCTGAACAAGCCCAAAAACACGAACCAAAAATAGGCGATAAAATCGTGATTCTTGGTGGTGAAAATTACCGAATTGGAATGGGTGGAGCAGCCGTTTCCTCCGCTGATACCGGAGCATTTGGTTCAGGAATAGAATTAAACGCCATTCAACGTTCTAATCCGGAAATGCAAAAAAGAGCAGCCAATGCTATTCGAGGCTTGGTAGAAAGTGATGAAAACCCAATTGTTTCCATTCACGATCACGGTGCAGGCGGACACTTAAATTGTTTATCAGAATTAGTAGAAGCGACCGGTGGATTAATCGATTTAGACAAATTGCCAATTGGCGACCCTACTCTTTCTGCCAAAGAAATTATTGGTAACGAAAGTCAGGAACGCATGGGATTAGTAATTGGACAAAAAGATGTTGACATACTACATCGAATTGCTGATAGAGAACGTTCCCCGATGTATGAAGTAGGAGATGTTACTGGAGACCATCGTTTCACGTTTAAATCAAAATCAACCGGAGCTAAACCGATGGATTTTGAATTGGCTGACATGTTTGGAAGTTCTCCTAAAGTTATTATGAATGATACTACGGTAGAAAGAAATTATACCGAAATTAATTATCAAGAATCTGAATTTACAACCTATTTAGAACAAGTTCTTCAACTCGAAGCTGTTGCTTGTAAAGATTGGTTAACCAACAAAGTCGATCGTTGCGTAGGAGGAAAAGTAGCCAAACAACAATGTGCAGGACCACTACAATTACCCTTAAACAATGTCGGTGTAATGGCGTTGGATTACAAAGGAAAAGAAGGAATTGCCACTACCATTGGACACTCCCCTATCTCGGCCTTAATTGATCCAAAAGCCGGAAGTAGAAACGCCATTGGAGAAGCTTTATCCAACATTGTTTTTGCTCCACTTAAAGATGGTTTAAAAAGTGTTTCGCTTTCTGCCAACTGGATGTGGGCTTGTAAAAATGAAGGTGAAGATGCTCGTTTATATGAAGCCGTAGAAGCTTGTTCTGATTTTGCTATCGAATTAGGAATCAACATTCCAACCGGAAAAGATTCGCTTTCCATGAAGCAAAAATATACCGACATGGAAGTGATTGCTCCTGGAACGGTCATTATTTCTGCTGCCGGAAATTGCAACGATATTACTAAAGTAGTGGAACCGGTTTTACAAAAAGATGCAGGTTCAATTTATTATATTAATTTATCACAAGACGAATTCAAATTAGGTGGTTCTTCGTTTGCACAAGTGAGAAATGCTATTGGTAAAGAAACACCAACCATCAAAAATGCTGCATTCTTCAAAAAAGCATTTAATGTAGTTCAAGAATTAATCAAAAATGATGAAATTGCTGCCGGTCATGATATTGGTAGTGGCGGATTGATTACCACTTTATTAGAAATGTGTTTTGCGGATAATCAGCTGGGTGCTAAACTTGATTTTACTGCTTTCAATCAAAAAGACATATTAAAAATTCTATTTGCAGAAAATATTGGAATAGTACTTCAAGCAAAAGATGATGTCCTTTTTGAATCCTTTTTAAAGGAAGAAAATATTGAGTTTTTCAAGTTAGGCAACGTCGTTGAGAATAATTGGTTAGAAATAGGAAACTGGAAATTAGACATTTCTAAATACAGAGACGATTGGTTCAAAACATCCTATTTATTAGACCAAAAACAAACCAAAAACGGAAAAGCAGCAGAAAGATTTGCAAATTATAAAATGCAACCTTTAGCCTATTCATTTCCTTCTCATTTTACAGGTCAAAAACCAAGTATTGACGATTCAAAACCTCGTCCAAAAGCCGCTATTATTCGTGAAAAAGGAAGTAATTCTGAACGCGAAATGGCAAACGCAATGTATTTAGCCGGATTTGATGTAAAAGATGTGCACATGACCGACTTAATTTCCGGACGGGAAAACTTAGAAGAAATCCAATTTATTGGAGCAGTAGGTGGGTTTTCAAATTCAGATGTTTTGGGTTCTGCCAAAGGTTGGGCGGGAGCCTTTTTATACAACGAAAAAGCAAAAACAGCGTTAGATAATTTCTTCAAACGAGAAGACACTCTTTCGGTCGGAATTTGTAATGGTTGCCAATTGTTTATGGAATTAGAAGTCATTAATCCGGAACATGAAATTCACGGAAAAATGCATCATAACGATAGCCACAAACATGAAAGTATTTTTACTTCTGTAAAAGTTCAGGAAAATAATTCTGTGATGCTTAAAACATTAGCCGGAACAACATTAGGCGTTTGGGTTTCGCATGGTGAAGGAAAATTTAAATTACCATACGAAGAAAGTCAATATAATATTGTGGCCAAATACGGTTATGAAAATTATCCTGCCAATCCAAACGGTTCCGATTTCAACACAGCGATGATGTGCGACAAAACCGGTAGACATTTAGTGATGATGCCACACATTGAACGTTCCACTTTCCCTTGGAATTGGGCTCATTATCCAAAAGACAGTAACGATGAAGTTTCACCTTGGCTAGAAGCGTTTGTGAATGCTCGTTTGTGGATTGAAAAACATTAAGTAAATATAAATTTTTTCTAAATTTTTGTACAATATTTTAAAAGCTATATTTGCTTCATAAAATAGAAAAATGAAAAAATTTGTATATCTCAAACCTATCCTATCCTTTTTCTGCTTGGGGTTAATTTTTACAACTCTAAGCAGAATTTTTTTATTCTTTTTTTTTAATGAAAGAATAATCGAAACCGAAAATTATTGGTATATATTCCCAATTGGATTACGGTTTGATATCATTTTGTTGAGTTATATTTCATTTCTACCCCTATTGATAATAAGTTTTATTCCAGAAAAAAGTATAAAATATATACAAAAACCATTAAATTTTTATTTCATATTTTTTTTATTTTTAATTCTGGTTACTGAATTAACTACAACAAATTTCATAAGTCAATATGATACACGGCCAAATCGAATTTTTTTAGATTATTTAATTTATCCAAAAGAAGTTTTTGGTACTTTATTGAAAAGTTATTTACCTTCTCTTATAATTATTGGAATTTTACTTATTGTTGGAATTTATTTCGGTGTTAAAAAAAGTAAGACATTATTCCTCATCAAAGCGGTTTCATTCAAAACTAGGTTATTATTATTTCCTGCCATTTTATTTCTGCTATTTTTAGGAGCAAGATCGAGTTTAACGTCTAAAAGACCTATCAATGCCAGTAATGCTGTTTTTTCAACAGACCAAATGACAAATTCATTAGGATTAAATTCTTTATATACTGTTGGATTTGCAGCTTATTCCATAAAAAATGAAGAAAACGTCATGAAAATGTATGGAACAATGGATATCAATGAATCATACCAACGTGTAAAAAAATACATGACAACTGATAACAACAATTTCACATTTGATAGTATTCCGTTATTACATGGTAACAAATCAGATAGTATTTCAACAAAAAAATATAATGTGGTCATCTTTTTACAAGAAAGTTTAGGAGCCGAATTTGTAGGTTCTCTAGGAGGACTTCCGTTAACGCCTGAATTTGATAAACTAACAAAAGAAGGTTTACTTTATACAAATTTATATTGTACTGGAACAAGAAGTGTTCGAGGAATTGAAGCTGTAGTAGCTGGATTTCCTCCCACTCCTTCTGAAAGCGTGGTAAAATTAAGCAATTCTCAAAAAGACTTTTTTACACTGGCTACTGCTTTTGGAAATGAAGGATTTGATACCAGTTTTATTTATGGTGGAATGGCAAACTTTGATAACATGGCTTCTTTTTTCAATGGAAATGGTTTCAAAAATATCATCGATGAAACTGATTTTGATTCAGATAAAAATAAGTATGCTCTCAAAGGAACTTGGGGTTATTCTGACGAAGATTTAGCTACAAAAGCAAATCAATATTTTAAATCATTGGGAGATAAACCTTTCTTTTCAATGATGTTTTCAACTTCAAACCATGAACCTTTTGAATTTCCTGATAGTAGAATTCAATTGTATGACAAAAAGAAACAAACAGTCAATAACGCTATTAAATATGCTGATTTCAGTATAGGTAAATTTATAGAATTAGCAAAAAAGGAAGCCTATTTTAAAAATACCATTTTTGTAATTATTGCCGACCATAATACCAGAACCTATGGCAAAAATTTGATACCAATAAAAAAATTCAGAATTCCTGCCTTAATCATTGGTCCAAATGTACCAAAAGGAGAAACAGTTGATTTGCAATCCAGTCAAATTGATATTCCACCAACAATTTTAAGTTTTAGCGGATTAAAAACTGAAACACCGATGATAGGACGAAGTCTATTTGAAATAACAAAAAATTCTAAAGGTAGAAGCATGATGCAGTTTCATGATAATTTTGGTTTTAGAGTGCAAAACGAAATTGTTGTTTTACAACCAAAATCCAAGCCGGTTCAATTTAAAGTGATAAATGACAGCATATTAATACCCTCTAAATTGGATACAGAATTGGCCAAAGATGCTTTAGCCCACCTAATTGTTGCTGAAAATCTATATAAAACAAAAACTTACAGACTAAAAAATAAATAATTAAATATGATTATTAAATTAAGTTACTTATTTTAGTATCAAAATTATTTAATAATGATTCAAATAACTCGTCTTTTCGACTTTCCATACTATCAACTTGAAAAAAATAATATTCCCGATTGCTTTGTTACTAAATATAATGGTGAATGGGTAAAAACCTCAACTCAAGAATACATAGATAAATCAAATACTATCTCTAGGGCTTTATTGCGTTTAGGTGTCAATAAAAATGATAAAATTGCCATCATCACTTCTGCCAACAGAACTGAATGGAACATCATGGATATTGGTGCTCTTCAAGTAGGTGCACAAACTGTTCCTATCTATCCAACTATCGCTCCGGAAGATTACCAATATATTCTAAATCATTCTGAATCAAAGTATTGTTTTGTCTCAGATAAAGTTGTTTTTGATAAACTAATAACCATAAAAGATAATGTTCCCTCGTTACAAAAAATCTATTCTTTCGATGAAATCGAAGGATGTAACAATTGGAAAGAACTGTTGGAATTAGGTGCCGATACAACTAACCAAGATGTAGTTGAAGACAGAAAAAACAACGTAAAACCAGAAGAATTAGCCACCATTATTTATACCTCAGGAACGACAGGAAGACCTAAAGGAGTAATGCTGTCCCACAACAACATTGTTTCAAATGTGTTGGACAGTGCTCCCCGAATTCCGTTTAAAGAAGGTACCAGTAAAGCATTGAGTTTTTTACCCATTTGTCATATTTTCGAGCGGGTTATCTTATACATCTATCAATATTATTCTGTTTCGGTTTATTTTGCAGAAAGCATTGATAAATTAACGGTTAACCTAAAAGAAGTGCATCCCAATGTAATGACTGTTGTTCCAAGACTTTTAGAAAAAGTTTACGACAGCATCCATGCTAAAGGAACCGATTTAAAAGGAATTAAAAAGCTACTGTTTTTCTGGGCAATAACGCTCGGATTAAAATATAAACCCTATGGCGAAAATGGTTGGTTCTACGAAAAACAACTTGCTATTGCCCGAAAACTAATTTTCAGTAAATGGAAAGAAGGATTAGGCGGTAATTTAGAGGTGATGGTTTGCGGTAGTGCTGCCTTGCAACACCGTTTATCCCGCATTTTTGCTGCTGCCAATATTCCGGTTATGGAAGGATACGGACTAACCGAAACATCGCCGGTTATCAGTGTAAATGATATGCGAAACGGACTTTTCCGGGTGGGAACCGTTGGAAAATTAATCAAAAATGTGGAAGTAAAAATTGCTGAAGATGGTGAAATTCTATGCAAAGGTCCAAATGTGATGATGGGTTACTACAAAGATGAAGCATTAACCAGCGAAGCTATAAAAGGGGGTTATTTTCATACCGGAGATATTGGCGAATTTGACGTTGATGGTTTCCTTCGAATCACCGACCGGAAAAAAGAAATGTTTAAAACTTCCGGTGGAAAATATATTGCTCCGCAAATCATTGAAAACAGAATGAAACAATCCTTTTTTATGGAGCAGGTAATGGTCATTGGTGATGGCGAAAAAATGCCGGCTGCCTTTATTCAACCTAATTTTGGCTTCGTTCGTGAATGGGCTCATCGTCATGATTTTGAAATTACAGGAACAAATGAAGAACTTATTGCAAATCCAAAAGTAATTGAACGGTTCCAACAAGAAGTTGACCATGCCAATGAAAAATTTGGGAATTGGGAAAAAGTAAAACGCTTTGAACTCACTCCCGATGTTTGGTCCATTGAAGCCGGACATCTTACGCCAACCTTAAAACTTCGTCGTAAGATTGTGAAAGAAAAGTACCAACATTTGTACGATAAAATATATAATTCTTAATTTTTTATCCTTTTAATTAACAGTTGTTCAATCTTTTTTATAAATTTATAGTTCTAACCAAAAACATTTATTTATGAAAATGAAAAACTTTTTAGTTGCCGGAATCGTTGGCGGAATTGTCGACTTCCTTTTAGGATGGGTATTCTATGGCATGTTATTTAGTGACCTTTACCCGGAAGGAGAAAACATGAACTTGGGTTTCATTGCTTTGGGTTGCCTTACGTATGGACTCTTCATAGCTTATATTTTTACGAAATGGGCAGGAATAAAACATGCTTCAACAGGTGCAAAAGCAGGAGCAGTTATTGGATTTTTCTATGCGTTATCCATGAATTTCTATATGTATTCTTCTAGGGAAGTAAACTATCAAAATATTGTAATTGATGTTGCCATTACTATCGTCATGAGTGCTGCTGTTGGAGCTGTTATTGCTATGGTGAATGACAAATTAAAATAATAAACATACCATTATTTACCAAAAAAACTCCCGTAATGGGAGTTTTTTCATTTAAAGTTATTCTATTGACTATGTGATTCCAATTAAGAAAGAATCCAAATTTATTTTACCATCTAATTATTAAAAATTATAGTTTAACAAATTCAACCCGTCTGTTTTTTGCTTTGTTGAGTCCGGTATCGTTTGGAGCTAAGGCTTGACTTTCACCTTTTCCATCTGTTTCCATTCGGGAAGAATCTATACTAAAAGATTTAGTAAGTTCTGTTTTAACTGAAATTGCTCTGCGTTTAGACAAGTCTAGGTTGCTGTTGTCATCACCATCACTGTCTGTATGACCAATGATTTTAATTTTAACGGTTGGATTATCTTTTAACACCTGAGCAATCTCTTTGATTGTAGCATAAGATTCTGGTTTAATTTTATCTGAATTAACATCAAACTGAATACCATAACTCACTAACTTACCTTCTGTGATTAATTTGTTTCTCATATCAGGCAAACCTGCTGCGATACGGAAGTTTGAAATCAATGGATTAATTTCATTTGATGTTTGTATTCTGAATATATTATAAACATATCCTTCTATTAAACCTCTGGGCAAATCCAATACTTTTTTATCATTGGCATACATTCGAATACGTTGTTTTTGAATCCAAAAAGCAACATGATACTTTTCTCCGGTCATGAACATAAAACTGGAATTACCATTGTCTTTATATCCTTCATTACTTTCTGACCAATTGGTCCAATTGATGTTTTCATAATCAGCTGTCATGCTGGTTCCTGCTTTCCCGGGAATAGCTCCTCCTTCGTTCGGGTTATTTAACGTTCCGGAAACAAAAAGAAATTGCATATTGAATAAATAATTTACACCTTCAATAGTTGTAGAGGGAATTAAATCAAACTCTACCGTAAAATTATCTGTAAACTTCTCTTTAGCTTCCGGAATATAATATCCTCCCCCTATAAACTGAAACCATCTACCTGGAAAATTATTAACTGTCACAATTTCACCGCTGCTATTGGTATTCCATTGCACCGGAAAATCGCCAACATTCTCATTGGTGAAATCATCATAAAAAACAACCTTTTCACCCGGAATAAAGTCAAACTTAGAAGTGACTACATTTGCACTTGTTTTTGCATCCTGAGCCATGAGCAAGGGCACAAAAACTAACCCCATAAAAAGGTTAAGTAATACGGTTTGAACACTCGTTTTTTTCATGTTTTTATAGTTATAAATGAATATTCACTGTACTCTTTAAATCAGATAGTGATTACTCAACTAAGTGACTTGGCTGTTTGAAGAATACCAAGTATGTTGAAACAATTGGTTTTCATCAAACTGAAAAACCTATTTTGAAATCAACTTTTTACATCCCAATTTTTTCATGAAGATGGAAAAAATTGCCATCTTAAATTTACGACTATTTGATGAATTAGAAGTGGATTATTCCTTGTTTTTTAATGTGAAAAACAATTCAATTGCTCCCTTTGGTTTGGGAGACATAAAAATAAAAAGTAGTACTATCGCCTGAGTTATTTAGCTGCTGCTGCCCTATCCCAATCCTTTCGGGTCATGGTGTAAAGGGTTTCGGTGTCCAGCATAAAAACAGTTACCTGTTTATCACTCAGTACAATGTGTTTTTTCCATTCTACAAAATCTTTGTATAACAAGAGTGAACAAATATCTGTGGCATCAATGAAGTCACTGATTACGTTGGTGTGTGTCGTTTCAATCAGCTTGTTCTTTCTATCACCTGATTTTGCTTGTAAGCGAATTAAGGAATGATGAAACTTCTCTTCAGAGACAAACTTATTGTTGTTGTTGTAATGTAAAAGGTAATCATTACCTAAGGTGATCTCCCCCTTCTTTTTTGAGGCCGTTATCACATACACTTTTCGTTCATTTTTACTGAACACGGGTATGTAACTCATAGCCGTTTCATCATAAAACTTATAAAAACCGCTAATGTTTGCTTTTACCCTTTTCTTTGCATTCTGACGCATTTCTATTAATATTTTCTCCAAGGGTTCTGTGGTTCTGTTGCGGGTGTCAATGTGTAAGGGCTTTTTAGTCGGTAAATTTTCAAACTCATAGCGAACCAATATCTGAGACGTATCACGTCCGTAAAAGATGGTAATCACGTTGCCTTGGTCATTGAAATAAGACAAGTATCCGGCTAAACTATCTTGCTTTGATTTGAATCGTTCCAGAAAGTCATCTACGCCATACCACGCGGCTTTCTCCAAACGGTATAGTTTCTTTCCTTCTTCTAACACCTTATCCGTTTCATTGTTTTGGGAAAACCCTAGTAAGGTTAACATTAAAACAAACGGTAATACTCCTTTTTTAAACTTCATAGCCTTTTAAATAAAACGTTAAGGGGTCAATAATTTATTAAAACAAATGCTATTTTCTACACCAACATACTGCCCATAATTTGGTATGATATGAAAACCATTCCGTTTATAAAGTGCGATGGCCTCCGGTTGCTTAATTCCGGTTTCCAAAACACATTCTTTGTAACCCAACTCTTTACACCACACTTCTAATTCAGCTAATACCTGAGAAGCTATTCCTTTCCCTCGCTCATGTAAAGGAACAAACATACGTTTTACTTCCATTGCATTTTCACTATAGGCTTTAACGGCACCGCAACCCACGGGCAATTGGTTTATATAACCAACTACTACATGATTTATTGTATCTATTCCGTTAAACTGAGCATAAAACGAATGCTCTTCACCATCTCTGATTTTCAAATCTTTGTCTAACTCAACCACCAAGGCTTTAAAGTCCGGGTCGTTTGAAGTAGTTCGTTTTAATACAAGTGTGGACATAACTAATTTACTCTTTAATAAACTTGGTGTTGAACACGCCTTTGTTTGAAAAGGCTTGGATGAAATAGATTCCTGCCGACAATTGCTCTATTTCTAGTACTGAAAGTTGGTTTGTTTTGACCAAGCATTCTTTACCACTTACGTCTGTAATGATTATTTTATTTATTTCTACCTGTTCGGGTGCTTTTAGATAAAGTAGTTTTCTGGATGGGTTTGGATAAACCAGCAGTTGTTCATCGGGAGCTGTGAAGTCCGGTTGTGATAAAGTTTCGGGGTTTAGTTTGATTAACCAAGCATCATAGGTGCCATGATTAAACGTCCAGTCTGCTCCACTTGGGTCATTGTGATTGGAATTGTATCCTGCAATCATATAGCCTTCGTCGGCGGTTTGTAAAATCTGATGTCCTTCGTCCCAGTTTCTTCCGCCAAAACAACGGTGCCATTGTTTGACTCCTGCACTGTTTAATTTTACTAACCAAGCATCTGGTGAACCGAAACTATGATTTCCTGTTGCATCGATATTTGTTGACGTCGTGTAGCTGCACACCAATAATCCGTTGTCGTTTGTTTCTATAACGGAGCTGTATTGATAAGACTCTGAGTTAGTGCCTCCAAATTTTGATTGCCAAAGTACGGCTCCTGTTGGGTTTATTTTGATTACCCATAAATCCGTAGCTCCATAATTCGTAGGAAAGTCGCCCGTGGTGGAAGCACTTCCGGCTGTAATGACATAGTTACCATCATTAGTTTGAATAACACTGTGTGCAAAGTCGTCACTGGCTCCACCGAAGGTTTTTTGCCATTCGATTGTTCCGAGGTTGTTGATTTTAACTACCCATGCATCGCTTAATCCTTGGTTTGTCGTAACGTCGCCATTGGATGATTTAGTCTTTGCTGTAAAAATATATCCGCCGTCGAGGGTTTGAATGATGGCACGATTACCGTAGGCATCACTTATTTTATCATCAGCAGAGCCGCCATAGGCCTTTCTCCACTCTATTGCTCCCGCACTGCTTAACTTTACTATCCACACGTCAAAGAAGCCGTGGTTTCCTGACACACCGCCGTTGGTTGACTTGGTGTGTCCAATAGTAATATAGCCGCCATCCGTCGTTTGGATAATTCCGGTGGCATAATCTTCATTGGTTCCGCCGAGGGTTTTTTGCCATTCGATTTCTCCCAAGGCGTTTAACTTGAGTAACCAATAGTCATAATTGCCGATATGGCCTAACACGGTACCATCTGATGATTCAGAATAACCTGAAACGATGTAGCCGCCATCGGAAGTGGAGTTTATGCTCGTTAAGAGGTCGTTGTAGAAACCACCATATACTTTTTGCCAGGCAATGTTGCCCTCTGCATCTGTTTTTACAATCCAATAATCTCTTCTTGTCACACTGTAGCTCCAGGGATAACCGACTACATCGCCATCAGAAGAATTAGTATCGCCACCAAATACATATCCACCGTCGGAGGTTTGAACGATTGCTTTAGCAAAATCTTCGCCGGAACCGCCAAAGGATTTCTGCCATTGAATGCCCGGTGCTTGCGCAAAACAAGACACGGAAAACAAACCAATTAACATCACTATCTTTTTCATACTGCAAAGGAAGGTAACTTATTTCAATTATTTTCACTTTTGGTGGTGGCTGTATTCCCCATAAATAGTAGAAATGAGCACCCTTTGTGAGAGCAAATATAAAATAAGATTTAAGGTAAACACCATTCTTTTTCGTAGAAATAACAATTTAATGATTTAAAATCAACCCGATTGGAGTCAATTTTGAGCTAAAAAAGTAGTGCAGTTTGTAAATAATGAACAACTTGTTTTATAACACTCCTATAACACCAGTATAACTTAGGTATAACTTAGGTATAACTTAGGTATAACTTAAGAATACATTCTTAGTACACTAG
>ERZ795055.2601-NODE-2601-length-13582-cov-4.725955_pt1 | contig 13582 bp, 8 predicted proteins | sample MGYA00375139_ERZ795055 | MGnify/ENA primary metagenome ERZ795055 (study PRJEB30184, sample SAMN05720283) | anaerobic digester metagenome | isolation source: active sludge of municipal wastewater-treating anaerobic digesters | place: USA | collected 2015-01-23 ...
AGAGATCCTGCAGCGCAATGCCTTCCGCCGCTACAATGTCGCGGTGCTCGACCTGACGGACCCGAAGAACCCACGCTACGCTGCCGTGCACGAAAATGAGCCACAGACGCCTGGTAGCGTAGCAAAATTGTTGGTCGCGGCCGGCTTGCTGAGACAACTGAGACAGCGCTTCCCCGATGATATCTCGCAACGTGAAGCGCTGTTACGCCAAGTGTTCGTGGCGGCCGACGACTGGGCTAAAACCGATTCACATGAAGTCCCGGTGATCACCGGCGACAAGCTTGAAAACGTCGCGCTTCGCAAGATCAAGACCGGCGACAGTTTTTCGTTGTGGGAGTGGATGGACCACGCATTGTCCCCCAGCAACAACTCGGCGGCCTCGACGCTATGGCGCGAGGCCATGCTGATGTCGCTGTTGGGCACCGACTATCCTCCGCCCGCGTGGGACGCCGCGCTATTTGCCCGCTGGGATCGGGCCGCGCTGACCGAAGCGGCCTTCAAGGTCGTCGACACACCAACGCTTGAAGCAGGTTTGAACCCTGCCGCCTTCAACGTCTACATGTTCTTTACCACCCAGGCGAACCGCTACATCTCGGCCAAGTCCTCGGCGGCCACGCCGCTAGGGCTGATTCAGTGGCTGTTGGCGATGGAGCAAGGTCGGATCGTCGACAATTGGTCGAGCTTAGAATTAAAAAAGATGCTGTACCTGACCAGGCGCCGGGTGCGTTACACCGAGGCGCCTGAACTCACCGATGCTGCGGTGTTCTTCAAGAGCGGCAGTTTGTTCCAGTGCGTCCCGGAGGAGGGCTACACCTGCGTTCAATACGAAGGTAACCAAGTGAATGTGCTGAACGCCTTGGTAGAAGTGATGACGGATAACCCCACCACGGCTGCCGCCCCTGAAGCGAGCAGCGCCACGGACGCTTCTGCTTCCCAAGCGCGCACTGGCAAGGGTAAGAACCACGTGTATCTCGTCGCGGTGATGTCCAACGAGCTCAAACGCAACGCCGCGAAGGATCACGGGCGTTTGGCAGGCGAAATTCACAAGTTGATCACTGGGAAGTAATCGAGGTTGACGCAGGTGGTGGCTGCCGTTCTTAGTTTGTGGCTCGCCTTCGGCGCCGACGGCCAAAACCTCGCGCCCGACCGCGGCGGCAGCGACAGCACCCCCAAGTGCGTGGCTGGCTACAAGCTGCAAAAAAAGAATGCCACCTTGCAGAAGAACCTAGAGACCCGCTTGGCCAAGGCAGGGTTTGCCAAACACCTGAGCAAGAAGCGCATGGCGGTGGCCTTGGTCGACCTCTCCAAGCCAGGCTCGCGCTATTACGCCGGCATCAATGACGACGTGATGATGTACGCCGCGAGCCTCCCAAAGATTGCGATTTTGCTCACCGTGATCGAGGCAGTCAACAACGGCACGTTGGAGTGGACCCGTGAGTTCGATACGCGCCTGCAGGAGATGATTGTCTCCTCGTCCAACGAAGACGCCTCGTGGGGCACCGATCTCGTTGGGCTTCTGGCCATCGAAAAGGAGATGCGCGACCCGCGCTACTGCTTGTACGACGACAAAGATGGCGGTCTGTGGGTGGGCCGAGCGTACCGCTCAGGCGGCGCCACCAATCGCGATCCAAAGAACGACATCTCGCACGGCGCCACGGCCCGCCAGGCGGCGCGCTTCTACACGATGCTTGATGCTGGAGAACTCGTAAGCAAAGAGTGGAGCTTCCGAATGCTGGGGCTCATGTCCCCGCCCAAACATGTGCACAAATTCGTCAATGGCCTCTCCGATCGTCAGGGCGTGGTGTTCTTAGCGCGCAAGAGCGGCACTTGGCGCAATTTCCACGCCGATAGCGCCCTGATCCAGCACTTTGGTGCCCGCTATGTGCTCGTAGGGCTCTCTGAACTCAACGATGGCGAACACGTGATGCGAGAGCTGGTGCGCATCGCCGACGACCTGATGCTGGACGGCGCCCATCGCAAGGCCAAGAAATCCAACAAGCAGGCGCGGCGCTAGCTGCTACCAACTCCACTCTTCTGACTTTTTTCCCAACGACACGCGATCGATTTGACTGCGTAGCGAGCTCGTGAGTGCGCGAAACACGCTGTGCATCAAGAGCGGCCGGTCGGCCAAAAGCTGCGTCAGATCATCGCCGCGCAACACCAAAAGCCCTGCCTCCATACTGACTGTGGCGGTAAGCTCCCGCGGCAATTGATCCAACACCGAGACAATGCCGCAGGCCTCGCCAGCCCCTACGTGGTCGATGATTTTCCCAGCCCGGCTCAAGGTCACCTCGCCACTGCGAATCAGGTACATCGCGTCGCCTGGCTCACCCTCGCGAAACAGCACGGTACCGGGGTTGGCGCGCTTAGCTTTCACGAGAGTCGCCACTTCGCCCAGGTCCTCGGCGGTGCTTTGCGCAAACAGCGACAGCGATTGCAGCTCCAGGATCTGGTCCACCAGGCTCTGCGTCATGACCTCTCCTTCTTCCAGGCGGGCACGGATCGGGCGGCCGATTTCCTTGAGGCTCGCGCGAGTCAGGCTCGCGAGAAAACGGTCCGGCCCCTCCGCCAGCTGCTGCAGCGCCTCCACCATATCTAGGTGTGCGCGCTCTTTCTCGCGCACGGCACTCACTGCGTCGGCAATCGCCTCAACCAAACGGCGGTTCAGAATGGCATCTAAAAGTTCAATAGCGATTTGACGCTTGCGTGCATCACTCGACGAGATAGCTTGAAATGCCGCCTGCATCGAATCTTCGGGATACAAGAGCGACAACATTCGGAATAACACTTCGAGACTCGCCTGTGCCCGTTGCTTCAGCGAGCGGAGCAACAGGGTACTTGCCGCCGATCCCGGCAGCCCCGCGCGCGCCACCCGCCGCATGTGGCTGAAGTAGGCGATCTCATGAATACAGTGTTCTTCTAATCGCTCGGCCGAAACCGCCAAGCTCACCTGACGCCTTGCCAGCGCCGAGAGCGCCACGGCGGCCCCCAAGCGCACGTACACAATCGGGGCTCGAAGAGCGTCTAACAACGGCATCGCCGCGGTCCCGCTGCCGAGCTTGCCCAGCGTCCATGTAAGGGCGTTGGCAATCGAGGGGTCGTCTAGATTCTGCTCCAGCTCCTCGACCAAGCGCGGCACCACCGGCGGTCCCATCTCAGCCAAAGCGCGCATCGCGGCGCCGCGTACATCCCGCCGCCTGAGCGCAGTGATCGCCACTTCGCTGGACGCGGTGGTGGGATGCAATCCCAGCGATTCAAAGGCCGCGCGCGCGATTTCGGCATCGGGGTCACGGGCCAAGTCGGCCACCATGTCACCGATCTCTTGCGGCGAGCCCGCCTCCGCACGACCCAGCGCGTGCGCCAAAGCCAAACGCGTGGCAGTGCTAGAGGAGAGCACCAGGCGCCGAGCCAACTGCATCGACGTGACCTCGTGCGCGGCCATCAAACCGGCGGCCGTGGCAGCCAACACCTCGGGGGCCCGTTCCACCGTTAGCACCTTGCGACACCGCGGCGCCGCATGCCGTTGGTCGATGTCCCACAAGGCCAACAGCGCCGTGGCGCTGATATCTGGATGCGGGCTCTCCACAAGCGACAGCAGCATCCCCGAGTCACCCAGGTTGGCGACGTGGTCAATGACACGGTAGGCGCCAAAACCTTTCGGGTCGGCTTCGACCAAGCGTATCAGCAGGTGTTCAGGCGCCCGGTGATCCGCACGCTCCAAGATATCCAGCACCACGGCCGCACGCTCTGGCGTGGCGTTGGCCAACTCCGTTTCCAGCAGCCGCAACGTGGCCCCATCCAGCGCCGAGACCTCCGGTTGCGCCACTGGCGCTGCACCTAGCATGTCGGTGAGTAACGTGACGTAGCGAGTGCGGGTGACCAACACCGCGACAATCCACAACGCACACAGCACCAGCGACAACGGCAGCACCTGGGTCGGTGCCAGCGGGAAAAACGACAGGAACAGGCCGGTGAGAACCTGTCCACCACGTTTAGCAATGCCATCGATGCGGCTCTGCCACACCGAACGAGCACGCGCGGAGAGAGGCGCCAACAACAGGCTCCCGGTGGCCTGTTGCAGCGACATATTCGCGCCCGAATCCATGGTTTTCAGGATCACGAGCGTCGCCACGGCGGGTGCGAGGCCAAACCCTGCGAGGCACAAGATGAGCAGGCTGGGCATTAGGATGGCCGTGCCAAACAGGCCTAGGCGATCCAGGCAGCGGTCGAGCAAAGTCAGCTGAAAGATCACGGTGACGACGCCAGAAAGGATGGCCACGAAGCCAAAGAACGCGGTCATCTTGTCGGCGTCGAAATGTTGGGTCGCGGCAAAACGGTAGACGTAGTCGATGAGCGTGGTGGCGGCCACCATCAACACCGTGCTCACCGCCACCCAACCGCCGTAGAAATTGAGTGACCGCACATCGGCGCGCTCGCGGGCCAACAGAGTTTTCGGAGAGGTGATCTTGGCGGTGGGCTTGCTGGTGGGTGTGGGCAAAAAGAACACGGGAGCCAACACGAACGCCGCGGCCACCAAGTAAAGCGCGCGGCTGCCGATGAGCAGCGCCCCGACCGAAAGAATAGCCCCAGCCAACAACCCACCCACAACGCCGCCCGCCCCTACTTTGGCGGCGACCTTGCGAGCTTCACGGGGTCCCAGGCTAGCTCCAAGCGTGAGACCAAAGGTGAGCAGCGTCGCGGCGAACGCCACCTCCATCAGCACGTAGCCCACCACCGCCACCTCGGGGCGGAAGTTCGGCACAAAGAAGACGGCCACGGTCGCGAGCGTCACCAGAAGATGCACGGCCCGGGTTAAACGGCGGGTCTCGATGCTTTGGCCCAGAAAACCCACGGCCACAACCGTGATGCCGGCCATCACGGCGACAGTGGCGTACATCTTGCCCAACACGCCGGGGCCCGCCGCTTCGAGCATTTGTTGGTTGGCCACCGCGCGGCTGATCACTGAGGCGGTGATGACACACAATAGGTGCAAGCCATGCTTTAGCTGGGTGGGCCACTCCAGCACCACGGTTTGGCGCATGGTGGCGGTGTACTTGCGCCGAAGCACGAGGGGTCGGGAATCAAAGCGTGCGCGCACATCGACATCTTTGTGCAGGGGCGACCGGGGAACAAGAGCTAACTACGCCGCCTCCACACCCCACCGCTTTAACACGGAGGAACCCTCCCAAGCATCGACCCCCTAGCACCCACAATCAGGGTCGTAACAGTCGGTCAGCCAATCGCCATCGTTGTCGAGGTTGTCGCCGCAAACAGTTTCAGTGAACGGCGGATTGCAGATGACGGAAAGTGCATAGGTACCCGTGCTGCCCACATTCACGCCATCAATCACGACATCATAGGTCTTGCCGGCTTCCACTTGTGCAAGCGCGCCGTAGTACTGCACCTCTACGGCGTTGTGCGGATCGCAGCTGCCGTTGTGTTCCAGCACCGCCACCACCACGTAATCAGTAAGGTTGGCCGTGGTAAAATTCACCCACTCGCTCCGCTCGGCCACAAACGTGTAGGTGTACTCGGGGCCAGCCACCGGCAAGCTCGGCTCTAAGTCGTACTGACTGATGCCGTTGGTCACCTCGGGAGCCGCCAGCGTGCCAGGCAACAATCGGGTGGTACAATCCACCGTGGCCGCGGGCGTGCAGGCATTGGCGTGAGCACAAGCTGCATCACAATCGGAGTCGTCACAGTCAATGAGATAGTCGCCATCGTTGTCGATACCATCGGTGCAGTTGGCCTCGGCCGCCGCGGGGTCACAAATGGCCGCGAGCTGGAAAGTAACATTCGGCTCGTACGCGCCTTCCACGGTGACCGAGTAGGTAACACCTAGCTTGGCGGTGAAGCGCGCCGCATAGAAATTGCCGGTCACACATTCGTTCGGGTTGCACTGCACTTCGCTGGTGGTCTTCTGGGCGTTCTTCTGTTTGCCGCCGCTCATGTTGCCGTTAGGCGCCACGAAACAGCCGCTGATCGGGGCCGGACATTGGCGACTGCACGAGCCGCCGTTGCCTTTGCTGGCGCTGCTGCTATTCACGTCGTAGCCGCTGAGCTCAAATGCGAACGGGTCGATGGGAGTACCGGTAGCATCGAAGAGCGGCAACGCTAACCGGCTGGGCACCCCTACTGCATTCATCGCCATCACATCATCGTTGTTGGTGAGGTAGCGCGCGACGTAAGAGAGCGTGGCTGGTGCCTTGGCGCGAATCTTCACCACGGCCGAGCCGCCCGCCGGAATCGCCGGCACGAGCCAGGCATCGGTGCCGAGCGTCAGCCCCCAACGCGAAGCTAGCACCGCAGCGTTGCCATCATCGTTGCAACTACTGCCACAAAAGGCATCCACCAGATCGCAATCCCGGTGCACAAATGCGTAGGTGTAGTACTCGGGTGTACCCGGCTGCGGACTCAGGCCCAACGCCAACAACGGCCGCAACGACAGGAGACCCGCACTCCAACCACTCCCCGAGCCGTTCTGCAGCGTCACGTCCAACTCCACCGAGTGGATGTCGTTCAGCGCCGTAACGGTGGCATAGGAGCTCTCGTTGGCGAGGCTTAGCAACACCTCACGCTCGGCCGGGCCGCCGTGTACTGGAAGCTATACGCCACCTCGGGGAAGCCTAGGTTCACGGCGTCCATGCACGAATAATTGGCGATGTTGTCACGCGCGAGCGCGCTGCCGGTGTCACCCGTGACGACGCTGCCACAAGTGAGGCTCGCCGCCGCCACGCACGGCTGGGTGCTACACGCCGCATCCAAAGCACAGTCACTGTCGTCGCAATCGATGAGGGTGTCGCCGTCGTTGTCGAGGTTGTCGTTGCAGGTGCTCTCGGAGGCCTGCGGCAATACCAATGAGACGTCGTAGTTGAAGGACTGGTCGTCGTCGCCATCCACCGCCAAGTAGTAAGTGCTGCCGGCCTCGGCGTTAAAGATAAGCGAGTAGTAGTTGCCGTTAAACGCATCGCCCGCGGTGCAACCATTGCCGCTATCTCTCATCACCACGAGCAGCGGATAGCGATTGGCGTTGGAGGTGGTGAACAGCACGTCTTGGGTGACGCTCGGTTTGAAGGTGTAGATGTACTCGCGGCTGGTGGCGGCGAGGCTGGGCAAACAGGCGTAGCGCGACACTTGATCGGTGGAGCCAAAGCCCGCGGTGTCACCGGGCACATGGGTATCACCTAGCGCCAAGGTGCCGGCCGGGGCGCAGGCGGGGCAGCTCGGCGTGCCTACGCAATCGGCGTCGTAGCAGTCTTGCTTGAAGTCGGCGTCGTTATCGAAGCCATCGGTGCAGTCGGTTTCGCTGCTGCCCGCACCGCAATCCACGGTGAGGTTGAAGCCCATGTCGCTGCCGGTCGTGCCATGATCTACGATGACGTAAAAACGATCACCGGTTTGGAAATCCACGCCGCGCGTAAGCTTCACTGAGTAATAGTTGAGCGTTACGCAGTTGGCCGGGTCGACGCCAGTGCCGGTGTCTTTGAGCACCACAATGAAAGGATAGGTGCTTGCCCCCGATACCGACAGCACGATGTCACCGCTGCCGGTGTCAACGAGCGGCTGAACCCACTCGCTGCCGCCCAAATCAATCGCGGCTGCCAAGCACGACGGAAAGCTGGTATCCACGAAGTTAGCACCGCTCGTGGTGCACTGATCCACAACGCCTGCACCACAGCTAATCGGCGAGTTGTTCGTGCAGTTGGCCAACGCAAAGTCGTGCGCCAACATCCCGGCCGGATCGATGAGGCTTGCTGACCCATCCCTGGTGCCAAACGACCCATCGCTCCCCGAAGAGCCACAGGCGCAAAGGCCAACCAGGCCAAGCACAGAAAGAAGATGTACTGCCACAACTTGTGGGGTGTTTTTCATGGCCCTTTCAGTGTCACCCCAACGCGCGTGGATCGCCAGAAAAAACTAACAAATACAGGCACCTACACAGACCTACTTAAGATCCCATGGCGATTCGGAAGAAATACCCAGGGTGCGCACACGCCTGGGTACCAGTGACAACGCAAGAATGGCGCAGAGCCGCGGCGGGCGTGGGGGGCGCGCAAGGTACTTGGGCGTCAAATAGGAGCACTGCCACACCGGGTCAGCGCATCTGCCAAGGCCGTCTGGGCTGCCTGTGCCAGCGAACGGAAACTGTCAGACAGGCGCGGGTCAGCGATGATGCGCTCCCAATAGGTTTGCGCCAAGCGAGCGGCCTGCTGCCACAGCATCGCCTCGCCTGGAGGTGGCACCATGACACTAAAGGTGCGGGGCACGAGCTCGTTTCCCTGGGGCGCGTGCAACATCGGCAACACATCGTACATCGGCGCTAGCGTCAGTTGGTTGCCCGTGTCGAGAAGCGTGACGTTGCCAAAATGCCGATCGCTGTTGCCGATACAACCCGAAAACAGCCACAAAAGGCGCACGCGCTCGACATCCTCATGAGCTAGCCAACCCCGCTCGCACAACCGCTGCGCTGCCGCTGGCCACGTGTCGAGCGCCCCAAAGAACTCGGCGTCGACGCTGAATAGCGAGAGCGCCGCCCGGCGCCCGAGTCGGCCGACGCGGTCAAATCGCAGCACCTCCAAGAACCGCCGCGTGGGACCCTCGATGATCCGGCTCTGCACCGTGGGAATGCCAGCCTCACGCACAACCTCATGGGCCACGTGCTCGCACAACAATAAGTCAGCCCAGCGTTGTCCCACTGCCGTCGTGCGCTGCGGCGAGAACTTTACCAACACGTGGCGAGAGTCGGCATGGCTGCGAATTTGCGCGGTGAACTTAGGTTGTTCGCCCGCCGCCGACGAGCCAGGAGGCTCCCCTGCGAGCGCTGCCTGCGCCAGGGCCTCGTAAGTGAGAGCGACATCGCTGCCAACAACCGTGGGCGAATCGGTCAAGCGACGCTGCATGAGTTGCTCGTGAGCCACAGTGCCCACAAGAAGGTTGCCGGGGGTGTCCTCTCCAGCATGCAGCAGCGCAGTAAGCTGATGGGATTCTTGCCAATCCGTAAGGCGCTCGGGCACGCCAATTCTAGTGTGCAGGTGGCGCGCCACAAGTCGCCCCAGATAGCCCTGCGGCAATGCGTCGGCTAAATAGAAGGGCAGTCTCGCGTGGTAGCCTCGGCCGCCCTCACCCGAAAACCATGGTGGCAATTGCGTCGCCGGCACGAAAACAAAGCCGCGCGGGGCGATGGCCCAAAGATCACCCACGCTTTGCGGGATGCCCGTACCCGACACGGCATAGACTGGCCACCTGGCGCCAAGCTCAGCCACCTTGCGCGTCGCAGCGTAATACACGCCTGTGCGTTTTTGGCCGTAGCTTAGAATCTCGCCAGCGGCCGCATGCACCCAGCGCGAAAAGGTGGCCCGGCTTGGGTTTCCTAACTCCGACGCCAACTCCGCTGGCCGGCAGGGACCCCGGTTGTGAAACAAAAATAGGGGCTATTCTTTGGCAGCGGCTGCGGGTTCCCGATAGTCGGCAGGGTTGGCGGAGAGGTCGTCGACATTTTGCGGCACGATGCTCAGCACCCGGCCGGATGCCACGTCGAGGCCATAGCGCACGCCATCTTTGGCGGCCGACACCATCAGTGTCGCGAGAACTTTTTGAGCTTCGCCCAAAAGGGTAGCGGTGAGCTCAGGTTTGTCCAAACCGAACTTGTTGCGCTCGGCCTCGGGCAGGGCTTGCGCCACCACTTGCACGCCCTTGAGGTTGCCCAGGCGATACAAGAGACCTGCCACGGGCGGATCTTCTACCGGGCGTGCCTCGGGCGTGGTGAGCTTCCAGGTGTCCAGCCCCTTTTCGATGTCTCGTTCTTTCACGAGGGTAAGGCTCTGCTCGCCGCGACTCATGCGGATCTCTAGCACAGCATTGCGCTCAAAACGGACCACGCGCTTGTCGAGCAGCTCATCGGCGCGCACGCGCAGCTTCTTCACCAGGCCTTCGCTGTTGAGCTCCAATACCGGGAAGGCGCCGGAGCGCAGACCAAAGGTAGACGCCAATGACTGGTTGGGGTCTTGGGCCAGCGTTACTGTTACCAGGTCGCCGGCGGTGGTGGTGATTTCTACGGTAGCCGAAGGCTTCGCCAAACCAGTTTTCTCCAGCACCGGCAAAGTGGCGTGTTCGGCTTCGAAGTGCTTGGCGCGCGCCCCAGCAAGGCCACCCAAGATGCCCAACACCAGGCCTTCGTCAGCTGGGCCTAGCTCCGGCTCGGTCACCGACCAACTGCCATCTACCTTGGTGAGCGTGTAGTGGTAGTGCTCTAAACCCTTGCGGTCGGGGCTGTACTGCACGCTGAGCTTCTGCATGTCATTCGTCTCAAACGGCACAAGTTTTTTGTCGCGCAGTTTAAACAACTCTTGATCCACTTGGTAAAACAGCGCCCCCGGCACCAGCGAAATCGTAGGCTTGCCCGTGACCCGCACAAAAATCGAACCGTCGAAGCTGCTCTTCTTGCCCACCTCCAACGTCTCGTGGCTGCCGTCATCCAGCGTGACGGTGATGCGAAACGGTGCCGGGTCGAGCTCAAACAGCTTCAGGTCGGCAGGCGGCGTGATGCTGCCATCGGGCTGTGGTTCGCCCACCTCGCGGGTGCGGCGCAATCCGATCAGGTGCTCCAAGATGCCGTCCACCACCACGCGGTCGGCCGAGGTCTCAAGCGGTGCGGTGAGTCGCCAGACGCGCTCGTTGCCTTCGGTGCGGCGGTGTAGCTCAAACGTGGTGTGAGGCGTCACCAGCGTGATCATCGCGACCGGCGCCAGGTTGTCCAAAGCCAGAAGCTTGTCGGCGGCCTGCTTGGCCTCTACGTCCCGCTCGCCCTTTTGCTGCTGCCAATAGACCAACCCTGCGCCGGCAAACGCCAGGCCGACCAACATCATCAGGCTCAGAAGCCGTCGTTGCACCAAGGTCATGTATCTCGTCGCTCCTGTGTCGATTCAAGCGGGAGGGGGGAGGCGAAACGGACGGGGCATGCTTAACGCTGGCGGCGCAGCATCACGATGCCGACGCCCACGAGCACAATCAGCACCGGCAAGATGTCCATCGACAAGAATTTCAAGGTGTTCAGCTGCGCCACCGACAGGAACAGTTGGCTTGCCTGGCGGGTGCGCGGGCGAATCGAGATCTTCTCGCCTTCTTCGGCCAACCAACTAAGCGTGTTCAAAAACAGGTCCGCGTTGGCGCCCTGCGAGATGAACTCGTTGCTGACAAAATCGGAATCGCCAAACACCACCAAGCGACCCTCGCCCGAAAGCTTGCTCGGATTATTTTGCAGCGTGGCCTTGGAGGCCACGGCCACCACGGTAACGGGCCCCGGATGATCGTTATCGTCACGCGATGCCGTACCGTCCACCGGGTTGGTCTCGCCCCAGGCCGACTCGCCCGTGACAAACAGCGGCTCGGCTTGCACGCCTGCTTCACCCCCAGGCAAAAGCGTGATGCTGCGCACCGTTGAGAACACGGCGGGTGTGGTCATGCCCTTGGCTGTGGGGTGCTCTTCACCCGCCGGGAATACCATCGGCGACGCCGGCCCCAAGCCCTTCAGGCGGTTCACCAAGTTGGTATCCACCACGATGTCGCTTTCGAGCTTGAGCCGATACTGGGCCAGCAAGCCGCTCATGCCAGCGTCCAAGTTGGGCTCGGCCAAAAACACCACACGCCCGCCTTGTTGCAGGTAGCTCTCGATGGCCGTCAACTCCGGGGCAAACAGTTTGCTCTTGGGTGCGGCGATCACCAGGACCTTAAAGGTTTCGGGGATCTCCAACTTGGAATCACCATCGATTTTGGGCGCCGCGGCGTTGGCATCGGGGTTGATGGCGACCTTGTCGCTGGCACCCGCCATTTTTAACAACGACAACTCTTCCACGTCGTAGCCGTCGCTGCGCACGGCATCCATGATTTGCTTGTAGCCCGCGGGGTCTTTTTCGTCGTTGCCGTTGGGCTCGCCGTGCCCCGTGAGAAAGCCAATTTTTGCAGAACCCGACGCCGAGACTTTGATGAGCGCGTGCGTCAGCTCTTCTTCGGACAGCTCTTTGACCCGTGCATCTTTGTCGCCGGCCACAAACACCAGGCGCGGGCCGCGGCTCTTCACCTCATATTTTTCCACCAAATCCACGCGCAGCTGCGGATCGACGATTTCGTAGGTGAAGCGCGAGCTCTCCTTGGCATAGCGGGCCAAGGTTTCTTTGATGGCCGGGTACTCCTGTTCGTAGCTCGCGTAGAACGCCAACGCCTTCACGTCGGTTTTCAAGCGCGCAAGAATCTTGGTGGTCTGCTCAGAGAGCGTGTAAACCCCCTCGCGGGTCAGGTCGAACTCATGGTCGTGCTTCACCACCACGTAGTTTGCGGCCCCCACCAAACCCACAACAATCAGCGCTGCGGTGAGGCTCATCGCCAACAACCCGGTGGATCGGCCGCCCGCGAGCTGCCTCCAAAACTCAGCATTGGTGAACAAATAGGTGACGACCAGCGCCAAACCCACCACCAACTTGCCAATCACCAATACGCCCACTTGTTCGGTGAGCATGTAGGTGAGCACGGTGCTGGCGAGTAAGATCAAACCTGCCGCGCCGCTTAAACGGCCAGCAATGGTGGCGCCTGTGACCTCGGGGCGAGTGTTTTCTTTGAGTTCCATGGTGGGCTCCGCCTAGCGCCAGCGCTGCGCGTCAACGACCGAGTGGGTCAAGAACAACCCTACGAAGGCCATCGACAGGTAGTAGACAACGTCCGAAACCTTTACGATGCCGCGCACGAAGTTTTCTAAGTGACTGGTGAGCGACAGGTACTCCAAGAAGCCGCCCCAGAAGCCTTCCTGACCACGAGCGGCCAGGCCAATCACCCAGAACAACAGCAACACCGCAAAACCCGATACCACCGCCACAATTTGCGAGTCGGTGAGCGAGCTCGTAAACAAGCCCACGGCCACAACCGCCGCGCCCAGTAACACCAGGCCCAAGTAGCCCGTGCCTACCGTGCCCCAATCCAACGCCGAGGCCCCTTCGGCGCCGCCGAACGCCGAGAGCAACAGCGGAAACACCGCGGTAAGCGCCAGCATAATGAGCGTGATAGCCAGGGCGCCCAGGTATTTACCCAACACCAACTCGATGGGTCGCACTGGGGTGGTCATCAGCAGTTCCAGCGTGCGCGCGCGCCGCTCTTCGGCGAACAGGCGCATCGTGAGCATCGGCAGCATGATGAGGAAGAAGATGCTCATGTTCATCAGCACCGGGCCCATCACCCAGTCGGTCAAGTTCATCCGCTCCATGGCCCAGCTTTGCTGTTGCTGGGCGTATTCGAGCGTTTGCAGCTGAAATTCGATGACCAGCCGCTGAAAGAAGAACGCCGCGAACAGCACGAAGAAGCCGAAGAGCACATAGCTTGTGCCAGTGGTCAGGTAGACCCACAGCTCTTTGCGCGCGATGGCGAGTGTCTTGCCCATCTCAGACCTCGGTAAGCGACAAGAACACCTGCTCCAGCGACGCCGGGGTGTTCGACTTGGATTGGGATTTTACGAGTTCGGCCAGGGTGTCATCGGCCACGACGCGACCCTTGTTAATAATGATCGCACGTTCACAGGTGGCGGCCACCTCTTGCAAGA
>ERZ795055.2605-NODE-2605-length-13561-cov-4.608618_pt1 | contig 13561 bp, 9 predicted proteins | sample MGYA00375139_ERZ795055 | MGnify/ENA primary metagenome ERZ795055 (study PRJEB30184, sample SAMN05720283) | anaerobic digester metagenome | isolation source: active sludge of municipal wastewater-treating anaerobic digesters | place: USA | collected 2015-01-23 ...
CGCCGCGGCCTCACCTTCGTCTGCCCCACCCTCGTCCTCAACTTCCGCCGCGAGATCTTCAACCAGACCGCGAGGCTCCTCCTGGACACGGCGACGGACGTCTTCCCCCTCACCGCCTACTGCGAGCACCCCGACTGCCTGGCCGACTCCCTCTACACCTACCGGTACTACACGGTGGAAGGCCTCGAGTGCCCCGCCCTCTACTTCGACCCCCTCATCATCATCGGGGGGGACAGGACGAAGGAGGACGGGCGCGAGCCCAACTACTGCACCCGCTGCGACGCCCACCACTACCTCCCGGGCAAGGAGTACAGCTACTTCACCCTGAAGCCCCTCGGGGAGGCCGCAGCCCGGGGCGACCTCAAGCCCCTCCTGGCCGAGCTCAACGCGATAGCCGGCGCCATCGAAAGCTCCAGGCTCTACGCCTCGCTGCGCTCGCGCTACCTCGAGTGCGCCGAGCCCTGCCCCACGCAGCTGAACGCGCTCCGCGTGCCCTGCATCGCGGAGCGGGCCCTCGTCTACCTCTACGCCGAGCAGAACCTCCTCTCCGCCGAGCAGCTCAAGTCCGTGGCCCGGGCGCTGGGCCTGGACCGCGACTTCCTCATGAGGCGGCTCTCCGACAACCGCCGCCCCCTCGAGCTCTAGGCCGGCGCGGCCTGCGGCTGGCGCGCGGCTGGCGCGGCTGGCTGCGGAAAGAGGCCGGCGGCCGCCTCTCGCCGCAGGCCGGAGCCCGCTGCCAGGCCGGAGCCCGCTGCCAGGCCGGAGCCCGCTGCCAGGCCGCGCCACCCTCCTCAAGCTCGGCTCCCCGGTCCGGCCGTGGCGCGGGCCTGCCCGAGAAAAGCTATCCTCGTCTTTTCCCTTCTTTCTCCAGAGAACCATGCTATAATAGGTAAGTTTCCCATTTAAACTAGGAGTTTTTCATGACGAGCGACCTCACGCGGCTCCTCCAAGCCGCGATCCCGCCCGGGGCCGAATGGACCGGCCTGCGCCGCGTACGCTCCGTCTCGCGAAGCTACTCGGCCCGCGACGGCCGCTTCGACGAGGCCTTCTCCGAGGAGGACTCGGGCTTCATGGTGGAGGTCCTCTCAGGCGGCCAGTTCGGCTACGCAGCCACGGCGGACGGGAGCCCCTCCGGGCTCAGGGAGGCCGGACTCAGGGCCCTGACCCTCGCGAGGGCGGCGGGCCCCTACGCCATCCACCGCTTCGGCGCGGGACAGAGGCCCTCCTGGAAGGTCCGCTGGGAGTCTCCCCGCGCGAAGAGCGGCTCCTTGGGCGCGGACATCCTCGCGGAGGCGGCGATCGCCGTCTCCGCCGCCATGAGGATCGACCGCCGGATCGTCCAGACCAGCGCCAGCCTCGAGACCCGCGACCTCGAGATCGAGCTGGTCTCGAGCTCGGGGGCCTCCCTGGCCCAGGTCCTCCACCTGGCCGGCCACGGCCGCAAGGCGACGGCACGCTCGGGCGACGTCGTCCAAGCCAGGACCGGCCACGGCCCCAGGGGGGAGCTCCGGCAGGCCGGCGCGGAGTTCCTGGACCTTCCGGCCCTCCTCGAGGCGGCGGCGCGGACGGCCCGCGAGGCCCTGGAGCTCGCCGAGGCCGAGCCCTGCCCCGCGGGGAAGGCAGACCTTATCCTCGCCCCCGACCAGATGGCGCTCCAGCTCCACGAGAGCGTCGGCCATCCCCTGGAGCTCGACCGCATCCTCGGGGACGAGCGCAACTTCGCGGGCTCGACCTTCGTCCGCCCGGAGGACATCGGGAGGCTGCGCTACGGCTCCGAGCTCATGAACGTGAGCTTCGACCCCAGCCTCGCTGGCGAGGCAGCCTCCTTCGCCTTCGACGACTCGGGCGCGCCCGCCGAGCGGGTCCTTCTCGTGGAGAAGGGCCTCCTCGTGCGGGCCCTGGGCGGCCTCGAGAGCCAGGCCCGCTCCGGCAAGCCCGGCGCGGCCTGCCAGCGCGCCGACGGCTGGAGGAGGCCGCCGATCGACCGCATGGCCAACCTCAACCTGGAGCCGGGGGAGTCGAGCATGGAGGAGATGGTCGCCTCCATCGAGCGGGGCGTCCTCATGGAGGCCAACCGCTCCTGGTCCATCGACGACCGCCGCGAAAAATTCCAGTTCGGCTGCGAGTACGGCCGCCTCATAAAGGACGGCCGGCTCTGCAAGGTCGTCCGCGACCCCAACTACCGGGGCGTCTCATCCTCCTTCTGGCGAAGCCTCTTCAAAGTCGGCGACCGCTCCACCTTCGCGGCCTTCGGGACGCCCAACTGCGGCAAGGGCGAGCCGAACCAGCTCCAGTTCGTGGGGCACGCGAGCCCGGCCTGCGCCTTCCGCGGCGTGGAGATCTTCGGAGGCGAGGCATGAGGACGATGGGCGATCTTGAAAGCCGGTTCGAGGGGGTCTCGGGCGCCCTCCTGGGCGGCCTCAAGACCGGCGAGGCCCTGAGCCTCGAGTTCGCCGGCGAAGCCTCGGCCTTCATGCGCTTCTCGGGCGGGCGGGTCCGCCAGACGGGAGAGGTCGAGGCGGCCGTCGTCGAATTCCGCCTCTACGCCGGCGGGCGGACCCTGCGCAAGGCCTTCTCCCTCCCCGGCAACGCGATGGGCGACCTCGCGGCCGCGGCCCTGGCCCTGAAGGAGGCCCGGGGCGAGGCGGCCCGCCTCCCTCCCGACCCCTACCAGGTCCTGCCCGCCGCCGCGGAGCGCTCCTCGGAGGCCTATCCCGGCAGCCTGCCCGATCCCGAGGAGCTGCCCCGGGAGATCCTCGGGCCCGCCGAGGGCCTGGACTTCGTCGGCCTCCACGCCCAGGGCCGGGTCGCGAGGGGAGCGGCCAACTCCTCGGGCGCGCGGCATTTCTTCGCCACGGAGAATTTCTCGACCGACTGGTCGGCCTGGCTCCCCTCGGGCAAGGCCGTGAAGTCCGTCTACGCCGGCCGCGACTGGGACGGGGAGGAGCACGCGAGGCGCATCGCGGCGTCGCGGCCCCTCCTCGAGGGCCTCTCCCTGCCCGAGCGCAGGCTCGAGCCGGGCTCCTACCGGGCCTACCTGTCCCCCGAGGCCCTGGGCGCGCTCATGGTCTTCTTCTCCTGGAGGGGCCTCTCGGAGCGCGAGCTCAGGGAGGGCGAGAGCTCCTTCCTCGCGCTCCGCGAGGGCAGGCGGAGCCTCTCCCCGAAATTCACCCTGGTCCAGGACTTCAGCCTGGGCGTCGAGCCCCGCTTCAACGGCCTGGGGGAGACGGCGCCCGAGCGCCTCGTCCTTGTCGACCGGGGCAGGCTCGCCGCCAGCCTCGTCTCCGCCAGGACGGCCCGCCAATACGGCCTGGCCTCCAACGCCGCCCCCGAGGACGAGAGCCTGCGCTCGCCCGCCGTCGCCCCGGGCGGCCTCCCCGCCGCGGAGGCCCTGCAGGCCCTCGACACGGGACTCTACGTCTCGAACCTCCACTACGCGAACTGGAGCGACTTCGCCTCGGCCCGCGTCACCGGCATGACCCGCTTCGCCTGCTTCTGGGTCGAGGGAGGGAAGATAGCCGCCCCGATCAAGGACATGCGCTTCGACGAGAGCCTCTACGAGCTCCTGGGCGGGGGCCTCCTCGACCTGACGGCCGAGCGGAGCCTCGTGCCCTCGACCGGGAGCTACGGGTTGCGCGACGTAGGGGGGCGGCTCCTGCCCGGCCTCCTCCTGGGCGGCCTGAGGCTGACGCTCTAAGCCGGCTTGGCCCGGCCCGGCGAAGCCCGAAGAGGGGGCCGGGCCTGGGCGAAGGCCCTTGCCCGGGCCGCGGGCCTAAGGCGCGGGGCCGGGGCGCGGAGGAAGGCCGCCTGAGACGCGAAGGGGCCGCCCAGCGGGCGGCCCCTTCCTCTACATTCTTTTTCCTAGGAGTCGCGGGCCTTGCGGGGCTTGGCCGCGGGCTTCGCGGCCTTCTTGGCCGGAGCCTTGGGCGCCTTCGCGCCCGCCTTGGGGGCCTTCCTGGAGGAGGTCTTGCCGGCGGCCTCGGAGGAGGCCTGCGCCTCGGCCAGGCCATCCTGGGCCGCGGCCTTCTTTCTTCCGCGCTTGGCCTTCCCTTCCGCGGCCTTGGCGGCGCCGGCCTTCGCGGCCTCGTCCTTGCGGGGGCGGCCGCGGCGCTTGGGCTCCTTCGGCTCGGTCTCCACGGGATTCTTCCGGGGACGCCCGCGGCGTCTCGCGCCCTCGGCGGGCGCCTGGCCCTTGGGGGAGGCGGCCTGCGCCGCCTCTCCCGCGAAAAGGGCCAGGCGCTCCAGTAGGGCGGCCGCCCTCTTGCCCTCCTGCTCGGAGACCAGGCCGTCGGCCGCGGCGTAGACAGCCTCGACCGCGGGCCTGGCCGAAGAGAAAGCCGAGACGCCCGCCTGAGTCAGCGCGATCCGCTTGACTCGGCCGTCGGAGGGATCGCCCGCCCGCTCGATGAGGCCCTTTTTCTCCAGGGAGTGGCGCAAGACCATCGCCGTGGTCGCGTCCGTCTCCAGCGCCAGGGCCAGCTCCGACTGGGAGAGCCCCTCCTTCGCGTCCAGGGCCTGGAGGGCGCCGTACTGGGCGTAGGTGAGGCCCAGGCCCCTCAAGGCGGCCTCCAGGGCCTTCCGTATGCGCAGCTGGGACCTGGCCGCCAGCTCGAAAAGGCGCTGGGCGCCGATCCTGTCCTTGTCCATGGGAAGCTCCTTACAATTAACTTGATATAAATACTATTTCGTAATTTTTCAATTGTCAACGATTAATGCCGCCAATTCGCTCAAAGGCGGCCTGGAAAAACGAGTCCAGGGCCCCAAGGTCCGGGAACACGGCCCGGAAATGGGCCGCGCCGCCGCCTCCGCGGCCGCCCGAGGCCGCCGCCAGGGGCTTGAGGAGGGCGGCCAGGCCCGCGGCGGACGCGTTGGCCGCTTGGTGCGGGGCCTCGGCGCCCGGTTCGGGGCCCGCCCCGCCGGCCGGCCGCGACGAGGCCGCCGCGTTGGCCGCTCCAGGCTGGGGCAGGGCCGCGACGCAGGTCAGGTCCGGCGCCGAGGCCGCTAGGCCGGGGCGGCCCAGGGCCGCGGCGGCCTTGGCCGCGAGCTCGGCCGCGGCCGCGTCCCGGTCGGGGAAGCGGAAGGCCAGGACCGAGGCAGGGCCTCCGGAGCGCCGGAGGGCGAGTTCGGCCTCCAGGGCCGCCCGCTCCCCGCGGAGGGCCTCGGCCTCCTTGAGGCTCTCCCTGAGCCGGGATGCCGCCCTGGCCGCGGCCTCGGGGAGCTCCTCGCGCGCGGCTCCGAGGAGGCGGGCTGCCTCCCTCTCGCGGGCCAGGGCCTCGCCGTAGTCGCGGACCGCCCTTCCTCCCGCCAGGAAGGAGACGCGCGTCATGCCCTTCCGCCTTTCCGCGCCGACGATCTTGAGGACGCGGATCCTTCCCGCGCCCGGAAGGTGGGTGCCGCAGCAGGGGCTGTAGTCGATGCCGTCTATCTCGACGACGCGGATCTCCTCCTCGCCTTCCGGAGGGCCCTTGCGCAGGGGGAAGGAGGCCAGGTCCTCGGGCGGGCAGAGGTGGACGAGGACGGGATAGTCCTCGGCGATGGCCTCCGCGGCCCGCGCCTCGGCCTCGGCCAGCTCCTCGGGGCCGAGGAAGGCGCCCGAGCCGAGCTCCAGGTCGATGGTCGAGACCTCCCGGCCCAGGTGGAAGCCCTTGGTCTCGGCGCCGTAGAGGCGGGAGCAGACGGCCGAGAGGAGGTGTTGGCCCGTGTGCTGCTCGGCATGGTCCAGGCGCCGCGCCGCGTCGAGCCGCAGGACGACCCGGTCGCCCGGGCCGGGGACGGAGAGGCCGGCGGGAGGCGGCAGGGCCAGGCGGTGGAGGACGAGGCCGTCGGAGAGCTCGACCCCCTCAAGGGGGATGCCGCCTATCGTCCCGAGGTCGCAGGGCTGGCCGCCTCCCTCGGGATAGAAGATCGTCCGGTCGAGGACGAGGGCTCCGCCCTCGGCGGAGAGCACGAGGGCCTCGGCCTCGGCCAGGCCTGGCCGCGAGTAATAGAGCCTTTGGGTGCTGGTCATGCCCCCAGTATAGCGCGTCAGTGGAGGACGACGGAGGGATTCATCGAGCGTCCGTACTTGAAGACGGAGAAATGCACGTGGGGGCCCGTGGAATAGCCCGTCGAGCCGACGGCGCCGATCTTGGAGCCCAGGTTCACGTACTGGCCGGCCTTGACGGAGACGGAGCTCATGTGGCCGTAGAAGCTCGACCAGCCCGAGTGGTGGGAGAGGAGGACGTAGTTCCCGAGGGTGGAGGAGTAGCCCGTCTCGACCACCCGGCCCTCCATCGCGGCGAGGATGGGCGTGCCCATGCCCGCGCCGATGTCGAGGCCGTTGTGGAAGGAGCGGCTCCCGGAGAAGGGATCGTTGCGCCAGCCGAAACGGCTCGTCACCCAGCCCCGGACGGGCCAGCGGAAGAGGTCGCCGTTGATCTCGCGGAGTTTGAAGCTCGGGAGGCGGGCGTCGGGGAGGAAGACGACCTTGGTGGCCGGAAGCTCGGGCTTGAGGAGGCGGTTGGCCTCGATGATGCCGTCCGCGTCGATCTCGAAGGCGGCGGCGACGGACTCGACCGAGTCGCCCTCCTTGGCCGTGTAGAGGATGCCCGCCATGCTCGGCACCTTGAGGAGCTGGCCGGGGCGGAGGGCCCTCGTGTTCTGGATGTCGTTGAAGCTGATGATCGCGTCCTGGCTCACGCCGAAGCGCTCGGCGATGGCGCCCACGGTGTCGCCCGGAGAGACGCGGTAGGAGGAGAAGAAGAGGCCCCGGTCGGCCACCTCGCCCTCGGAGGAGGCCTCCAGGAGCTCGGGCCGGGCCAGGGCCATTCCGCCGACCGCCCTCTCCGCCGGGTCGACGAGCCTGGCAGGGGAGCCCACGAGGATGAAGAGCCCCGCGAGGAAGGAGGCGGAAAGGAGGAAATTCCTTCCGGTCGCCAGGCGGGCGATGGGATCGATCCTGTCGGCTTTCCGCTTCCTCTGCATGCTCTCTTTGGATCCTTTCAAGAGGTATACGAAACCAACTTTACAACGGATGCCCAGGGCGACGCAAGGAAAAATGTCGCAGGGAGGCGTCCGCCCGCCCTAGTGGGGCAGGATGATGGCGTCCATCTCCACGCCCAGGCGCGCCGCCGTCGCCTCCACGAGGGCCCGGTCCACCGTTCCGCGGGGCAGAGGGTGGGGCGGGGCGTCGCCGATGAGGACGATCATCTTCCGCTCGGCGGCCCAGGGATACTCGACGAGGGCCGTGTAGAGGGCCTCGTAGACCGCCTCCGGTATGTCCCGCCCCCCCGCCACCCTGACGGCGGAGAGCTCGGAAGTGAAGACGGAGAACTCGCGCGTAAAGTCGAATTTCTTCACGAGGTAGTCCTCGAAGTAGTCCTTGTAGAGGACGAAGCCCAGGCGGAAGGAGGAGAATTCCGCGAGCCGGGCCTTGAGCATCTCGGGGATGGCCCGCTTCACGGCGTCGATGTCGTCCTTCATGGAGTCCGTCGTGTCCAGGCAGACGACGAGGTCGACGCTCTTGCCCTTCGCGCGGTCGAGGAGGCTCGAGAGGACGGGCACGATGTCCGCCTCGCCCTCGGAGAAGCGGGCCTCGCCCTTCCCCGCCTCGGCCAGCCCCTCGAAGGCGCGGACGGTCTCCGGCATGTAGAGGTCGGGGTCGGGCTTCCTAGGCGGCGGAGGGGCGGGGGCGGCCGGGACGGGAGGGGGAGCCGGCGGCCGGGCCCTGGGCTTTTGGGTGACGCGGATCAGGTAAGGATTGTCCGCGAAGGCGCCGCGATAGTCGGCGTAGGGCAGGGCGAAGGCGCGGAGGCTCACGAAGCTGCCGTCGGAGACGAAGGTCCGGCCGTTCCGCGACCAGGCGTAGCCCCATTCGACGACCCAGGGGATGAAGAGGTGGTAGGCCTCGCCAAAGACCGGATCGGGCTCGGGGCTGGAGTCGATGATCGAGTAGAGCTTCTTCTCGGGAGGGATGAAGGCGCCGTCCAGGATGCGCCTCTCGTCGCCGTTCACCGGGTTCCATTCGGCGGCGCGGTAGGCGTAGCTGTCGGCCTTCCTGGCGGGGTCCTTCGTGCTCTCGGTGAGGAGGACGCTCCCCAGGCCGGGCTTCCGCCGGACGTAGACGTGATAGCCGCCGTCGGTGAGCTGCTCGATGCGCAGGTCCTCGGGGCCGAGGATCAGGGCCGAGGCCGAGACGGCGGCCGCGCCAGGGGGCGCCGTCTGGGCCGGCGTGGCCGCCGACTGGTCTGCGCCGGAAGCCGCAGGCGACGCGGGCCGGGCCGGGCCTTGTGCCGCGCCGGCGGCCGCGCCCTGCGCCGCGCCCTGCGCGACGGCTCCGCGCGGATACCCGCCCGCGAAGAGGAAGGCCAGGGCGAGGAAGGAAGCGGCGGACCTTGAAAGCCTCACCCTCCCATCATCGGCTGGCGGGGAGGCCCGGTTTAGGGAGTCTTCGTGCCCGCCGCCGCGGGGAAGGAGGGCGCCTTGCCGCCGGACTTGCCCGCCTCGGCGAGCCTGGCGCGGAGGAGGAGGGAACTCTCCTCCACGAGGCCCGGAAAGGCGGCCAGGCGCTCCGCCCTCGCCTCGCGGTCGAAGGCCTCGGCCAGGGAGAAGCGGAGCTTCATCGCGACGACCCTGGCGCAGGCGTCGTCGAGCCTCGCCTCGGGGAGGGCGCCGGACTCGACGGCGCGGCGGATCGCCTGGCGCACGCGGGCAGCCGAGCCCCCCGCCGACAGCATGAGGAGGTCGGCGCCGGCCGCGAGGGCCTCCACGGCCGAGCGCTCGGGCGGCCGCTCCCCCGCGACGGCGCCCATGAAGAGGTCGTCAGTGAGGACGACGCCCTCGAAGCGCAAGCGTCCCTTGAGCTCCTCGATCAGCGCGGGCGAGAGGGTGGCGGGCCGCTTCGCGTCCATCGCGGGCACGAGGACGTGGGAGAGGAGGACGGCGCCGACGCCGGCCCGCGAGGCCGCGGCGAAGCGCGGGAAGTAGGAGGCCTCGAGCTCGGCCTTGGAGGCCGCGAGGACGGGCAGGCCCTTGTGGGGGTCGAGGCCCGCGTTGCCGGGGAAGTGCTTCGCGGTGGCGGCGACGCCCGAGGCCTGGAGGCCGCGGATGAAGGCGCCGGCCGCGGCGTCTACCACGGCGGGCTCGGCGCCGTAGGAGCGGCCGCCCAGGAGGGCCCGGTTGTCCGCGTCCAGGAGCTCGACGACGGGGGCCAGGACGAGGTTGACGCCCAGGGCCTTGAGCTCGAGGCCGGCCCTCTCGCCCAGGAGGCCGGCGTAGGGGGCGCCCCTCGCCCCGACCTCGGCCGGCGGCGGCAGCCGCGTGACGCCGCTCCGGAAGCGGAAGACCGAGCCGCCCTCGTGGTCCAGGGCGACGAGGAGGGGAAGGCGCGGGGCCGAGGCGGCCGCCGCGTCCTGGAGCCGCGCCACGAAGGGGCCGAGGGAGGAAGCCTCCTCGCCGATGTTGAAGCCGAAGAGGACGACGCCGCCCGGCGCGAGGGAGGAGACGAGCTCGAGGCTGTCGGCGCTCGGCGAGCCCCGCCCTCCCACGCCGACGAGGAGGACCTGCGCGCACTTCTCGTCCAGGGAGAGCCGGGCCACGACGGACTCGGCCTCGGCGCGGAAGCGCGAGGCGGGCGGGGGCCCCTTCTCGGCCGCGGCCGGGGCGGCGCAGGCGGAGAGGGCCAGGGCGGCGGCCGCGGAGGCGAGGAGGAGGGCGAGGTTGCGCATCGGGAGGACTCTAGCCCGGCCGGGGCCGGGGCGGCAAGGAGGCGGAGGCTCCAAGGCTCGGCCCGCCCGTCGCGGGCTAGGCGCCGGCGCGGAGCCTCGCCCTTCCGGGGGCTGGACAGGAGGGCATCGCCGGCGCTCTACTTGTGCCAATGGACGAGTTGCGCGAAGCGGCCTTCTGCCCCACCGGCCGGAAACAGGGCGACGTGGCCGCCGCCGTCATCCACATCGTCGGGGGCGCCCTGGCCGCGGCCGGCCTCCCGGTCCTCGTCGTCGGCGCCGCGGCGGAGCGCGCGGCCGCCCTCGTCGTGGGCTTCTCCCTCTACGGGGCGAGCCTCCTCTACTACTTCGCGATCTCCACCCTGGCGCATTTCCTCGAAGCCCCCGGCGCGCGGCGCGTCTTCGCGACCCTCGACGAGGCCGGAGACTTCTTCCTCATCGCCGGCTCCTGGACGCCGCTCTGCCTCACGGTCTTCAAGGGCCCCCTGGGCTGGGCGCTCTTCGGCGTCCTCTGGGGCCTGGCCCTCTTCGATTTCCTCGTCGCCCTGCTCTACACGAGCCGGGCCAAGAACCTGGTCCTGGCCGCCTACTACCTGGGAGTCACCCTGGTCCTGCCCCTCGTCGCGCCCTTCCGCGGACTCCTGGGCGAGATCCTCTTCGCCTGGCTCGTCCTGGCGGGCCTCCTCTACGCGGCGGGCCTCCTCTTCAGGTCGCGGGACGAGATGCCCTACCACCACGGCATCTGGCACGCCTTCACCCTCGCCGCCTCGATCTGCCACTTCTTCGGCCTTCTCTCCCTTCTTTGAAGCCGCCTCGCGCCCCAGGGCCGCCGCGCCCGAGGCGGCGGTCCGGAGCGAGAGGCGGCGGTCCGGCGCGAGAGGCCCGGCGCGGGAGACCGCGGCCTTGCGGCGCTAGGCGAAGGCCTCGGCAGCGAGGCGGGCGAGCTCGTCCTCGCCCTCGTTCTGGCCCGCGGCCGCGACGGCCAGCTCGGCCTCGGCCTCGCCGTCCGGGCCTTCAGTGGCGAGGGGCGGGCTCGCCTCGGGAGCCTGGGCGAGGCGCGTCGCGAGGGCCTGGACGCCGCGGGCGAAGGGCGAGGAGGCGTCGAGGTCCAGGAGTGGGCGGCGCGCCGCGACGCTCTTAGCGACGCCCGGATCCTCGAGGAGGAAGCCGGAGAACTCGAGACTGAGTCCCAGGTTCTTCCTCGAGATGTCCCGGAGGCGGTAGCCGAGCTCGGCATCCTCCGGCGACTTGCCGCGGTTCAGGACGACGCGCGGCAGGAGGCGGGAGAGGGCCTCCAGGGCCGGCCCGCCCCTCTCGGGACGCCTCTCGGCCAGTCCCCGCGCGAAGTCCAGGAAGGACAGGCCCGAGCCCTCGGTCTTCGTCCCCGCGTAGGCCAGGACCTCGGCCCTCTCCTCGCTGCCTTCGGGGAAGGAGCGGTGGAGGATCCGGAAGGCGGCGGTCTTCAGGAAGGAGTAGGCGTTGAGGACGGAGGTTACCTCGGGGCAGAGGACGAGGAGGCCCGAAGGCGCGGCGACGAAGAAATCGACGACGTTGTACGACGAGCCCGCGCCCAGGTCGAGGAGTATGAAGTCCGCGGGGAGCTTCGACAGCTCCTTGAGGATCCTCCGCTTCGAGTTCCATTCGAGGTTGGCGGTGCCGGGGAGGAGGTTGTCGCCGGGCACGAGCCAGAGCCGCTCGAAGCCCGTCTCGACGAGGAGGCCGGAGAGGCTCTTCTCCGCCTTCCAGACGAAGGAACCCAGGCCCGCGTGCCTGTTCCGGAGGCCCAGACAGGTGTGGAGGTTCGAGGCGCCCAGGTCCAGGTCGACGAGGACGACGGTCTTTCCCGCGCGGGCCAGGGCGAGGCCCAGGTTGGCGGTGAGGACGCTCTTTCCGACGCCGCCCTTTCCGGAGGCGATGGGCAGGATCCGCTGCATCAGGACTCCTATTCAGCGAGGACTCTAGCGCCTCCGGCCCCGGATGGCAAGGCCGCCCGCGTCTCGGCGGCGAAGGCCGCGCAGGGGGAGCGGCGTCCGCGGCGCGGGCGGAAGGGCGGCGGCGGCGCTCAGGTGGACCGCCGTCGGCCGCGTTGGCGGGGCGGCGGCGGCGCGCGGGCAGAGGGGCGGCGCGACGCGCGGGCCGCCCGGGCCGGGCGTTGCCGAAGCCCCTGGGCCGCGCTATGGTGGAGGCATGGCAGCCCCCTTCCCCTCCGCCCTCGCGACCCGGCCAGGGCGGAAGGCCCCCGCTTCAGCCGCTCCGGCCGCGATCCTCGTCGCGGCCGCCTTCCTCGCCCTGGCTCTCCCCGCCGCCGCCGCGGAGAGCCCGCGCCCCTCCGTGGAGACCGAGGCGACGGCGGCCGAGGGGCTCGCGGGCCTGTCGGTGCGCGCCTTCGCCTCCGACACGGGAGAGGAGCTCAAGGGGGCCTTCGGCGGCGCCGAGCTCAGCGTCAACGGAGCCGTGGTCGGGAGGACGCCCTATTCGGACGCGCGGATCCCGCCGGGCACCTACCTTCTCAGGGTGGAGGCCGAAGGCTACTACCCCTCCGAGATCCTCCTCGGGCTCGCGGAGAAGACCCTCTACAAGCTCGTCTTCCACCTCGCGAGGATGACGGGCTACCTCGCCGTCGAGGTCTCGCCCCCCGACGCGGAGATCCTCGTCGACGGCAAGAGCCGCAGGCCGGGACTCATCGAGCTTCCCACGGGCGGCCGCAGGCTGGTCGTCCGCCGCTTCGGCTACGCCGAGCGCGAGTACGCGCTATCCATCGAGGACCGCGCGACCTCCTTCCTCAGGGTCGAGCTCGAGAAGGCCCCCTTCGCGGTCTCGGAACTCCGCTCCTCGCGCGCGGCCTTCAATCCGCGCAACGCGGGCCTCCTCGGAAGGTGCGCCCTCGACTTCGAGGTGAGCTCCTACGGCTCGGGGAGGCTCTCGATCCTCGGCCCCTCGGGAGATGCCGTCGCGGCCGCCGCCTTCCCCTCTTTCGAGACCTGGCGGCAGGGCTTCGTGTGGAGAGGCCGAGGGGCCGACGGCCTCCCCCTTCCCGACGGAGCCTACCTCGCGCGGCTCGAGGCCTGGCCCGCCGCGCCGGAAGGCGCGGCCGGAAGCGCGGCCCCGCCCCTAGTCCGCGAGGTCGCCATCGGGCTCGACTCGCGCATCGTCGTCGAGCCCAGGGCCGTCCAGGCCGCCTCCGCCGGACTCCTCTACTTCCCCGATCCCCGGGCCCTCCCCGCGGGGAGCCTCGCCCTGGAGCTCTCGGCCTCCGGCGGCGCGGACTTCGGAACTCCTCCGGCCTTCGGCCTCGGGGCCTCCTACTCCCTGGGCCGGGCGGGGCTCGCCCTCGCCCTGACGGCCGAACCGGGGGAATCCGGAGGCGAGGCCGGGGCCGAGGCGGCGCTGTCCCTCTCCTTCGCCCTCGTCCGAGAGCCCGGGCCCTTCGCCGCGGCCCTCCACCTTCGCGGGAGCTGGTCCTCGGCCGTAGCGCCCATCATGGCCGGAGCCTATCCCGGCGGCCTCGCCGAGCTCGCCCTGCCAGCTGCCCTCTCCTTGGGCGCCTTCCGCCTGGGCCTCGCCCCCGGAATCTCGGCGGCGATCGCGGCCGACGGCTCGGAGGCGGCGCCCCGGCCCTTCCTCCGCGCGGGAGCCTGGCTCTCGGGCAGCCGCTTCCTCGCTGGCCTGTCGGGCGAGCTCGCGACCGGCGGCTTGGGCAAAAGCCCCCTCGAGCCCGACTGGCCGGCCCGCCTCGCCCTGGAGGGCCGGCTCGTCCTCGATCCCTCGCCCCTCCTCGTCGGGGGCGGGCTGTTCCTCGACCTGGAGCCAGGCGCCGATCCGGCCCTGCGGCTCGGCCTCGCCCTCGGCCTCCTCCTCTA
>ERZ795055.2609-NODE-2609-length-13539-cov-4.402922_pt1 | contig 13539 bp, 5 predicted proteins | sample MGYA00375139_ERZ795055 | MGnify/ENA primary metagenome ERZ795055 (study PRJEB30184, sample SAMN05720283) | anaerobic digester metagenome | isolation source: active sludge of municipal wastewater-treating anaerobic digesters | place: USA | collected 2015-01-23 ...
TACAGGATCGTGCTCGTGTCGGTTAACCCCACGTAAACGTGTCGGTTTGCCGTTAATTAACATTTGGCCATCTTTTATTTCAACAGACCGAAAACCGATTTTTTGTTGAATGCGTTCTATCACATTTCCCAAACTATCTTCGAGCGTAACTTGCAAGTTATAAAGATTTGGCTTTTCGGCAGTCCATTTGAGTGGATTTTTTATGTTGGCTTTAATTCGTCCTGTTTTGCGTGGGCCGCGTTGCGGATTCCATTCGTTCATCAAGGCTGCTTTTTTATCCAAATTCAAAATAGCAGACACGTCTGCTGTTTCGTTTAGTAAGCCACTTATTTGTGCTCGCACTTTGTAGCCTTTACCATTTTGGTTGTTGAAAACAGCCATTTCGGGGTCAATTTCCAAGGTCGCATTTTCGTAATTTTCATCTAACAAGGTGCGCACCGTGAAATCGGCAATGCGAATGTCGGGTGTATGAAAAAGTGTAATGCTGCGATGAATTCCGCTCATGCGCCACATGTCCTGATCTTCGAGATACGAGCCGTCGCTGTAACGATAAACCTCAATGGCAATTTTATTTTCGCCTGATGCTAGAAATTTTGTAATGTTGAACTCGCTCGTGTTCATACTTCCCTGGCTGTAACCCACAAACTGACCGTTTATCCATACATAAAATGCACTTATCACACCTCCGAAATTCAGGAATGTTTGTCCATTTTCCTTCCAATTATCGGGTAAAACGAATGTTCTGCGGTATTGCCCCACAGGATTTCGTTCCTTGTAAGTTGTGTAAGTTTCCTTTGGTGTGGATGTTACCCGTGGAGGATCAATTTTGAACGGATAACCTGCTGAAATATAGATGGGTGTTCCGTATCCATTTATTTCCCAATTGGCCGGAACCTGAAAATTTTTCCAGGAACTATCATCAAAATTTGGTTTAAAAAAGTCGATAACTCTATTTTCTGTTGTTGGTGTCCAGTTGAATTTCCATGTTCCATTGAGCGTAAGTTGGCTATCGGCTGGTTTATTTTTATAACTAAAAAAAGAGGCGCGTGCCGGTTCGCGGTTTATTTGGAGGATGTGCTGATTTTCCCACTCAGGTTGTTGAGCTGTAACATAAGATAAACCAACAATTAATTGGTAAATTACTAAAAATAAGATAAGCCTCATCAAGTAGAAAATTTATAAATGATAAACGAAAAAGCAGTGTAAATGTACTCAAAAGTTATTAAAATCGGCATTTCTATCACAACTTTATATTGAAGTGATGTTTTACTTAGAAACAATTTATCTATTTTAGTTAAATCACAATGGTGAAACAAAATAACTACATTAATCAACCAATATATCTACATCATTCTACTGATTTTAAAGTAATTTTGTATCGAAAATATTTCACGCATCAAGATCAAACAATTTTAGAACTCAATATTTTACTGAAGAATGAAAAAATTACTTTTTATACTGATGATTTTTCTGGGTATTTCTCAAACCCGCGCGCAATCGGTTGTCATTTCTGAATCAACCGGATGGCTCGAATCTGCATTTATTAAATGGCAACCTGCCGCTGGAGCCGACAGTTACAATGTTTATTACAGCGGAAATGGAATTACCAACAGAAAAATTGACACTCAACTTATTCGAAATTATGGCACCTATTTTCGTGCCGATGTATTAGGACTTCAGGCAGGAACTTATACTTTTAAAGTTGTGCCTGTAACCGCAAGTATAGAAGGAACAGGTTCAGAAACAGGAGTTTTAACCGTTTTAGCGCAGGATAGAACCGGATTTGCATTTGCCAACGGACGAGTTCCCGGAGCATACAAAATGGATGGTACGCCAAAGGACAATGCATTGATAATTTATATTACCCAAAACACCAAAAATACCATTTCGTTAAATGTGACAGGGGCCACTACAAATCCTTGTGTGGGTTTGCAAACTATACTTGACGGTTTCAAAAAAGGCAAGGAATCGCGCCCGCTCATTGTTCGTTTAGTGGGACAAATCACCGATTTGTCGTATATGCTGAATGGTGATATTGTAATTGAAAACGACAACAATGCCACAAGCTTTATCACTTTCGAAGGCGTTGGCAACGATGCAGTTGCCGATGGTTGGGGTATCAGGATTAAAAATGCTTCAAATATTGAAATTCGCAATTTAGGGACTATGAATTGCGACAGTGGCGAAGGTGATAATATTGGTTTACAACAAAATAACGATTATGTTTGGGTTCATAATTGCGATTTATTTTATGGAAATGCAGGGAGCGATGCCGACCAGATTAAAGGCGATGGTGCTATGGATTGCAAAAAATCGACCTGGGTAACTTTCTCGTACAATCATTTTTGGGATACCGGGAAATCGAACCTTCTGGGTTTGAGCGAGGGAACAACAACCGGTTTATACATTACGTATCATCACAATTGGTACGATCATTCCGACTCGCGGCATCCACGCGTTCGGTTTTATTCAGCTCATGTTTACAACAATTATTACGATGGTATTGCCAAATACGGAGTTGGATCTACTGAAGGATCTTCGGTTTTTGTTGAAAATAATTTTTTCCGCAATTGTAAATATCCTATGCTTACTTCGATGCAGGGAACTGATATATTTTATGATGGCGAGGGTACGTTTTCCGGTGAAGATGGAGGAACCATCAAATCGTTTAACAATTCAATGAGCGGACAAAACCGTTATGTACCATACAATTCCTCAACTTTTCCTGTTGAGTTCGACGCTGTTGAAGCCGCAAGCAGAGGCGAAGTAATTTCCGGAACTATCAAATCGAAACAGGGAGCAAATACGTATAATAATTTTGATACGAATGCATCATTATATGTAAAAACATTTATTCCGGATGAACCCGAAGTGGCTAAAACCAACGTTATGACGTATGCCGGTAGGACTTCCGGAGGCGATTTAAAATGGACTTTTAATAATGCCGTTGATGATGTGTCGTATGCTGTAAATACAGCCCTAAAAGCTACACTTTCGGGTTATAAAACAAAATTAGTTTCGGTTCAGGGCGAAGGATCTTCCATTGGAACCAGTCAAACTCTTATATCTTCAACCGACAATAGCCAAACGGTAGTAACCGGAACAGCCATTGAACCAATGATTTTTACATGGGGCGGCGATGCAACCGATGCTTCAGTTACGGGTTTACCGGCTTCAGGTGTAAGTTTTATAAAAAATGCCAGCGTTAAAACCATCACAGTGTCCGGAACACCAACTGCAAATGTAACTTTCACTGTTACAACAAGCGGAAGTGCAGGAACACCAGCAACTTTATCGGGTTCTGTAACTGTTACCACAGGTGGTGGCACTACAGAAGAAATGATTCATAACTTTACAATATCGGGTAAAACAAGCGCTATATTTGCAATTTCCGGTAATATGAACAGCACCGATGGGAGCGTAAGTTATTCAGGATTATCATTAACAAAACGCTTAAAAATTGAATCATCAACTTCAATTACATTTACAACGACTGAACCGGGCAAACTGACTTTAGTGTTTGATGCTACATTCAATGGGGCAATAAAAGTTGATGGAACTTCATACAATGCTGTGGCAGGGATTGCGATCATTTCCCTTGCAGCGGGTTCGCATACCATTTCGAAAGGAGATGTAGCTAACCTGTTTTATATAAGCATGATATACAATTCTACCGGAGTTATTACAGTAAAAAAACTATCCGGAATGGAAAGTTTGAAATTGTATCCAAATCCAGTTATTAACAGTTTAAATATATATTCTAACTCACACATTGATAAAGTAGAAATTTACAACATGTCCGGTATTTTGGTTAGAAGTGTTGATGATAAAATTTCAAACATTGACCTGAGTAACCTGAATGGTGGTAGTTATTTGGTAAAAGTATTTACCAAAGAAGGTTACGTAGTTAGAAAACTGGTAAAAGAATAAAACTTTTAAAATTGCAAAAATCCCCGGTACAGTTAACTATACCGGGGATTTTTTTATTAACGGCTTAACTATTTTACAGCCATCAATTCTTCATCAATTTCAAGTAAGTTGTTTTTCCTTCGAAGCTGATTTTGCAAATATAAATTCCATTTTGAATGTTTTCAGGTGTCCAGTCAAATTGATTAATTCCACTTTGACCTTTACCTTTAAACAATTGTTTTACCAAACGGCCATCAACACTGTAAATGTCGAGTTTCAAATCGCTTTCGTAAGGTAAAGTTAACTGTATGCGGGTTGATTGAACAAACGGATTTGGATAATTGCTGCATGCAAGTATCTCTGCCAAAGGTATTTCAATCGCATTCAAATCGGAATAATCAAATGCAGCTAATGTAAGAGCCGACCATTCTGTACTTGATTTGGCACGGGCTTTAACAGTCATGCTATTGCCAATATTCAAAGCGATGGAGTAAGGTTGAGCAGTAGCAGCAATTGCACCTGAAATTGAAGTTCTTGGATCCGAACCATCGGTAGTATAATAAATTGTCCCCGAACTTGCTGTCATTCCCAAATTTATGGCTGATGAAATTGCACCTCCGTTGTGCGTAAAAACCGGGGCGTTAATGCTTGGGTATAAACTTGCTGCCTTTAATTGTGTCATTAGAATATCAGTTCTCTGTGGAAAATAATTATTGACTAAATCCGCTTTTCGGGGCAACCAATGATCATTGAGAGTATATGGATTGTAAGGTGCATACCAATCACTCCAACGAGCTGACTCACAAATAATTGCTTGTTCTATTTCATCGGCTAATTTATTATATCTGTCAATATTTTGGGCAGGAGTTAATTTCCCTCCGGTATCAAGTAAATGCTTTTTGATTCTGTCGGCAATAGTAATTTTAAAATCGGAATTTTTCTTTAAATATTGCATAAAAGCAGCAGGATTACCGGCTGATCCTGTAATTATTTTATTTTCGGAAAGCGAGGTCATCGAAGTTTCTGCATCCCATACCAGAAATTTGAATCCATGTTCATTGGTCAATCTGTTACGTCCAACAGCCCAGTTATTCGCATCCCAGTCACCATTGCCAATGTAGTAATTTATAAGCATATAATCAATGTAATTATCAACATCCAACAGTTTTTGGTACGATGCATTCACTGATCCATCGTCATTTTTTCCCTGAATTTTTTGATAATTTGTATTGGTTTGAACCCCTGAAATTTGTGATTTAAATGAATTCCACGCAGCCATAGTCCCATCCGTTGGCGTAGTAGTTTCCTTTTCTTTCACCACATCATAATCGTCTTCATTTCCACCCAAATAAGATTCCATAAAATCTTTATTCAACTCTTCCGAAATATTATAAACACCCCAATATAAACCATTCAGGTATAAATGCACAAAAGTTTCGTGCGCTGAAATATGTTCCATATCCAGTTGAGTGGTTTTTGCCCATGAATCCTGAATGTACTGAGCGGCCGTTTGTTGCGCAACTGCATTTTTAACCCATGTATAATTATAGCCGGCTCTTAATATCAGTGAATTAAATTCTTTTGTGGTATTTTTTTCATCAAAAATATCAAAATTCAGTTTCGTTGGGCCATACGTTGGTTTGAATGCAAGTTCAAATCCATGTTTCGAGCTGTTTGAAGGGCGGCGACTATTTCCACCGTGTAATTTCAACCTGCAATTAATCTGAAATTCCTGACCGGAAGCCGGATTAAAATATTCTACTGAAGCCGGGCGCTCCCATGCTTTACTTTCGCTGTGTGGTAAACCGGTAAAAATATAAATTCCCCCTGTGTTTACGTTTTCTACATTCGAAAATAAATTTCCAATATCGGTCACAATATTCATGGTTGGAATAGCTTGAAATGCGCCCGAAATCCGATCTTTATAAGCAGCAGCGGAAGTAACCCTTGCATCCATTTCGTAATCAGCAGTTATCGAAGTTGTTGCATCCGATTCTTTCCAGTCGGCGGGATATCCGGCTGGCGCTTTGGGTTGTTTTATTACATCTTTCAAAAAAATATAAGAATTACTAATTACAGGGCTACTTACATTTGAACTATTGAATATCACTGCACTAACGGGTGTTGTAGTGCTAATCCGAACGGGTTGTGTATATAAAGTGGCATTTGTTTTTGTAGGTCGGGTGCCGTTCAAAGTATAATATATCGAGCCACTTCCGCCCGGTATGTTTAGTGTCAGATCAAATGCATTATCATAAAATCCACGCTTATGACTGAAAGTTGGAGCAAAAGGTATAGTACCGGTAATATTCGGTTGACCGGGCGTAGCTGAACTAAAAAACACATATTGCCCCTGAAAAAATCCATAAGAAACGTCCTGAATTTGTGCCGGAAATAGTGGTGAATAAGCATGAGAAATAGTAGTGTCCGGCTCTGAAATGGCTAAAAATTCACCCGATCCGGAAAGTTTAAAATTGGTATGCAAATTCTTTGATGGGTCGATACGATTTTTACCGGAAGCATAAACAATTAAATACGCACCTTTTGGTAAATTTAACGAAGGGAATTGCCATTCTTTAAGATTATTCTGATTATCAGAAAGATACCAGCCACCCAAATCAATATTTTCATCGGTATTGTTGTATAATTCAATCCAGTCGGAATGTTCATTATCTTCATCTACAATTCCATTGGAGTTGATGGCCATAAATTCAGTAATCAATATTTTATTGCTTTGAGCAAATGCAATAAATGGGAGAAATAAAAGTACGATTGTTAAAAACTGTCTGATTTGTGTTGATTTTTTCATCTTATTTTTCTTGTTTCAATTATCAAAATTATTAATTCAAAACGTCCTTTTGGCGTTTGAAATTATTGTACTTCTAAGGATTCAAAACTTAAACCCTGTGTGTTTTCGCCGTAAATCTTTACAAAATATTTACCGGCATTTATATAACTCCCTGTGGTAGTGCTAATTTGCTTCCATTTTTCGGGAGCATCCGGAAAAGTGATTTCATCGTCGCGAAGCAGTGTGCCATTGGCTGCTAAAAATTGCATGCGGGCTTTAATCGGTTTACCGCTTGTGTTCATATAGTTGAAACGCAAGGCATAGACCTGAGCCAATCCGGTGGTAATTGTCCATTGAATGGAATTGTCATTTCCGTTGGCTAATTTAATACCGTCTTTTTTGCGAACAAGTACTTTTTCGGTTTTGCCTTTCAATAGTGCCATTTCTGCTTCATAAAGAATGCTTTTGCGGGCGTTTTTATCTTCGGGAAGCATTTCTTTCGGCGTTTTTTCCAAAACATTCTTTTCTGCATCGGCCCACGACCAATCCGTTTGTTTAGGTTGAATTATTTGGATATCTTTTTCAGAAGTAGCAATGGCAATGGCCGAAATCAGTGCTTGACCGGCTTTTATTTCGGGGAACGAAATCACCAATTTTCCGCCTTTTACAGTAGCATAAACTACTTTTTTTAATGCGCCATCGTGTCCGCTTTCAGCCCAAATATCCAGGTCATTCAACACAATCGAATCATTTATAGCTACATCGAAAATGCGCAAACCTTCACAATCCGTTTTTTCGCTGCCACCAGTTCCGTGCCACGGTTCGGTGAAGTAAAGTTCTACACGGTATTTTCCATTGGGAACAGGAAAGCTAAAGTTTAGTTTATGACGTCCGAAACGGAAATTACCAAACAACGTCCAGTCTTTTGTTCCTCGAATAGGATCGTAAGTTACCCGTTGACTTGCCAGGTAAGGATTCAGCTCCTTGAAATCAGCGGCCCACGAACGAGAAAAAGTGGTATCATCCTTGAGCCAGATTTGACCAAACGCATCTTTGTATTCGTCGCCACCACAGTTGAGGCGGTAAAGGTAGTTGTAATTGGGTTCTGCTTTATTTAAAGAATTTTTTGAACACAAATTGCGCAAATTTTCGCAAATTTCCTGTTCATTTTCATTTTGTTTGATCGATTTTGAATTGATATCAAATTGCGTTGATTTACGATGATTTGTGTTTAAATCTTTTTCCTCACAATATAAAGTTTCAAAATGCGGCGCTTTTTCCAGATTATTCAGCACAATCACATCTTCTGCTACAGCTTTTCCATCAAAATAACCCACAGCGCGCAGTACATTATAACGAATATCGCGGTTTTCCCAGGTGAAATGCGTTCCAATGCCATTGTTTTTCTTTTTGCCCAAATAAACTGAATCCACAGCATCATTGTACAATTTCACACTGTCGCAATTACTGTAAACTTCTATGGTTGCTCTTGTGCGTTTACTGAAACGGTTTGGCCAGGTGTGCGATATAATATACACCATTGGTTCTTTACTTGCGGGTGTATAATTGGCTTTGTACAAGTAATAAGCATCAGTCGGTTCTTCCCATGGACTTACCAAACCTTTGTAATTGAACGGACCAACTTTATCAACGACCCGATACATTTCGTCGGGTTGACGGCGACCGGGATTATCGTGCGAACTGTAAATCCACTGAAACTGTCCACAAACGCTATCCTTCACCGATTCGGCCAGTTTTATTTTTGTTTCCAAAATCTGACAAGCACGACTTTCGCTCCACGCACCATTCATATCAAAAGCGTTAGGTTCGGTGTGGAAACCCAACGAACGCCAGGCGCCATATTCACCGTTGAGTAATTGATCTTTCTTTGAAAGTTCGTGCGCATAGTTTTCAAGATTTGGACTATACGTTCCGCTCCAGTTTTGCACCACGTTCCAGTCAGTACCTTCGCCACCGTTGCAGGTAGTGATTACACGCATGGTGAACGCTGTAGGATCCATTTCACGAATTATATTGCTGCACTCTTCGGCAAAATCTTTGGGCAACACACTTTCATTTTGTAATCCCCAAATGGTTACTGATGGTGAATTCCGGTGTTCTTTTACCCATTGGCGAAGCAGTGTTTTGAAATTTGTCCGAAACTCAGGCGTATCGTACCACACATGTGCCGAAAATTGTGTCCAGTAAAGGATACCTTTTTCATCTAATAATTTCTGATATTCCAGGTTGTGTGGCTGATGTGCATCGCGGAAAGCATTGAATCCGGCAGACTGAATTTGTTTTACACGCGAAATAATTTGCTCATTACTAAATGCATGCGATTGTCCGAATTGATGTTCGTATTCACAAGTTCCATTGATAAAAGTGGGTTTGTCGTTCAGGAAAAAGCGTCCATCGCCATCGTTGCGTTTTACCGGCCAGCTAATGGTACGAACGCCAAATGAAGTGGTAATTTCGTCAGTTGTTACGTTATTTCCCGGCTTAATCATTGATGCCAATTTGTATAAATAAGGCTTCTCGATGCTCCAGCGAATCGGATTTTTTATAGGCGATGACTGACGAATGATTTTGGTTTCTCCGGCATTTAAGGACACTTTTTCAGCCAAACGAAACACAGCAATTCCATCATCATTATTTAATTTATTTACCAATTCCATTTCCACTTTTTCGGTTGAATAATTTTTTATTTCTGTATCAATAAATACCGAATCAGCTTTGTCGTTGTGCCAAACATGTACGCCAAAAGGTTCAATACGCACATTATCTGTTACTTCCAGCACCACAGGGCGAAAAATTCCCAATGGTTGCGAACCTTCGCTGAAACCCCATTCCGAAGAGCAACCACCACACACCCAGGGCATATCGGCTATCATCTCTGGATGCTCTGCCACTACGGTCAGTTGATTTGTACTACCGTGTTTAATTTCTTTCGAAACATCAATTGTAAAAGTCGTTCTTCCGCTCAAAAATCGACCGTAATTTTTACCGTTTAAAATAACTGTTGCGTATGTTCCAACGCCTTCGAAACGAAGAAAATATTGTTTGTTTGGTTCCGCTGCCGGAGCTGTAAATGTTTTTGTATAAGTTGCTGTTCCGTGTAAGTTTCCGTGTGTGAGTTGACGATAACCGTAATAATCGTCCCAATTATGCGGGATGTTCACATTGAAAGTATCCTTATTCATCCACGTTTTCCAATCCTGATTCAGATTGATGAGTGTTCGGCGTTGCTTCACTTCGGGTTCCGGAAAACGTACTTCCGAACGTCCCATTGGTTTGCTTGTTGCAACTGCAATACCACGTTGATCGGATTTATTTACCGCACAATAAAAATGATATACCACGCCATTATGTTGAATCACATAACTTTTATGCGCAAACAGATCATCGTAGGGTTTCGAAGGAATTATCAAATCCTCACCTTGCCAATCGTACCAGTGAATCAGGTCGTAGCTACACGCAAAGGTATTGTATGCTTTGTAAGGCTTGTTGGTGTTGAAAGCCGAAAAGTAGAACATTACGAACAAGTCGCCAAACTGCTGAATTTGTGCATCGCCGGTAATCATTCCCTGAATTTCGTGACCAAAAACAGGATTTCCCGCGTATCGTTTCCATTTTTTTAAATCTCTCGAAAGTGCAATGCCAATTCGTTCGCCTTTCAAGCCCGTTTCGGGATGCTTTCCACCTGCATTATAAAACATTACAAATGGCTCACCCAGTGTTTTCTTTTTATCCCAATAAATGGTGCTTTTGTATTGCGTGAGGTTTTCGAACCATTGCGCATCTTTGTCCTTTATCGAAAGAATAGGTTTTTTTGCTGATTCCCATTCTATTGCTTTACCTAAATTCTTTTTATCAGTCCACGAAAGCCCGATACTTAACGGACCTTTCTCATAACCGGAATTTTCACCACCAATATAAGTCATCCAGTATTTGCCTTTCCAGGTTTGTAATTCGTAGCTTCCACCCCACGTCATGTCGGACAAAGCTGGGAAACCACCACGCTGGCTCTGGTCCCAGGTATTTTCTTTAAAAGAAAGAATTCGTCCTTTTGTTGTCCAATGCAATAAATCGTTACTTTCGGCCATCCATGTTTCGTAGCCACGACCATCGGTTCCGGTTTTGCCGTTATAAACCACATAAGTCATATACCATTTGCCATCTTTTTGGAAAACAGTAGGGCAGTCTATTTTATAATTATTGGTGGTTGGCGCTAAGACTAATCCATATTTATAAGGCGTTTTTACCTGCTCGTAGATTTCAGCTATTTTGGACTGAGACACCTCTTGTGCAGATAAAAATTGAGAAAGAAAAAATATTGAAAGTAAAAAAATATGTTTCATGATCCCTAATCCGTCAGCTGACGGGGAATTAAATTAGTTTTGTTTTAAAATAAAGAATATCCATGAAAACCTTTCCCCCTCAGGGGTTAGGGGTTTCATCTTTCACACACCGCACCGACCAAGCGTTCTGCGGATCGGACGAACCCAAATGATTTTTATAACATGATTCGTCGAATGATAAAAACATTCTGAAAACATACTCTTCATTTTGACGGTTGGCACACCACCAATGTCCGTATTTCCCAATAGCTCCGTACCTGCCTTTGGCCGAACGCCATCCTCCGGGCAAACCATTAAAACCACTCTCGTTTGTGGCATCGGAGTTCGGAGTTAACCAAAATTCTGTTCCCACCGTTTTTAGTTTACCAATGGCAGCATTTTTACCTCCCAAAACATCATCGAGTATTTTATATTCTTCGATAGTAGGAATATGCCAGCCTTCAGGACAAATACTCCTACTATCGGTGGTTGCATACCATGTGTACAGTCGGCCATAAATCAATGCGTTATCCTCATCATTATTATATACAAACTGGTATTTCGGCTCAACCTCCGACCTGTAATCCAAAGTGTCGGGCACAGTGGTCAGTATGGGATCTCCGTTTCGGTAATGCGTTGTACGCAGGTTTTCAGCCATCCAAAACTGATTGCCGATTTTTACAGTTTTATAAACATTACCATCAATATCGGTTACACTACAGTTGGATGTATTATTCTGTCCCACAATGCGTAATGGACAAATTATAGTTAATATAATGAATGTGATGAAAAAATTATATTTCATTTATTTCGTATAATAACTGATGCAATTGATTTCTTAATATCCCCCTTTAGGGGTTAGTCTTAATAAAACATCCAATCCATGCTTTCATCTTCATCTAATCCGGCCAGACCGGCATTGCGCTGTTTAATTTCTGCATTGGTGAATCCAATTACCATTATTAATCCTTTGGGCAATAATAATTTATGATGGCCTGCATCAAAATGAAAAGCATGTACATTCACTGGCGGCAAACCTTCAATTCGAATGGCATTGAACAGCACCGGTTCAGCCTGACCATAAATATTAGCAGAAGCATCCGTCTCGAGTTTGGGTGCTTTTGCAAAACGGCGATGATCATCTCTGTAATAACCAATGAGTAGTTTCACAGGTTTATCAGTCTCAAATTCAACAGCAGTGCCATTTTCTCTCTGCGCATTTGCATTCATAAACCAGGGTGACATATTCGCCAGTTCGGGTGCTGCTTCAACAATTTTTGATGGATAATCTGAATACAAAGAATCGCCTGCACGGAATTTTACTGATGGATTATTGCTGTTAAGTTTCACATTTGCAAAAGGTAACGCTGGTATAACTATTTTTTTAACCGGAGCGTTGAGTTGGGTTTTCAACATCGCAAGATTGGTTTTATAATTTTCCAGTTCTTTCTGATAATGTACGTACAATTCTGCCCATGTTTTATTCTTTCCATCCAAACCACTGATCGGAATCGCCCGTTGAGCGGTTTGCATACTGTTTGCATACAAGTAAGAATCTTTAGTCAGGTCAACTAATTTTTTGTAATGTTCCAAACTTTTTTCGATCAAAGGAATGGCTGTCTCTAAGTTTTTACTATCTCTACCCCATTGATAATCAAGAATAAGTTTGGCTGCTTTCACCTTGTTTTCAAAGAAATAGGCAAACTCACGATAACAATACATATCGTTTCGCAATCGTTCAAATTCCTCTTTATTGCGGGTGATTTTTCCCTGAACCGAATCGATGGCTGCAACGGCTTTATCGCCATGAGCAATTGCCTGTGCAATGATATCGAGAGGCATTTCGCCCACATGCGGTTGTTTTTTCCATTCCTTTTCAACATATTCGATCAGTTTTTCACCTTCGGGACCGCAGCTTTCGTAAAACCCGGGATATATGGTGTATTTATAAGGATTTACCAACTGACTCATAAACATGCCGAGCAATAAAGTCTGGCGATTGCCTTCGGTGATTCCAAAACGGCGCAAAAGTTTAGGTGCAATTTCACCACTTTCGTCATAAGCACGTTGAATGCGGCGTGCATCTGCTTCTGTCACACCGTAATAATTATCCAGCTGTGAATTCCAGTATTTGATTTCATCATTGCGGTCGCGTTGACAATTCCAGGCATACCGGGCCCATGTTTTGTACCACAACCAATCGCGGTCGAGTTGTTTCAGGCGAGCACCGTTAGGCAATTTATCTGCCGTGTAAGGCCAATCCCAATAAGAAGCCTGCGGGTAAAGATGCAATGCATTGGCTCCATGAACAGTGTGCATGGCTTTCACTGTTTTCTGAACAAAATCAGGTGAACTCCAGCGCCACGATTCCAGATTGGCCAAAATATGTACGTTACTGATATGAATACTTCCCAGCGAACTCAGGTCGGTGTGAATTTTTGCCCATGGACCACGTGGCTCGTAAGTGGTTAAACTTTCGCCGTTGTATTTGTGCATGGTGTA
>ERZ795055.2610-NODE-2610-length-13538-cov-5.130238_pt1 | contig 13538 bp, 9 predicted proteins | sample MGYA00375139_ERZ795055 | MGnify/ENA primary metagenome ERZ795055 (study PRJEB30184, sample SAMN05720283) | anaerobic digester metagenome | isolation source: active sludge of municipal wastewater-treating anaerobic digesters | place: USA | collected 2015-01-23 ...
ATATGGAAAGAACCCGGGCGGTTGGAGGTGAAATAGCCGTTGCTGTCGGTGGGGTTAACAGTAAAATAGTATTCGTTGGCGGTGGAATTGAACGGCAGGCCGGCATTCACCGGTTTTTCCCAACCGGCGAATCCGCCATCGGCCCTGAAGATGTCGTATCCGCCGAAGCCGGGGTGCCAGTCGGAGGCAAACCAGAGGCAGTCGCGGAGCGTATCGTAGAAGGGGGTCACTTCGTTTCCGGGGGTATTGATGATGCTGCCGCAGTTGACAGGATTGCCGAATTTTCCGTTTTGTTCCACCGCATACCAGAGATCCATACCGCCAAATCCTCCCGGCCGGTTGCTTACAAAGTAGAGCACAGCCATCTCATCACCGGGCAGCCTGATGTAGGCCGGTTGGGTATTGGAGTATCCGGTCATATTGAAGGAGGGATCTAATGGCACGGCCTTCCCGAATCGTCCATTCCGGAACTCCGCCGCCATGAGCCTGCAATCGCCCGAGCTCTGCTGCACCGCATTGCAGCGGGAGAAAAATACCCTTCGTCCTTTTGGGTCGAAGGAGGCGTTGGCGTTATGGGAATTCCGTTTGTTGATCCGTGTGCCCAGTTCAGTCGCGCGGGTATATCCGGAGAGCCGGATAGGGCTTGTGTAGATGGCGGTTCTGTAATCGAGCAGGGAAAAAGTCTGAAAATCGCCGTTCCCGGCAGGCCTCAGTGCAGAGAACCAGAGCACCGTGTCGTTGATTTGGAGGGGGGCAAATTCCGACCAGGGGGAATTCACCTGGGTTCCCAGATGTCGCACTTCCACTTGAAGCGAATCGGCAGGCAGTGAGCCCGTTTCACAAGCCTTGAGGAGCTCACCGGCATGAAGGGAATATTTCTCCTTTGTCAAGGGTTGCTCCAGATACATCCTGATGTACCTGCACAAACCTTCCCGGTCACCCGACTGCTGGAACATCAGGGCGAGGTAATACAGGGCATCGGGGTACACGTTAAGGGCATCGGGGAGGGAGACGACATGCCTGTAGCATTCAGCCGCTCTGTTGTAAGCATGATCGTTCCTGTAGCTTTCTGCCAGCAGCCAGGCTGCCTGGAGATCGGATGAATCTGTGAGCAACACCCTTTCGTACAGGGTGGCAGCTTCGAAATAATCCTGTGCTGTGTAAGCCTCCCAGGCCATAGCCCTCAGAACTTCAGGGGTTTGCGCCTCCAGAGATCCGGAGGAAAATATCAGGAGGGTAAAAATAAGAAGCCGGAAAAGCAAACGGAAGCGCCGGTGCGGGCTCTCTGAAGGCTGTTCAGGGAGACATCCCGGGCAGAAGTTTCTGTTATGGCTTTCATCTGATCCGCAACCAATCATAACACCTTGATTTAGAAGGGCTGTGGACAGGGAATGCTGCCCGGTTTTTTCTTCTTTTTCTTGTGAAACATGTAAAGTGCCGAGAACTCGAAGCCGCCCCTGAGGGTACTGGCTGAACGGAGGCGGCTGTAATTGATATCGTAGCTGATCCCGAAAGTGATCTGCTGATAATCGAAGCCGAACATCACAATGGCGGCATCCACCGGCCTGAGGAAGAGGCCTGCCTGAAATCGTGAGAGATTATGGCCGGGGTTTACCCCATTGAGGCTGATCATACTCCCCGCGATGATCTCAGTGTAGGTTCCCTGTCGCGAAAGGTAGACCCCCGGAGAGATCGTCCTTTTATCAGGCCGGGTGATTTCAGCATTGAAATAGAGGGTGACTTTGCGGTCGAGTTTCACATCGGGATCCTCCAGCATCGACTGAGGGGGCGTGGTGATGTGTGAGAGCACCAGGCCGGCATCGTACACATAGTCATCATCAGGGCGGTAATACCAATGCACACCAGCATTGTAATCGACAAACCGGAAACCACGGTTCAGGAATGTTTCACCATTGTAATTATCGGGGTCGAATTTATCACCGAGAAACTGGTTGCCGAAAACCAGTTTGGCATAATCGTACGATCGGTCGTTGTAACTTCCTGATAATCCGAAGGAAAGGTAGTGATTTTGAAAATCATTGAGGGCAAAGAAGTAGGACAGAGCTCCCGCTACCGAGGAGGTGCCGAACCGGGAATCTCCTGCCTGATCGTAGTAGGAGATCAGCCCCCCTCCTATCACATTTTTTGACTGACGGTCCTGAAAGATCTTGAAATCGAGGCCAAGATAAAAGGTATTGAACGGAACAGAAACGGCACGCCATTGCGACCTCTGGTTGGCTGTGATGCGCAGTTTGCAGAATGCAAAGCCGGCTTGGGCAGGGTTGATCAGCAGGGGTGCCGATTTGTACTGTGAGAAATGGATATCCTGGGCAGATAGAGACGCCGATACCAGACAGATCAAACACAAACCCAAAATCCTCTTCACATCAGCGTATTAAAGTGATATTCCCCTTTTTCCGGAATTGTATCTTGTTGAAACACCTTACTTCGAGATAGTAATCAAACACCCCCGGATCCGCATCGCGCCCCTTATAGGTACCATCCCAGCCATACTCCTTGTTACGGGTCTCAAACACCTTCTCGCCCAGCCGGTTGAAGATGGAAAAATAGACCTCTTCGGCATAGATGGAATACATGTACAGCACGTCGTTCATTCCATCGCCATTGGGCGTAAAGGCATTGGGAACGAAGATAAACGGCTCCTCGCAGAACACTTCCAGTACGGTAATTTCAACGGTATCGGTGAATTTGCATCCGTACTTGTCGGTTGCCACCACCGTATAGGTCACACTGGCATAAGGAGACACCAGCGGGTTAAAGATGGAGGGGTTGTTGATCCAGGTTACGGGTGTCCACTGATAGGTGTAGCCCGTACCGAGCCAGGTACTGGTAAGCTGCACCGTTTGACCTTCGAACACTGTATCTTCCGACACAGAAGCTGAAAAGGTTATATAGACGGAGGAATCTTCTACAAGGATATGGGCAGTGTCTTTGCACCCCCTGGTATCGGTTACGGTAACAATATACGAGCCCGGGCAGAGGTTGGTGGCAGGATTGGTAGTTTGGGAGGTTGGATCATTCCACACGTACCCGTAAGGGGGTGTTCCTCCGCTCTGGGTAACGAAACCTTTCCCAATGCAGGCATCCGCGCATGGCGCATTGTGCGAGGTGGCATCCACCAGGAGAGGTGGCGGATCGATGAGGGTAAACTGGGATACCCCAAAACATCCGTTCACGTCTGTAACGGTAACGCTGTGGTTTCCGGCGCATAAGCCTGAAGCAGAAGGACCGGTTGAGGTAGAATTACTCCACGAGTATTGATACGGTGGTGTGCCGCCCAGCAATGCCACCGAGACTTGTCCGTCGCATACCCCCGCACAGTTGGGATGCTGCACATTCACTGCGCTGAACTTCACCAGCTGATCCACATACACACTGTCGATGGTGCTGCACCAGGCATTGTACATCTTCACATAAAAATACTGCGGTACCGTAATGGTAACGATACATGAAGGGCTGGAAGGAGTCGCATTGAGCGTATTGGTGAACAACGGATTGTCGGACCATTGATAGCTGACACCAGTGTTGGCAGTCTGAGCCGTAAGCTGCACGGAGCCCTGACAGATGCCGACATCGGGGCCTCCATCCACCACAAGGTTGTGTACCACTACCTGTTGGTTAAAGGTATCGGTACATACTCCGTTGGAGACGTAGAGTTTGTAGCTCTGGGTAGCAGTTGGAGTTGATACCGGATTGGATATCAATGGATTATTAAGGTATGTGACAGGATTCCACTGATAGGTGACGGCCGGATCGTTGATGGGGAGAATCCCGATCTGGACCTGATCACCCAAGCAGATATTCTTGGCGGGGAGCACAGAAGACTGCCCTGACAGGACCACTACCTGCTTTACAACGGTATCGGCAAAGTTGCAGGCGCTGTTGTCGCTGATAATCAGCGTTACATTGAAGATCCCCGGTGTACTGTAGATCACACCTGCAGGGTTTGCGGATGTGCTGGTATTGCCATTGCCGAAATTCCAGTAATAGGTTGTGGTTGAAGGCGATGGGACCTGGGAGGTATTGGTAAAGAAAACAGTATCAGGGGCACAGATTGAAGCAGGAAATGCTTTGAAGTCGGCTACCAGGGCAGGCGTAAGGAAATTGAACACAACAACCCCGTTGTTGCAGTTTGTGCTTTTATTGATATTGGACCAGGCTCCGGCCGATGTGGGGAAGTCGCTGTTCCCCCCGCAACCGGCGCAAACGGTCTGGTAGATGCGCCCTTTGCTGTCGAAGCGGCTGGTACCCCCGTCAACATGCTCAGCGCTCTGGTTTCCACCGTAATAGGTAGCGTACACCAATCCTGAAGCATCATCCTTGATGATCATCAGGTAAAAATCGCTGTTATCGGTAGATGACTGGAAAGCGTCGGGGGTAACGGGCAAACCTGCGGTTCCGCCGAAGCCATTGACGGTACCACCCCAGCCCGACAGGTATATGCGGTTACACAGGTCGACCATAAAAGCGGTTGGGGAAATATCGATCCCATTGCCGGATCCGAAGGTAGTGGACCAGATCCGCTGTGAGAGCTGCGGGGTTAGTTTTGTAACAAACTGACCTCCTGAGGGTTTGAACCAGGCTGCATTGGTAACGTAATAATTTCCGGTAGCACCGGTCTGGCCAAAGAGGTAAACCGCACCCTGTTTATCGAGGTCGACGAAATAGACCTGGTCGTACGCGGTGGATCCGAAATAGGAGGAATAAAGCAGTTGATTTCCGCCGGGGGCAATCTGTGCCACCCAGCCATCGCAGCTCCCTCCCTGAAAGGAAGGATAGAGCACACCTCCCGTTACCGGGAGATTTGCAGAGGTAGTACCTCCAGCCACATAGATGCCGAACTGCGGATCGGAAGTGATGCTGTAACCGGCATCGTTGCCTGACCCGCCTATGAAGGTACTCCAGATCATCGAGCTGAGCTGGTTATCCATCTTGAACACCACCGCATCCTGGGTTCCGGATTTTACCGTCTGGAAGGCTCCTGTGGTCACCGGAAAATTCGCTGACTGGGAGGAGCTGACCACTAGCACATTGCCGGCATCATCGATAATAATCTCACCGCGCACCTCATCGGCATAGTTGTGTTTGAGCACCGAAACCGTGCTCAGGCCATCACTTCCTGTTCCACCCATATAGGTGGATGCCAGCAGCTGGGTCCCGTCGTCGCTGAGCTTGGAGATCACAATATCGGAGCCGTTGCCATAGCTGAGTATCGAGGTGAGGGTGTACGCTGTGCCTCCGTTGAATGACGGGTCGTAGGCACCTGTAGTGACCGGATAGTTGGAGGAGCCGGTAGATCCGAGGATGTAGAGCTGTCCCAGGCTGTTTACCACAAGGCTGTGCGGCACCTCTGTTCCGGAACCGCCCAGATAGGTGCTGTACTCGAGGTAAGCGCCGGTGTGATGGAACTTCGAGATGGCGATATCGGACGATGCACCTGCGTAATTGGTCTGGTAGGCGCCGGTGGTAACAGGATATCCATTGCCGAACACATTGCCGCCATCGTAAAGATTGCCAAGGTCGTCATAGGTAGCAGTGTAGCCCCAGTTGTCGGCAGTGGACCCGGTATAGGAGGCAAATACCCGCACCGGAGGATCGATGATCAGTTCAAGGTCGGGGTTGTAATTTCCCAACCTGTAGGTAATGATGTTGTTGCGGAGGGCAAAGCGGCAGTCGACCGTGGTCTTCACCCCGTCCACCATCTGCCAGGCATAGGGTTTAAGCTCGTACACCGTTCCGAACGGGGTTTGTATGACGAGGTTTCCATATCTGAGCCGGATATTTGCGACCGTGCTGTAGGCAAGGCGTATCTCAGACGGGTCGGAACCCGGAGCGCAATGAAACTCATATTTAAAGAGCACCTCATCCTTTTGGAGCAAGAGGTTGATGCCCCGATAGAGCTCCCCGTACCGTACGCCGGAAAACCTTTGCACACGTGTAGCCCAGCGCGCCGGATCGTTGCCGAGGAAATAGTTATGGATCCCGGGCAGCACATCATGTCCGGAAACCACCGGATCGGGATTGGCTCCCAGAAAACTGACCTTGTATGCAAAATGGTCCACCAGCCCGGAAGGTGGAGGTTGCTGCTCCTTCACCGCTTGCGGCAGGGTTTTGTAACCGACAAATCTGCTGTAGGCCTCCTGGTCACGAAGGTCAAAGGTGAGCCCATCCTTCTCAAGATAGATATGACCACCATCGATTTCGGCCCTGAACAGGGCACGATCGTCCCATTGGTGTTTATTCTCAATAAAAGCTATCTCTTTGCTTCTCAGGGAATCATGACCCGGTGATGCAACAGCCGTTAAGGTGGCGCATACCCACAGCCATAAAAAAAAGAAAATGCGTACCTCATTTCTCATCAGGCAAGAATCTGACAATCAAAGATAGTCTATTTATAAGACATATAAACAGAAGAAAGGGTTGTTTCGTATGAAAAAGAAATTTTATGTCAGGGATTGTTCATAAACCCCTGGTTTTTCAGAACATTCAGAAGGACTTCAGAGAAGTACAGATTGTCTTTAAGGGTATACCTCTTTTCGGTAAAGATCTTCGCAAGATTTTCAAGCTGGTTTTCCTCCAGCAGCTTGAAGGTACCCGGCAGATTTTCCTTCTCTGCATACACCTTATTGATCCTTTCTTCAGTCCAGGGGACATAGGTTTCCTGATGCACAGCAGCTTCAGCCGGAAGACGGTCGGTGGGTCCGGGATCTGAGGCGGGATACCCGAGCACCAGAGTGGTCACAGGCACTACCCCATCGGGCAGGTTGAAGAACTCCACCAGCTTACCGGCCTGATAGGTAGTGGTACCCAGGTAGCAGATCCCCAGTCCGAAAGCTTCGGCAGCGACAGCACAGTTCTGGGCAGCCAGCAGGGCATCGATGGCGGCGGTAAAAAACGACAGGAAGTTGTCGTAACCGGGTTTGGCATCACGAAGGCGGCACCAGGTATTAAACCGGTTAAAGTCGGCGCAGAATGTGAGGAGCACAGGTGCATCCAGCACCATCTGCTGGGAGAAGTGGAGCTTGTGCAGCACCTCTTTTCTGGCAGGTTCACGTGTCACTATAATACTGTAAACCTGCATGTTGCCGGAAGTACTGGCTTTGATTCCGGCCTCAAGAATGGTGTTCAGCACATCCTCAGGCACGGGGTCGGGTTTGTATTGCCGGATGGTACGGTGCTCCAGCAGGGTTTTGAGGGTTTCGTTCATAACCGTCATTGTATTGAAAGGTGCACAAAGATAGTCCCATTTCAGCCACCTGAAAGACCTGCACTGAAGGAATATTTCATAATTTCACACCCCCGGAAATAACAAAACAGCGGGTTGTACGTCTAATGATCTGATTCCTTTATGCCGATGACTCACACCCCGGATCACAGACCCCTGCATACGATGCCTTTCATGGCATGGTTAGGGTGTATCCTCTGGGCATGTCTCTTGCCGGTGAACGGGGTAATGGCACAGGAACAACCCACTGATTTTCAGGACACCATTGTGATGATACGGGGAAAAGTCACCTCTTCAGGCAGCATCCTGTCGCTTTTGCAGGTGCACATTATCAATCTGAGCCTGAACAGGGCCACCCTCTCCGACAGGCTGGGGAATTTTCTGATTGAGGCGCAGGAAGGCGACACCCTCTATTTCTCCCACGTCGGTTTCAAGAAGCGCCTGGTGCGGTATTCCTCCGGATTTCTTGACACTGCCGGTATCTTTCATGTGCTGATGTTTGAAGACACCACTGTGTTAAAGCGTTACAGGGTTTTTGCCGCTACCCGTGTGGTACAGTTCAAGAGTGATTTCATTGCCAGGAAGGCTGAAGAGGACACCCTGAACACCGCATTTGAAACTTTTAAGGAGGAGAACTATTTCAAAGCACCTTCGGCAGGGCTGGTGTTGCCGGGCCCTTTTACCCTGATCTACGAAAACTTCAACAAGCAGGCACGACTCAAGAAGAAACTGGACCGGAACCGGCAGGAATACTACGATAATCTGTCTGAGGAGGAGAAACGGAAGGTGCTCTTTTTTGAGGGTCAATAGTGCAGGGATGACCTGAAAGCCCCCTGCTGCGCAGTGATCCACAGAGGGATCTTTCGATCACGGGCTATGGCAAGCCATTTCTCTGCGACGAAACCGGGAACCGATCCATCAAGCAACCACAGCCGGGGCTGATACCGGTCGAAGACGTTCTCCACAGGGTAGAGACGGTTACGAACCACCACGATGTCATCTTTCCTGATCGGGAAACCATTGTCAGGAAAGCGATCAAGGAAAATGATCCGGCCTGCCGGGGAAGAAACCTGAAGGACTTCACCGGGTTTACCCATCAGAGTTTTATGGCGGCCAGCATTCCTGAGGGTTCCGGTGCGGATCCGGTAACCACCGGCCGCATAGCCTGTCTTCTTCTCATCATACGATTTACCGAACCATATGGTGGTTCGTGAGGTGCCGGTGATAATGTCAGCCAGGGTTTGTCCGCGGAGATTATACACCACGATCTCCTGCTGTTGATGTCTGTAAAAGATCTTGGAAGCGGATGAGGCAAGAAGGATGACAACACCTGCGAGCATCAGCAGGAATACCTTCCTGCTCCCCATGTTAACCCATACAGCGAGGGAGATTACAACTCCAAACAGCAGGATTTTTTCGGCTCCGGTCACCTGGATCCCCTGGATCTGCGCTAAGGGCATGTGGCTGATGATATCCACTTCCGAACGGATAAGGGTAAGGAGAAGGTCAAATATCCTCCCGGTTACCATCGTAAAAAACCCTTCCGGGGCAATGGCAAAAGCTACTCCGGCATAGAGGGTGATGCCGGTAAGGGGTATCACCACGAGGTTTGCCAGAAGGAACCAGACGGGAAAAGTACCGAAGGCTGCCAGGGTGACTGGCACGGTAAACAGCTGCGCGCTGAGGGACACCCCTGCCATATCACGGATGTATTTCAGGATGCGGTTGGCGGGGCTCCAGATCCCTGAGAGGGGGTTGAACAGCAGCACAATGCCGGCAACCGCCAGAAACGATAACTGGAAACCCATGTCGAACAGCAAAACAGGGTCGTACACCAGAAGGATCAGGGCAGCGCCGGCCACGTTGTTGAGGGTGTTCACTTTACGGCTGATGAGGTGACCTGCCAGGATCATGCTGAACATCACAGATGCACGACATACACTTGGGGTAAGGCCTGTAAGGGCAGCGTAGGCCCATAGCCCTGCGGCAGAGATGAGCACAAAAAGGACTTTCCCGGGTTTTCCAAAACGGCGAAGCCACCCAGTAAAAGCACTGATTAACAGAAATATAACCCCGGCATGCAACCCTGAGACGCAAAGGACATGGATGGTACCGGACACTGAAAATCCCTGCTGAACATCCTCATCCAGAAAGGCCTTCTCCCCCAGCACCATGGCCAGGCCAAGACCTTTGTTTTTTTCATGCATCCCGGAGATGAACACGCGCTGCTGAAGTGCGGTGCGGGTATCGTTAATAAACCGTTTCATGAGTCCGGGGGATCCATGGGCAAGGGATATATACTTACCCTCTTTCACAAAAGCCCGGTGGCGAAAGCCTTTCTGCTGCATATAGGCTGCATAGTCGAACTCACAGGGATTACCCGGGTTGGTGATCAGCTGCACCGTGGTGAGCAATGCCAGGGTGTCGAAGCCGGCAGGAAGTTTCGGGGAATCTTTTGGAATATACACCATTACCTGTGCATCAACGGTATATAGGGTGTCATAGCACCGGTATGCAAAAACCTTCAGCGGAAGTGCCACCGACTTCTCCTTTTGCTGGGGGGAACTCATCACAATCCCCAGCATCAGGATTTCCCGGTCTTCAGGCAAGTTCACGGCCGAACCAGTGTCCGGAGAAGGATTTTCGCCAGTTTCATTCCTGATAAAACCTGCAACCGTAAACAGCAGGATTATCAGGATTCCCGAGATCCAGCGAAAACGGTAAAGCGGCAGCGGAATCACTTTAAAAAGGATAAGGCTGAACAGCAGAAAGACGGATGCACCTGCGGGCAGAATCCATGCACACAAACCCGGATCTGTAACCCGCTGGCTCAACAGGATGCCAGCTATAAACGGAAGCACCAGCCTCAGAAGAGGAACTTTTCCCTGCAACTGCACAATTCTGCCTTTCTTCTTTCTCCTTTAGTTGATTGAAAAGCAAAAAAAGGAGAAAAGGGCAGCAGGAATCACCGTTTGGGTGGCAGGTCGGTATAAGGTTTTACACGCACTCCTTTGTAATAGAAGCGGATGATTTCTTCGGAGGAATACCCGAGTTCAGCCATCCGGATAGCCCCTTCCTGCGAAAGCCCGACCCCATGACCGTAGCCGTATCCTGTAAAAACCACCTGATCGCGGTCGGAAGTAACAGAAAAGAAGGTGGAACGGAGCTTCAGATCATTTCGGATTGCCGTAAGGGGAATATCCCGGTGAAAGTTTTTCGTTCGCTCTGTCTGTGTGAAATTCAGGGCGAGCTGGCGCATTGAATCGGCATATACCGGGTAATTGAACCGGGAATCCAGATAGTTGAGCCATTGAACCACCGGGATTGAGGTGGTCCAGGTATAGTTTTTCCCGGTAAAGGAAAAGGTATCCACCACAGGTTGCAGGTACGGCAGAGACGACATCCACACGTCGGATGCGGAGAGGGTGAACCCTCCGCTATTGGAGTGGAAAACCGCATTGATAAGCACCGAATCGTTGTACACAATCACCAGACCGGCGGTTTCTTTTACCGCTTCGGCAATTACAGGTTTCTCATTTTTCCCTTTGTACACCTGATTATTGACATCATCTGTAAAAATCACAGAGTCGCCATAGGCAGCAAGCATCCTGAGGGCATAGGTACGGGAAACGATCGCCTGTACCTGAAAAAACACCTTGTGGTTGCTGCTCCCACCCGCTTCTGCCTGCACCACACCTGCGATGTATTTTTCGATTTCGACCCAATTGCAGCAACCGATGCCGCCGGTATACATCAGAAAAGAGAGGTCGTCTTCATAGGTTCTCGTATCCCACTCGCCTGCATGGATTGCCAGGGCATTATCGAGCCCTGTTCCCTGAAAATAAAACTGATCCCCGAAAGCCACCATTTGTCCCTTGCAATACAGCACGATCTGATCATCTGCCTTCTGAAGGGTTACGGTATCACCGGAAGTGATGGCAAGAACTTCGACGGAACCCGCTTTCACCAGATACTTCCCTGAAATATGGCTAAGGGTTATCGCAGAAAAATACTGGCCGGCAAACAGGTTTACCTTTACATTCAGTGCGGGCAAAGGGATGGAGCAGATAAGCAAGACCATTCCTGCAGCGAGCCGTATCACCGTTCTGTAAAATCCGGATTTCAGAATTGCCGGTATGAAGGTCATTTGACGATGGCCTTGTAAATGAGTTTTGCGGTGGTGGCAGATGCGCCCTGCTGGCCCAGCAGCTTGCGGAGTGCTTCATAGTCACGGATAATAGCCGATGACTTTTCCGGATCCAGTAAAATCTCCTCCAGTTCGTGTTTAAGGGCTTTCGGATTCATATCACGCTGTATCAGTTCAGTAACCACCTTTTTATTGAGTATGAGGTTTACCAGCGAGATAAATTTGAGTTTTACCAGTTTCTTGGCAATGAGGTACGACAGGCCGGAAGCTCTGTAACACACTACCTGCGGTACATTGAGCAATGCTGCTTCGAGGGTGGCCGTACCGGAAGTAACCACAGCTGCATCGGCAGACCTGAGCAGTGCATAGGTATTCCCATACACCACCTGCACATCACTGCCTGCCATCATGTGGGTATAAACGGCAGGGTTTACCTTGGATACCCCTGCCACCACAAACCGGTAACCCGGCCTGAAATCGCCTGCCACCCTGAGCATCACGGGCAGCATCCGCCGGATTTCCTGAGGGCGGCTTCCCGGGAGTATGGCGATCAGGGGTTCATCCTGATGAAGATCCGGAAGCAAACCGGGTTCCCCGGTCCGGTCATCCATCTTGATCTCATCAAGTAAAGGATGTCCCACAAAATCAACTTCATAGCCAAACCGGGCATAAAAGTCCTTTTCGAAAGGGAGAATAACGAACATCCGGTTTACATTTCTGCGGATCTTACGGATCCGGCCCTGTTTCCAGGCCCAAATCTGGGGTGAGATATAGTAGAATACAGGAATACCGTTTTTCTTTGCGAATTCAGCCATCCTCAGGTTGAAACCCGGATAATCAATCAGGATCAGGGCATCGGGTTTCCAGGCAAGGATATCCTCACGGCATTCCTTAAACTGCCCCAGAATAACGGGGAGGTTAATCAGCACCTCCCAGAAGCCCATAAAGTCGAGGTCACGGATGTGCTTTGCAATGGCGGTACCCTGCGCCATCATCCGGTCGCCGCCAAAGCCACGGAATTCTGATTCTGGATTGAGTTTTTTCAATTCCCTCACCAGGTTCGAGGCATGCAGGTCGCCGGAAGCCTCCCCGGCAATGAGATAATATCTGGGCATTACAACCGGCAGTTTGTCATTTCAGATCTGAAACAGAAAATATACCACTACGGCTACAAAGGTAACCAGCATCACCCCTCTTCCCGTTCGTTCATATTTTTCCTTTCTGATATACGGGATGAAAATAAACAGATTAAGAAAGATGCTTGTAAGGATGATGGTGCCTGTCTGCATCACATCACCCTCTTTTCCCGAAAGCGTTTTCAGCAGCAGGTTGATAGCGCTGAGCACACCATAGGTGGCTAAGGGGGCCAGGGCAGCCAGGGCCATCCCAAACCAGATGTTATTTTTCCGGAGTAACTTCATGGGTTGCGGGATTGGGGTTATGGGCCAGAATGCCGTTCCATTCCGGCAGGGAGGCAAAAGCATGATGGGCTGTAAAGTCGAAATGGACAGGCACAATACTGATAAACCTGTTTTCGAGGGCAGTAAGGTCGGTATCGGTACCCTCATCGGTACAGATAAATTCGCCATGCAGCCAGAAGTAGGGCTGGTGATGGGGATCCTTGCGTTCATCGAACTCCTCTTTCCAGTACCCGAGTGCCTGACGGCACAGTTTCATGCCCCTGATGGGTTTCTGGTCGCCTTCGGCCGGAAAATTCACATTAAGGCAAACATTGGCTGGCAAGCCATATTGCATTACATTGTCAATCACCTGCTCTATAAAGGGCGCAAGGTGTTCCAGGGGTGCCTGATGATCGTAATCGAGCAGGCTGAAACCCACAGAAGGGATCCCGGCCATTGCCCCTTCGAAGGCTGCGGCCATGGTGCCCGAATAGATGATATTGACAGAGGCATTGGATCCGTGGTTTATACCCGAAAGGATGAGATCGGGACGGCGCCCGAGAACCGCACGCCATAGGTCTGGGACCCGAAGGAACGGAAGGCGTCCTGGTCCGGGTCGACCAGGTAGGCGAAGCCGACGGCGTTGAACGCGGGGCTCAGCGTGTAGGCGGCATTCAGGAAATGGCCGCGGGGATCGAAGTCCTCGCGGATCGGCGGTCCCTGGTCGCCCCAGATCCGGTTGACC
>ERZ795055.2611-NODE-2611-length-13536-cov-4.488762_pt1 | contig 13536 bp, 8 predicted proteins | sample MGYA00375139_ERZ795055 | MGnify/ENA primary metagenome ERZ795055 (study PRJEB30184, sample SAMN05720283) | anaerobic digester metagenome | isolation source: active sludge of municipal wastewater-treating anaerobic digesters | place: USA | collected 2015-01-23 ...
AAAACCAGCAGGGCCAGCCAGGCCCCCGCGGCCACCAGCCCCGCGTCCACGCCGATCTCCAGGGGATCGTTGTGCACGTGGTGGTTGTACTGGGACTCCGAGGCGAAATACTCGCGCTCGTAGGGGGTCCAGTAGGCCGGGTTGTCCATCTTGTAAAGTCCGGGCCCGTGCCCCAGCAGCGGCCTGTCCATGATCATGCGCGACGCGCTGGTCAGCGACTGGTAGCGCAGCAGGATGGAGGTGTCCAGCGGGAACGCGCTGCCCGTGCGCGCCTTCATGGCACCCATGAGCGCGGCTGCCCCAACTGCGGCCAGCAGCGCCGCCAGCGCCAGCGAGAGCGCCGCGGCGCGTTCAGGTCGGCGCACCTTCCCCCTCACCAGCCGGGCGACCAGCAGCAGTCCCAGCCCGGCCGCCAGCGCCGCCAGCCCGCCGCGCTGGCCCGTGTTCAGCAGGTACCACACGGCGCCCAGGCCGAGGAGCCAGGCGGGCTTCCACCCCTCCAGGGCGAGCCACGCGGCGGCGATGACCGCCACCACCAGCACATGGGCCGCATAGTTCGGATTGCCGAAGGTGGAGGGCATGGTCTCCGGGCTTTCCCCCCAGGGAAAGGGGTCCAGTCCGGCCTTCTGCACCAGGGCGTAGACTGCCGTGAGGAACACCGCCGCGCACAGGGCCTTGAGAAGCCCCTTCAGGTGGGCGGGGCTCCGGATCACCTGTGCCGCCGCATACCACAGCGCCAGCAGGGCGATAAACCTCCCCGCCTCCTGGGAGGCCAGGTAAACGGCGCCCCCCGGAAATCCGCCCGCCCGCGCGTCGAGCCCCCACCGCGCGCAGGCGGACAGTACCATCATCCCCGCGAGGATCGCGGGAAGTTCGGGAAACAGCCGGGGGCCCGGCGCCGGCAGGCGGAACAGCCGCCGGAACACCAGCCAGCCCCCGCCGAGCGCCAGTCCGGCCCACGCCACCATCAGCCACTTGATCTCCCCTGTGGGGTCGTGGGTGTACCGGTAAATGGCGAGGGGAAGCGCGGCGGCGAACAGCGCGAGTCCCGCGCGGAAAAAACGCGGCACCATCTCTTGGCTCTGGGTCACAAACGCACTCCGTCGGGGCTGTGGGGACGCCCCCGCGCATGCTATCACCCGGCGTTCCGGCCGCGCAATCTCCGGCGCGCTTTTTTGCATTGCGGGCACGCTTTGCGCCATGCTCTAGCCCATGAACGAGCAGCCCCAGAGAAAGGCCCCGGCGGGGGGCGCGGCGCGTCCGCGCGCCCGGCGCGTGCTTTGCGCCGCGGCGCTGGCGCTGCTTTCCGCCGCCCTCACGGCGTGCGACTTCCGGCAGGAGGCCATTTCGCTGTCCAACTGGACGCTGGACTTTAGCCGGAACGAGACGCCGTTCACCATGTATGTGTGGAACAACAACCCGCTCATTCCCGAGCTGACCGTCGGCGTCAAGGCGGACAAGCCGTGGATCCTCGTCAACTTGGGCGAGGTGGTCAGCGGCGCGCCCGCGGACCCGGAGAAGGGCCCCTTTGACAAGCGGGTGCTTTTCGTGCGGATAGACCGCACCCAGCTCGACGAGGGGGAGCACACCGGAACCATCGTCTTCTCCTCCAAGGGCATCAAGCCCAAGGAGGCCAAGGTGCGCGTGGTCATGGACCAGGACGGGCGCCTCGACTCCCTCAACATCGTCAACGCGGCGGCCTCGTACTCGTCCCCCTACCTCATTGACTTCATGTTCGGCGTCACGGACAAGAAGGGCGACGCCGTGGTCGCCGAGCCCGCGCAGTTTGTCGTCGAGGCCCTGGAGGGGGACCAGCCGGTCGGCGCCAACAGCGGCCTCCAGCTGCGCCGGGCCTCCACCCTGCTCCTGAAGATGGACCTCCTCATGGACTACTCCCAGAACATGCAGGAGCGCGCGGGCGCCATCGCCGTCATGGAGGACACGGCGAAAAACGTCCTCCTGCCCGCGCTGAACACGGACGCGCAGGTGGGCGTCACGGAGTTCCACCGGGACGACCGCGACGCGGAGTCCGTGTCCGGATTCACGGTGGACCGCGCCCACACCCGCGCGCAAATCGACGCCATCCAGCCGGACTATGTGCGCGGCTTCTACTCCGGCGCGCGCCTGCTCGACGCCGTGGTCACCTCCTGCTCCAAGTTTGACCGGGACGTGTCCAAGGGCGAGGCGCGCTATGTCATCCTGTTCTCGGACGGCTATGACACGTCGAGCGCGGCGACGCTGGACGACGCCGTGGAGCGGGCGCGCGAGCGCTCCGTGCGCGTCTACGCGGTGGGGTGCGGCGGGGAGGCCAACCTGCCGCTGCTGCTCGACCTGACCGGGCGCACGGGCGGCGAGTATTTCCCCGCGGACACCGTCGAACTGCTGCCCGCCGCCGTGGAGGACATTGTGCAGAACCTGGAGGGCCAGTACATTCTGCGGTGGGCCTCCCTCAGCCGGCGCGACGAGGGCTTCCGCCCCTCGTTCTCCCTCGTGCTGGGCGACGCCCGCGCCGGATTCAAGGCCAAGGACGACTTCAACCCGGCGGACCACCGGGGGGATGTCCTCCGCGGAAGACTGCGGGTGCAGGATTCGAGTTCCCCGGGGGGCACCAGCGCGCTGCTCCGGGCGGACTACATCCCCCGTTTCATCCGGGAGATCCACCTCTTTGTCCGCAGCGACCTCGACTTCTCCGTCAGCCTCGTGGAGCCGGCCGACGACGGGCTCCTCGCCGGGTGGTCCATGCAGGTCTCCCGGGCCTTTGGCACGGCGGGGTACTGGGTTTCCCTCGAAAGCCCCGGCCCCCTGCTCCCCTTCGCCGCCTTCGGCCCCCTGGTGCGCTTCGACTTCCCGGGCGTCATTCCGGAGGACCAGCCCCTTTTCGAGGAGCTCTACGCCGACAGCGGGGTCTATGAGGATGGAATACGCCTCGACATTGACGGGTTTGACAACCCCACCAACGACTGAGGCCCCGCCGGACGGGAAAGAAGACGGAACCACCCATGGAATACTACTGCGGAAAATGCGGCACCGAGTTCAGCGCCGGGGAGGCCCGCGAAACCCTCGGGCTGTGCCCCTTCTGCGCCGTGCCTCTGGACTCCACCGCGCCGCCCCCGCCGCCCGGAACCATTGACGTGACCGCCGAGCCCGTGGCGGGGGATTCGGACGCCGCCCCCGTGTACGGCCCCCCCGCACCGCCTCCGCCACCGGGCGGCGCACCGCCCCCGCCGGAGGACATGACCTTCTGGTATTGGCGGACCTCGACGCAGGACCGGCCCCGCTCCTCCTGCGGGTGCTGCGGATGCCTGCCGATGCTGCTCCTCTTCCTGTTTCTGACGCTGCTACTGTTCTGAGGCGACAGGCCGCGCCGCACCCCCTAACGGGTCCTCAGGCGGTCAGCGCGGCGCCGCAGACCGCCGGATCCAGGGCGTGCTCCGGCTTGAACTCCTGCACCAGATGGGGGGACGCGGCGGGCAGCTCGCGCCGTATCGCCTCGATGTCCTGGGCGTCCAGCAGGGCGGACGGCAGGGTGGTCCGGAAATGGTGCGGCACCCCCGACGCGGCAATCAGCCGGATGCTTTCGCGCACCGCGTCCAACGGGGCCCTGACCCCCGCCAGCAGGTCATACTTCCCCCGGGGCGCCTTGACATCCATGGCGACATAGTCTACCAGTCCGGTGCCCAGCAGCCGGGCCAGCATTTCCGGGCGGCTGCCGTTGGTGTCGAGCTTCACCAGCAGCCCCAGCGCCCTCACCTTTCCAAGAAACGCGGGCAGGGCCTCCTGAAGCGTGGGCTCGCCGCCCGTGACCACCAGGCCGTCCAGCAGTCCCCGGCGCCTGCGCAGCTCCTCCAGGACGAAGGCCTCGGGCACCAGGTTCCGGTCATCAGCGACCGCCGGGAGCAGCCCGCCGTTGTGGCAGAAGGGGCAGCGGAAATTGCACCCCTGCGTGAAGACGACGGCCGCCGTCTTTCCGGGATAATCGCTCAGCGTGAGCGCCTGGAACCCCCCGAAGCGCATGGTCAGCCCCCGACGGTGTAGCGGCTGCGCTGGTGGAACTCCGCACGCTTGCCGTCGTTCCACTGGTCCACCGGACGAAGATAGCCGACCACCCGCGCGTAGATCTCGGCCTTCTCGCCGCAGAAGGGGCAGTGGCTCCGCTCCCCGCGCAGGTATCCGTGGCTGGGGCAGATCGAGAAGCTTGGGGACACGGTGAAATAGGGCAGGCGGTACTTCGCGCACACGCGCCGGACAAAGGCGCGCACGGCCGCGGGATCCGCCACCGACTCCCCGAGAAACACGTGCAGCACCGTGCCGCCGGTGTACTTCGCCTGAAGCCCGTCCTGAAGCTCCAGCACCTCGAAGACATCGTTGGAATAGTCCACGGGAAGCTGGCTGGAGTTCGTGTAGAAGGGCTCGGCGCCCCCGTCCACCGCCGGCTGGTTGGCGAACTGGATGCCGGGGAACCGCTCGCGGTCCAGCCGTGCCAGCCGGTAGCTCGTGCCCTCGGCGGGCGTCGCCTCCAGGTTGTAGTGGTGCCCCGTCTCCTCCTGGAAGACCGTCAGCCGGTCGCGCATGTGGTCGAGCACGCGGCCCGCGAAGGCGGCGCCCGCCTCCTCGCCGATGCCGCACCCCAGCAGGTTGACGCAGGCCTCGTTGAGCCCCACGAGCCCGATGGTGGAGAAGTGGTTGTGCCAGAAACTGCCGTGGCGCGCGTGCACGTCGCGCAGGTAGAACTTGGTGTAGGGGTAGAGGCGCTTCGCGGTGAAGCCCTCCAGAATCGTCCGCTTGGTCTCCAGGCTCTCCCGGGCGGTGTCCATCAGCCGGTCGAGCTGCTCCAGAAACTCCTCCTCCGTCCGCGAGGTGAAGCCCAGCCGGGGCATGTTGACCGTCACCACGCCGATGGAGCCCGTGAGCGGGTTGGCCCCGAAGAGCCCGCCGCCCCGCTTGTCCAGCGTGCGCAGGTCGAGCCGCAGCCGGCAGCACATGGACCGCGCGTCGTCGGGCGACATGTCGGAGTTCACGAAGTTGGCGAAATAGGGGATGCCGTACTTCGCCGTCACCTCCCAGAGCCGGTCGAGCCCGGGGTCGTCCCAGTTGAAGTCCGACGTGATGTTGTAGGTCGGGATCGGGAAGCTGAAGACCCGCCCCTTCGCGTCGCCCTCGGAGAGCACCTCCAGGAAGGCCGCGTTGAACAGGTTCATCTCCTCCTGGTAGTCGCCGTAGACGCCTTCCCGCGCCTCACCGCCGATGATCACGCTCTCCCCGGCAAGGTTCTTCGGCGGTTTCAGGTCGAGGGTGACGTTGGTGAACGGCGTCTGAAAGCCCACGCGCGTCGCCACGTTCAGGTTGAACACGAACTCCTGCAACGCCTGCTTCACCTCGGGATAGCCCAGGCGGTCGTGCCGGATGAACGGCGCAAGCAGGGTGTCGAAATTGCTGAAGGCCTGCGCCCCCGCCGCCTCGCCCTGGAGCGTGTAGAAGAAGTTCACGATCTGGCCCAGGGCCGAGCGGAAATGCCGCGCCGGGCTGCTCTCCGCCTTGCCGGGCGCCCCCTTGAACCCGCACCGCAGCAGGTCCTGGAGGTCCCACCCCACGCAGTACACCGAAAGCAGGCCGAGGTCGTGGATGTGCAGGTCGCCCCGGCGGTGCGCCTCGCGGATGCGCTCCGTGTAGATTTTGTTCAGCCAGTAGACCTTGCTCACCTCGCTGGAGACGTAATTGTTCAGCCCCTGCAGCGAGTAGGCCATGTTGCTGTTTTCCTGCACCTTCCAGTCCTGGCGGTCCAGATACCGGTCAATCAGGTCCACATCGGCCTGGTGCACCAGCTCGCGCACCCGCGTGTGCTGGTCGCGGTACAGAATGTACGCCTTCGCGCTCTTCTTGTACGGCGACATCAGCAGGACCTCCTCCACCGTGTCCTGGATGCCCTCCACCGTGGGAGGCTCGTGCCCCCCCACCGACTGGTACAACGCCAGCACGCGCATCGTCAGCTGGCGCGCCGCCTCCGCCCCGAACTCCCCCGTCGCCTCGCCCGCCTTCAACAGCGCCGCCGTGATCTTCGACGCGTCGAAATCCGCCACGCGGCCGTCCCGCTTGACGATCTTGGTCAGTTGGGGAAGCGCCGCTTCCGTCCCTTCGGACATTCTCCTTGCCGCCGCAGTCTCCATCTGTCGTCTGCCCTCCTTGAAGCAATCCCAGCTCGTGTGCAACCCGGACGGGAACGCCCGCTTAGCCCGTCGCAAACGTCCCGATTCTAGCGCCTTCCCACCACAAAGTCAAGGGGGTGCGAAAAAAACAACCACTACATAGTGTGGTAAGGCCCCAGCGGGCATCCCCCCGGATTTGCATTATTCGCAACCATAAGAACAGCAAGTGCTTGCAGGTTGCACACGACTGCAATGCAGCAGAAGATTCCCCGGCATCCCTCCGCAAGACGGCCAAAGGGGCGAAAAAACGACCGCGACGCACCCAGGGGGAGCCCGGCGGCAGCGATACCGCCCTGTTTTTCCTAAACCAGGCCGTTGCGATTCAGACTTCGCCTCGTGAAACCGGAAAGATCAAAGAAAGCCATTGCAAAATGGGGGCGCTTCTGCTAGGCTTGTAATGGGAGTTGTTGGGCTCCCGCAGACTGTGCGTTTGGTTGCGTGGCAACGGGAAGGGTGCGGAGGTCCCTTCCGCATACGCGAACGCCAAATCCGCTGGTTTGTCCTTTCATCTAGCGCAAGTGTCCCTGCGAAGGGGCAAAAGGAGAGTAATCATGAGTCGCTCACGTAAAGGTTTCACGCTGATTGAGTTGCTTGTCGTCATCGCCATCATCGGCATTCTGGCCGCCATCCTGCTTCCGGCGCTTGCCCGGGCGCGCGAGTCGGCCCGCCGGTCCAGCTGCCAGAACAACCTGAAGCAGTTCGGCCTGGTGTGCAAGATGTACGCCAACGAGTCCAAGGGGCAGTCTTTCCCCACCATCATGACCTATGACTGCCAGAACAGCAACACCCCGCCCATCAACAAGTCCTTCGCCATGAACGCCTTCCAGGTGTATCCCGAGTACCTGACGGACCCGGCGGTCGCCATTTGCCCGTCCGACCCGATGAACAAGGGCGTCGAGGGCACGTTTGACGAGGCCAACAACAAGACCGCCATCTGGAACGGCACCGCGTATGACGCCGTCCCCACGGACGTCGAGACGCGTTTCTTCCCCTGCGAGCTGGACAGCAGCAGCTGCAGCTACCTGTACATGGGCTGGGCCTTCCACTTCCCGGGCATCACGGACGATCCGCACGTCTTCACGGCCACGGACTCCGGCGCGCTGTTTGCCGAGATCGGGTCGTACTTCTCCACGAAGCCGGGCCTCGACCCCGACCTGGTCGCCGGGCTGGGCTCCATCCTGCTTTACTTCCAGCAGATGATCCAGAACACGAATCCGGCCGACCTGGACAAGGTGAGCGAGGACATCGAGCTGAGCCTCCCCAGTGGCGCGAAGAAGAACGTCTACCGTCTGCGCGAGGGCATCGAACGCTTCTTCATCACGGACATCAACAACCCCGGCGCCAGCACGCAGGCCCAGAGCGAGCTCGCCGTCATGTCCGACACCATCTCCAACGACTCCAGCGACGAGAACTCGTTCAACCATGTCCCCGGCGGGTCGAACGTCCTCTACATGGATGGACACGTCGAGTTCCTGCGCTACCCGAACAAGTGGCCGGTCAGCCCGCTGGCCGCCGGCGTGATGGGTGCCTTCTAAGGCTCCCCTCCCCCTCTTGATCCGTCCAACCGGATGATTCCGCGGGCGGGGGAAGCCAACCGGCTCCCCCGCCCGCCTCTTTCGGGAACAGCCCCGCGCCGGAGGGACACCCGGCCCTTTCCTGCTACAATTACTTTGCAAGGAGACTGGCAGATGAGCGGTACTGTGGTAGTGGCCCCTTTGCTAATGCCCGAAGTGCTTTCATTGCTTTTCGGGACGAATGCCGCCATCTCCGCAGCCGCAGGAATGGGAATCGGCGCGGGGGCCATCCTGAAGGAGTGCGTGAAGGCCGCCGAGGCCCGGCGGGAGCGGGAAAAGGCGCGATTGAGCGAGTGGCTGGCGTTTCGCGAGCGCCAAATGGCCTCGATGGAGATGGCCCGTTCGCTTGAGGGGGATGTTGAGGCCTCGGAGCGCCGACTTGAGCAAATGGTTCTCGCAGGACCCAGCACGGCTCACGGGGTCGGAGACGGCGACGGGCCGAGCCAACTCGCCGCCGCGCACCGGGCGCTGGGGGCGGAGCGGGTCACGGCGGCGGAGGTCCGGGCATCGCTGGCGGACATGACGGAGGCGCTGGACGCGTTTCCCGAGCCCTACCGCCACGCGGCGGGGAACCCCTGGGAGCGCCTGTCCGGCAGGATCGCCGCGGTTCTGGCCCAGTTGGACCGGGGAGAAACCCTGGCGCGCGAGGAGCTGGAGACGCTGCGGGAGACGGTGCGCCTGAGCCTGTCCGATTTCCTGGAGGGGATGCGCCGCCGGCGCGAACGCACCGCAGAGCTGCACGCCCGCATGGAAAAGGCGCTGGACGCGGTGCTGTTCTACCAGGGAGCCGTGGAGGCGCTGGAGGGGGAGGATTTCAGCCGGTATGCCGGCGAGCTGGCGACGATGGAGCGGCAGATTCTGTCGCTGTGCGCCGCCGACACGGTGCCCGAGGGCGCGCTGGACCCCGTGGAGCGGCGTCTGGACACCCTGCGCGGGGAGATAGACAAGGCGGCGGTGCGCAACGCCCAGCGGCGGGGGCTGTCGGAGTCCATCACGCGCAATCTGGAGGAGATGGGCTACCGGGCCGCGCAGGCCTTCGAGCCCGACCAGAACGGGCTCATGCACCGGGCGCTGTTCCGCATTCCCGGCGGCGAGGTGGTGCAGGTGGGCCTGCACCAGAACTTCCAGCTCGCCTTCGAGGTGCTGCACGAGCGCCCCGCCGGGGCCGATCCCAACGCCCCCTTCACGCTGGATGAACTGGCCAAACTTTCCCGGCAGGAGGGGCTCTGGTGCGACGACATGCGCAAACTCATCCGGAGGCTGGTGGCCGAGGGCTACCAGTACGCCGTGTCGTATGAGCAGCCCCTGAAGGAGGCCAGCATCCGCGTGTCCGTGGTGGAAAGCGCCGAAGACGTGTTGGACCACGCCGACAGCGCGCCGGAGTCGCGCCGGATGGAGCTGTGAGCCGGGGACCGGCTCAGGCGCGCTCCTCCTCCAGCCCCGTCTGAACGGGGGCGAAGACCGGGGGCCGGGCAGGAGCGGCGGCGGGCGACTCGATGAAGCGCGTGTGGTTCATCAGCCACATCAGCAGGAAGCCCGCCATGCCGGTGACGTGCCAGACGGCGTGCCAGGGCACGATCCGCAGGGCGATTTCACTGTTGGACGCGGTGGCCATCAGCATGCCCGTGAAGAAGGTGGCGACCATCATCCACAGCGCGGGCCGGGCGTGGGCGGGGATGTGGCGGATGTTGGCCACCAGCAGGATTACGGCGACCCACCCGTTGGCAATCAGGGCCAGTTCTCCCGCGTAGAACTGCCCAAACTCCCCGAACGTGACGAGGGGGCGCTTCTCCGGGGCAAACACCTCGTAGACCAGCCACACCCACGCGAGCAGGTCGGCGGCCACCGCAACCGCGAGCAGGCGCCGCCGCCGCTCGGGCCGCATGAAATCACCACTCACCGCGATGATGACGGCCAGCGCCAGCAGGATGTTGGTGCCCACATCGAAGAAGGAGGCCACCCGGTTCCCCTCCATGGAATGAAGCCAGACCGTGGGAATGCCGGTGATCAGCACACAGGCGTAGACCAGCATCCAGCGGCGGGGATGGGGGCGCGTCAGCAGGCAGAACAGCAGGGGAAGGATACCCCCCAGGCAGGTGCAGTAGGACGTGACAATGTTCGCCAGCTGGGCTTCGTGCAGGTACATGATGCCGTCCTCCGGACAGGTTAACCACCGTCCGTAGGACTTCCCAGGGGACGTCTGGGTTTCGGCGCCGGGGAAACGCGCGGCGGCGCGTCAGTTGGCCGGCTCCTCCGGAAGCTCCAACGTCTCGCCCGGTTTCACCACGAGAAGCGTGCCGTTTCTGGCGAGGGTGAGCTTCTGCATGTTGGCGCTGTACTCGGCGGCTTTCCAGCCGGCGTGGATGTTGTCGCCGAGGACCCCGTCTATCTCGCGCACGCGGCCGCTGGGCAGGACCAGCGTGATGACGAAACGCGGCGGGGTGCCCTCCTTGTGGAAGACGCCGCGCAGGGTCATCTGCGCCACGGGAGCGGCCTCCACGGGGGCCGCGGGAACCACCGCCGCCTGCGGGGGCGTCTGCGGAGCGGGATCGGGCACCGGCACCGCCTCGGGGGGCTCGGCCACGGTCGCCGGTGCGTCGGCGGGGACGTGGGGCGGCGGGGGCGGCGACGGTGTCACTGCGGCGGAAGGCCCGGGAATGGAAGGCGCCTCCACCGGCGCCCCGGGATCGGAAAGCGTTGTCTCAGCCGCGATTCGTCCGGAGGGGGCGGCCCCCTGATCGGCGGGGGAAAACCCGCCCGCGGTGAACGCGCCCGCGCACAGCACGGCGGACACCGCCACGGCGAGGGCCAACTCTTTGGGCCGGTCGGGCCACCAGACGGCCGCCAGGGCGGCCGCCCCGCAGGCAAAGGAAGCCAGCGCCGCCAGCAGCCACCCGGACAGGGCGGGCAGCCCCCCGGCGGCCATGCCAAGGTCCGCGCCCCAGACGAGCCCCTGCGCCGCGAGGAGGCCCGCCAGCCCGGCGCCCCGCACCATGCGGTTGCGCAGGACCGGCATCACCGCCGAGGCAAAGGCCATCACGAGCGCGGCAAGGGCCGCCCCGCCCGAGGGGACATACGCGCCGCCGCCGGCGGACGCCGAGAACAGGGGGACGGACAGCACCAGCAGCAGCAGCGCGGCGGCGTAGGCGGGCAGCGCCTCAACGGCCACCTCGGCGACCGCCTGACGGGAGTCCATCCTGCGGAAGAGGGTCGGCTGCGCCAGGGGAAGGTCGGCCGTGGTCTTCGCCTCGAGGGCGGCGCGGATCCAGCCGCGCAGGCGCCGCATGTCGTCCAGCGTGCGGCGCAGTTCCCGCGCCGCGCCCTTGTCGGTCTGGTCCGCGGACAGCTGGAGCCGCGCCTCGAGGGCGGCGCGGTCCGCGTCGAAATCGCGGAGCATCTCCTCGAGCCGGGAGCGGCGGAAGGACACCTCGGCGCGCACGCGCGCCAGATCCGCGGCGGCCGCCTGCTCCGCCGCGGCGAGGGCCGCGCCGGAAAGGCCGGAGTCCGCGCCCATCCGCCGGCACTCGCGAAGCCTGCGCGCGGCGCGGTCCTGCGTCTCCAGCGCCAGCGCCAGCCCGCCCACATGGTGGGGGATCAGGGGGTCGGAGACCGGCACGGGCGCGCTCAGATCGAGATCGGAGCTTTCGAGGTCAATGTCGTCGAGCGTGACCGGAACAGCGCCGCCGAGCGAGAAGGTGTCGCGGCAGGCCAGCCAGCCGCGCAGGTTCTGGCGGTGGCGCTCCAGGGCCTCGCGCCGCGCGCGGAAGTCCCACACGGCGGCATAGAACTGGTCGTAGGACAGCTCGCCGGTCCGGAATTTGAGCGTCGCCAGGGCCGTCTCCTCCAGCAGGGCGACGAGCCGCCCCGTCGCCTCGAACAGGGCGGATTTGAGGCGCTGCTCGTGCCGGTCGCGGAGACTCGCCAGTATCCGGCGGTAGGACTCAAGCGTCGCCTGGTCGGGGCCCGTGCGGCCCTCCTCGGGTTCGCGCATCCGGAACTCCACCAGCTCCACGCAGGAGGCCACCCGCCGCAGCGGCTCCAGAATGTCCAGGGGAACGGCGGGCAGCGACGCGTCCGACCGCGTCCGGTCGGCGACTTCGGACCGGATGGAGGGATCCCGCGAACCGGTCCGCTCTCGCGGCGCCGGCGCGGGGGCTGCGGCGGGTTTGGGGGGCGGTGCCGGGCGCGCGGCGGGCGGCGCGGACGGCGCGGCCTCTTTCGGCGCCGAAGCGGCCGGGGCGGCGGGGGCCGGCTTCGAGCGTGTGCGCTCGCCCGGGGCGCGCTCCCACTCGGGATGGTCGGCGAGGCTCACTTCCTCCGCGGACGGGGGCAGTTCGTCGAGCCGGGGCGTCCAGAATTTGCGGTGGCAGGAGACACACCGCCCCGGCAGGCTTTCTTTGACGGGCCGCACCCGCATCTTCTGTCCGCACGGGCAGAACAGCCTGACTTCCCTGGGAGACGCCGTTCCCATGTTCTCCGTCCTCCTGCGCGGTCCCCGGTCATCTCCGCGCCGCTCATCCACTCTGTTCCATCGCACCCGGCGGTGCCCCGCGCCCCCGCACCGTCGCCCCGGCACGGTCGGGCCACCGCCACCATATTGGCAATTATAGCAGTAACGGCAGAAATCCGGTAGTCTGTCGAGAAAAAACGCGGACACGGCATGCGGCCCTGTTGCGGGGCGCGTTCCCGCCCCGGTACCATGCGGGCCATGACTGATTCCCCGTTTGTCCACCGGAACCGCCCCGGTTTCGCCTGCTTTCCCGCGGAGGGCGGGTGGCTGGTGTTTCACTCCCCCCGTGAAACGCTGGTGGCGTCCACGCCCGCTGGGGTGCGCGGGGTGCTGGACGCTGTGGACGCCGCCGTCGCGCGGGGCGGGTGCGCGGCGGGGTTTGTGGCCTATGAGGCCGCACCCGGCCTGGACCCAGTCCTGACGGCGCATCCCGGGCCGGAGGGCATTCCGTCAGCGTGTTTCTTCCTGTACGATGCCGGGATTCCGGTGCCCGGGGAGGAGGCGCCGCCTGCCCGCCCCGAAGACGCCGCCTTCGGGGAATGGCTCCCCGCCGTGTCGCCCGATGAATACGGGAAAGCCCTGTCCACCATCCGGGACTATATCGCGGCGGGTGACACCTACCAGATTAACCACACCTTTCCGTTGGCGGGGACCCTCCGGGGCGAGCCGTTCGCGGCGTTCCTCGCGCTGTACGCCAACCAGCCCTCCGGCGAGGCGGGGTTTCTCCATCTCGGCGACTTCGCCGTGCTCTCGCTCTCGCCGGAGCTCTTTTTCTCCCTGGACGGGAACCGGCTGGAAACGCGGCCCATGAAGGGCACCATGCCCCGGGGACGCTGGGCGGAGGAGGACGCCGAGCATGCCAGTGACCTCCGGGAGAGCGAGAAGGAGCGGGCGGAGAATGTGATGATCGTGGACCTCCTGCGCAACGACATGGGCCGCGTGAGCGTGGGCGGGTCGGTGCGCGTGGAGCGGCTCTTCGAGGCGGAGCGGTATCCCACGCTGTGGCAGATGACGTCCACCGTCGTCTCCGAGTCGCGGGCCCCGCTGGGGGAGCTCTTCGCCGCCCTGTTTCCCTCCGGGTCGGTGACCGGCGCCCCGAAGGTGCGGGCCATGCAGATCATCCGGGAGCTGGAGTCCGCCCCGCGCGGCGTCTATTGCGGGGCCGTAGGCCGCGCCGGGCCGGGACGAAGGGCGCGGTTCAATGTTGCCATCCGCACCATCACGCTGGACTGCCGCACGGGGGAGGCCA
>ERZ795055.2614-NODE-2614-length-13524-cov-5.076323_pt1 | contig 13524 bp, 13 predicted proteins | sample MGYA00375139_ERZ795055 | MGnify/ENA primary metagenome ERZ795055 (study PRJEB30184, sample SAMN05720283) | anaerobic digester metagenome | isolation source: active sludge of municipal wastewater-treating anaerobic digesters | place: USA | collected 2015-01-23 ...
CAAAGACGCGCCCAAAACGCAAAAACAAAACAATACTCTTAAAATCATATCCTTCTCCTTTCCTAAATTTACAAATGGTGCCGCTGTTGCCACACGCGGATAAAATTCTCAATAGAGCGGTCATATCCCCGCTCAATATCTTCAGGAAAATAACACGCCGGCAAAGCCCCTTTGGCCCGGTGATAATGCAGGCATTGACAGCAGATGCCATGTTTAGCGCATCCGCTGTAAGAACAGTTGCAATATGCCATGTTTTTTTCCTTAAGACATTCCATGTCAGGCCCTCATGCTTGAAAATTCAGCAAATAATCTTCAATGACTTTTTTATGGTCAAAAGCGTACTCTAATTTTAGCACCTCATCCCGTCCGATGATCTTCAAATTTTTTGCGTCATCCGCAGCCTTCGGCTGCCCCTCTCCCCGGCCGGCAAAAACCGTGGAGACCGTGTGAAATCGCGGGTCCCGGCCTGGATCAGAATAAACTTTCATTTGACGAAAATCAACAAATCGAAGTCCAGTCTCTTCCTGGACCTCCCTCACTACGGCCTGTTCCAAGCTCTCGCCATAATCAACGAACCCTCCCGGCAAGGCCCAACCATAAGGCGGATTGGACCGCTCAATAATGACGATCCCCTGAGCAAGTTCAATGATCGCATCGACCGTCACATACGGCCCCAGCCCCAGCGTATCCTGGACATGAATGATATAACCGCCCAAATTTTGTTTAAAGATCTCGAAATGTTCTGTATCGGTCACGCAAACATAGACCTTCTCGAATCGATGCTTCCCGAAACGGATGAACCGCAACAGTTCCTGGGCCAGAACCTTCGCCGAGGCGATCGCCGGGATCACCCCTCGCTCATATCCAAAAGGAATCAGGATCAGGCTTCTGGCTCCGACCTCCGCCGCTTTATAAAGGACATCCTTGTAGCCCTTTCGCACGCGTTCGGCGTCTGCCAGCGTCCCCTGCAAAGCAAGGCTGGCCATGATCGTATACTGATGCCCATTGCCTTGCCGGCTCAACACAACTTTTTGATCGTCCTGGTCCCCAAGGCCATCAACAGATTCCAGGGCCACTGCGTCAGCCGTAAGCTCTTCCCCGTCGCCGTTGATGATCTTGATCTCTGTATCCTGAATAAATAACATTTATGAAGGTTTCTTCTTTCCCAATTGGGCTGCCAGCTTTGCGGCGTAGGCCAAAGCGCCCTCGGGCGTGGTCAGCCTGCCCAGCCCCTGTTCCTCTTCGACCTTCGAAAGGATCTCACTAAAAAGAGGCGATGGTTTTAATTTTAAACTGTTTATCAGGTCATGTCCATTAATCAATGGAACAAATGGCTTTTTATCTTTTTCCAAAAAGAAACGATCGATGATCTCCAAACAAATGTCCTTGTGATGCCTCTGGTCATCTTCCGTGGTCATCGGCCCGCAAGTCGATTGCTGATCGGCCAAAGACAGAAGCGCGATGCCGACCGCTTCATCAGCCGTGTCGCGGAAATAACGGAAGAACGCTCTCTCGCTGGGCCGCTTGAAATTAGAAAGGTATCCCGGGCGAAGGTGCCAACGAACCATGGTCCCGACCGCCAGCCGTTCACGCGTGGAAAGCTTAAGGTCTTTTGCCACCTGGTCCGAGATCTGCCTCCCCACATGCTCATGCCCGTGAAAACAGATCCGGTCCCCTTCTTTTCGTCGGGTATCAGGCTTTCCGATATCATGCAGTAAACAGGAAAACCTTAAAAGGGCCGCCCGACTGTGATTGGCGGCTATCTTCTCTTTTAAATATCCTGAAATCCGTTCATCGCTCCGGAACATGCGGATCACCTGGTCGCATTGCTTAACGGTTTCAAGGGCGTGCGGCCAAACATCCAAATGATGATATGTCCCCTGCTCAACGCCGAACATGAGCCGAACTTGAGGGATCACCCGGTCCAGGATCCCGAGGCGGTCCATGGCCCTAAGGATGGTCCCTGCACGGTCCGACTCCAGGATTTTAAACAGCTCATCACGAAGGCGCTCAGCCGATACTCCGGCAATACGGTCCCGATCTGTTTTGATCTGCTTCAGCGTTTCTTTTTCTATTCGGAACCCCAACTGGGCCTGCAGAGAAAAGGCCCTCAGAATCCTCAGTGGATCCTCAACAAAAGCCTGTTTGGACGCCATGCGAAGCAGGCCATCTTTAAGGTCACGCTTTGCTCGGACGGCATCCGCCATCCCTTTTTCAAGACAATCACCATCCTCTAAAGACGAAATATCTATGCTCAATGTGTTTATGGTAAAATCACGGCGCTTAAGGTCATCCTTGAGCGTCTTGCCACGGAAGTCAGCAAAATCATACGTCAGGACCCTGCCTTTTTCTTTTTTTGCCACACGGGCGCAGCCGTGTTCAGCATCCAAAAGGATGAACGCTCCGCGAATGGATTTGGCAAAAGCCTTGGCAAAGGCTATGGCGTTCTTTTCGACCGCGAAATCAAAGTCCATGCATTCGCGCTTCAAAAAAAGATCGCGCACGAATCCGCCCACCAAATATACCCGGACCTTACGGCGTTTGGCGAACTTGCGCACATCACATAAATATGGGCGTTCACTCATGAAGATCATAGGATTAGTCTACACTTGAAACAGAAGCTCGTTCGATGACTTCATCCGCAACGAAGATAGGCGCGCCGGCCCTTACGGCCAGCGCGATACTGTCTGAGGGTCGAGCATCGATCGAATGCTCTTTATCGTCCTGGGTCTTAAGGATGATCTTCGCGTAAAAAGTGCCCTCCACCAGGTCGTCGATCAGCACGTGTTGAACCTGGGCCCCCAGACCCTCGATCGTCGACAACAGAAGATCATGGGTCAACGGACGCGGCATTTGAACATCGGTCACCTTCATCTTAATGCTCGAAGCCTCCAGGATCCCGATCATGATCGGAAACTTCCTCGGGCCTGAGACCTCCTTAAGAACGATGATCTGATCCTGCCGCCTTTCATCGATCACAATCCGGCTCAGCTCTACGCGAACCATGCTTCACTTCCTTTTTTCCAGCTTCTCCCGCTCCAGAATATGCTGCAGCTCGCTCATGAACTGGTTCACGTCGCGGAACTGGCGGTAAACACTGGCAAACCTCACATAAGCCACTTCATCCAACTGGGCCAGTTTTTTCATGATCTCTTCACCGATCACGCTGGAATCGACCTCACGGTCAAATTTTTTCTGGATAATGCGCTCAATGTCGGTCGTCACCTCTTCAATCTTCGCGATCGAGACCGGCCTTTTCTCGCAGGCCTTGACCAGCCCGTTGATGATCTTCGTCCGGTCAAACGCCTGGCGGCGCCCATCTTTCTTGACAACCATTAAAGGAACGCTTTCCACATATTCATAGGTCGTAAAGCGCTTCATGCACTTTAAACATTCCCGTCGGCGACGAATCGAGCCGCCATCTCCGCAAATACGGGAATCAATGACCTTTGTTTCCTTGTAATCACAAAATGGGCATTTCATGCTCAGCCTTTGTTAGTTCATTTCCAGATCAGTATAGATCGGGAATTCTTTCGTTAAGGCCAATACGTCCTTGCGCACACCCTCTAATACTTTGGGATCATCCCGGTGGACGATCGCCCGGTCAATACAATCCGCCACACGCGCCATCTCCGCCTCCTTCATGCCGCGAGTCGTCAACGCCGGCGTCCCGATACGGATCCCGCTTGTCACCATGGGGCTTTCTGGGTCGAAAGGGATCAGATTCTTGTTCACGGTAATATGGACCTCATCCAGAACAGCGGAGGCGTCTTTTCCCGTGATCTTTTTAGAGCGCAGATCGACCATAAACAGATGATTATCCGTCCCACCGGAAACGATCCGAAACCCCTTCTCCGTCAAGGCTTCGCTCATGGCCTTGGCATTCTTAACGATCTGTTTCTGATATATTTTGAAATCATCGGCTAGGGCCTCTTTCAGCGCTACCGCCTTAGCGGCGATCACATGCATGAGCGGCCCACCCTGAATACCCGGAAAGACATTAGCATCGATGCGCTTGGCGAACTCCTCACGGCAGAGGATCATCCCTCCGCGGGGCCCGCGCAGAGTCTTATGGGTGGTCGTGGTAACGAATTCTGAAAACGGTACCGGGTTAGGATGGATCCCCGCGGCCACAAGCCCTGCGATATGAGCCATGTCCACGAACAGGACCGCATTGACCTCATCGCAGATCGAACGGAACTTTTCAAAATCGATCGTCCTTGGATAAGCCGAGGCGCCAGCCAGGATCAACTGCGGTTTATGTTCACGGGCAAGGGAGCGGATCTGATCGTAGTCGAACATCTCGGTCTCTTTATTAACGCCGTAATGCACAACATTGTACATCTTGCCTGAAAAATTCATCTTATGCCCATGCGTCAAATGCCCTCCGCAGGCCAGGTCCAGCGTCAGGATCGTGTCCCCCGGTTTGATCGCGACATTGTAGACCGCGTTGTTCGCCTGCGATCCGGAGTGAGGCTGAACATTGACATGCTCCGCACCAAACAATTTCTTCGCCCGTTGAATAGCCAGGTCCTCCGCCACATCCACATGAACGCATCCGCCGTACCAGCGCCGATTAGGATATCCTTCGGCGTATTTATTGGTCATCACACTGCCTTGGGCTTCCATCACGGCCTCAGAGACGATATTTTCTGAAGCGATCAGTTCCAGATTGCTCTTCTGGCGGTCCAGCTCTTCCGCGATCGCCTTAAAGATCTCCGGGTCTGTTTTCTTCAAATGATGATGCATGAATCTCTCTCTTTCGATCTAAAAATCTTTTTTCATGGTTGTACGTTCGATCGTCTTTATTTTCTTGAAACGACGCAAATGCCGCCCCCCTCCGAATTCGGTCGATAACCAGATCTTGATGATTTCCTGAAGCTCTTTTTTGGAAACAAATTTTGCCCCCAGAACCAGAATGTTGGAATTATTATGTTCCCGGGACAATTTCGCGATTTCTTTATTGTAACACAGCGCCGCGTAAGCGCCCGGGACTTTGTTCGCCGCGATCGCAAGCCCCACCCCGCTCATGCACACCAGAATGCCGCGGCTGCCCCGTGTTTTTGAAACATTCTTGGCTACTTCGAAAGCGATCGGAGGATAATCACAAGGCTCCTGATCACAATAAGCCCCGACGTCAACAACCGCATGGCCCAACGTTTCCAACAAACGGATCAGCTCCGCTTTAAGCGACACGCCCCTGTGGTCAGCACCTACAAAGATCTTCATGCGTTTTCCTTTTGCCGTAACAAATATTTTTAATAAACCTCGTGTTTCAAATTAAAGCAACTTCGCCAACTTTTGGACCGCGGCATCGATCACCGAAGCGCACTCTTCATAAGCCGATAACGGCTGTCCGATCGGATCGGGGATCTCGGCGCTCTTGCCGGACCCCTCCTCCACGAACTCCCGCAACAAATAGACCCTGTCCGCGACTTCCGGCGCGTGCTGCAGGACCGATTGCCGGTGAGATTCGGTCATCACCAGGACCATGTCCGATTTATAGATCATGGTTGAGTTGATCGCCTGCGACAGATGGCGGGAAGCATCGACTCCCCGTTTCTTGAGCACCTCCAACGATCCCGAACTTGCCGCCGTGCTTAAAAAAACACTGATCCCGGCTGAATACACATCAACATTCTGTTCCGGTTTTAAATACTTCTTCAACAAATATTCCGCCATCACCGACCGGCAGCTGTTCCCGGTGCAGACCATCATGATGTTCTTGCGTGAACGGACCTGATCGATATCCTTTTTGGAAACGATCCCCTCCCTTAAAATCTTTGGAGGATCCTGCGTGCAATCCAAAACGGTCGAAGAAGAACCATACTCGGCCCGCCCGCCATCAATGGCCAGATCAACCAATCCATTAAGATCCCGCAGCGCTTCCGCGCATGTCGAGGGGGCCGGATGCCCCTCAAGGTTCGCAGAAGGAGCCACAACCATGCACTGAGCCTCATTCAACAAAAGCGTTGCCACGGGGTGCGCCGGCATCCTGACCCCTACGGTCTGCCCTTCTTTCATCGCCGGAACAACAACGGTCAACGGCCCCGGCCAAAAACGGTCAACCAGCTTAAACAGCATCGCGCTGCGCAAGGGAGTGTGTTTCATCAGGGCGCTGCGTTTGGGGACCACGACTGAAAATGGTTTGTCCTCAGGGCGGTTCTTGAGTTCTTTCAACCGCTGGACCGCTAAGGGATGTTCCGCATTGGCGGCAATACCGTACACCGTTTCCGTCGGAAAAATAACAAGCCCGCCCTTTTCGATGACGCGGGCACAACGGGAAATCTTGTCTCGTTCAGGAAAATGCGGATGAACTTCTACCACGCGGGTCTCACCGTTCACCTAAGCCCCTCCTAAGATCTTTTTCCTCTCCTCCTCGCGGTAATCGACCAACTTTTTCTCGATCACCGGATCAGACACGGCCATGATCCTTAACGCCAAAAATGCCGCGTTCTTCGCGCCTGCCTTTCCAACAGCCACACAGGCCACAGGAACACCCGGAGGCATTTGAACAGTCGATAATAACGCGTCCAGCCCATCCAGGTCTGACGCGTTCAAAGGAACCCCGATCACCGGCAGCGTTGTATGCGCCGCGACCACACCGGACAATGCGGCTGACATTCCTGCGCCGCAGATCACGGCCTGAATGCCGCGCTCTCTCAATTTTTCAGCGTATTCCGCGGTCTCTTTAGGCGTGCGGTGCGCGGAAAGGACCTTGATCTCAAATCCAACGCCAAAACCTTCCAAAACCTGGCCGGCGGCCTCCATAACGGACATGTCCGATTTGCTTCCCATCATGATTGCGACTTTCACATTCGCCATAACCGCTCCTTTCAGAACCGATCAAATCGTTTTCTGCTCGATCCTTTTCAAAGCTTTTGCCCCGATATCCCTTCTAAAAAAACAATGATCGAAACGGATCATGTCCACGATCTTATACGCGTTTGCAATCGCTCCTTCAATACCCTCTCCCAAGGCGGTCACACCCAGAACACGCCCCCCGCTCGTTACGACCGCCCCCCCATGGCGTTTGGTGCCGGCATGAAAGACGATCCCATCTCCCGACGCGGCCGCCTTCTCAAGACCATGAATGACCATCCCCTTCTCATAAGAACCCGGATAACCGCCCGCGCTCATCACAACACAGACACACGCCCGACGGTCCCACTCCAAATCGACCTGATCGATCCTTCGTTCACAGGCCGCCAAGATCACTTCCAAAAGATCCGTCTTTAAACGCGGCAAAACAGCTTGAGTCTCCGGATCTCCAAAACGAGCGTTAAATTCCAACACCATCGGCCCCTCATCGGTGATCATCAGTCCTGCGTATAAAACACCCTGAAACGGCATCTTATCCATCACCATGCCGCGGATGACGGGCTCAATGATCTGGGTTTCGATCTTCGCGAGCATCAGGTCGTTAACGACCGGAGCCGGGGAATACGCCCCCATCCCGCCGGTATTCGGCCCCAGGTCATCATCAAAGATCCTTTTATGGTCCTGCGAACTTTCAAGAACGACATATCGTTCGCCATCCGAGATCGCAAGGATCGAGGCCTCTTCTCCCCGAAGACATTCTTCGACCAGAATACGCTTACCGGCCTCGGCCATATGCTCCTCGATCTCTTTTAGCCCATTTAAAGCTTCATCAATGGTATAACAGACAAACACGCCCTTGCCGGAAGCCAAGCCGTCGGCTTTGATCACCAAAGGGAACTGGGTCTCCTGCAAGAATTCCCTGGCTTCGGAGATCGAATCAAAGGACATAAAAGACGCGGTGGGAATCCCATGCCTGTGCATGAACTCTTTGGCAAAGACCTTGCTTCCTTCGAGTTGGGCGGCTAGCCGGTTCGGCCCAAAGACCTTTAATCCCTTCGACTGAAATTCATCCACGATCCCGGCGGCCAGCGGAGCTTCAGGCCCCACGATCGTCAGGTCAATACTATGTTTCTGAGCAAACTGCGCAAGCCCTGCGATGTCATCCGATGCAATATCAACGCACTCCGCGATCTGGGCGATCCCGCCGTTACCGGGGGCGCAAAATATCTTTTTCACTTTTGGGCTTTGGCTGATCTTCCACGCAAGAGCATGTTCCCTTCCGCCGGAACCCACGATCAAAATATTCATTTGGAACCCTTTCCCTGAGACACGAACACGATCCGTTGTTTCTTATCAGAGACGACCCGCCCGATCACATAATGACGGACCCTGGCTGTCCTAAAAGCGGACGAGACCTGTTGTTGGACTTCAGGCGCGACCACCATGGCCAGACCGATACCCATATTAAATGTTTTATACATATCTTCTTCAGGAACATGGCCCTTTGCCTGGATATCCTTAAAGACCTTCGGAATGGGCCAGCTTCCCTTTTTAATTTCAAAACACAGCCCTTGAGGCAGGATCTTTGTCAATTTTTCGTAATACGCCCCTCCGGTAACATGGGCGATGCCCTTAATATCAAACTTCTCGATCACCGGGAGAACGTCTTTAATATAAATTTTGGTCGGCTTAAGGATCTCCCGCACGCGCGCCTTCTGCTCGGACTTTGAGAATACCTTGCGCACCAGGCTGTAGCCGTTGGAATGGATCCCGCTCGACGGCAGGCCAATGACCGCATCCCCTTCACGGATCCTGGAACCATCAATGATCCTGGAACGCTCCACGACGCCCACCGTAAAACCGGCCAGGTCATATTCATCCTTCGCGTATAGATCCGGCATTTCGGCGGTCTCTCCACCGATCAAGGCGCATCCCGCCTGACGGCAGCCACGGGCTATTCCTTTGACAACATCCGCCAGCACTTTGCGATCAAGTTTTCCGCAGGCGATGTAATCCAGAAAGAACAGAGGTTTGGCTCCCACGCAAAGGATGTCGTTCACATTCATCGCGACCAGATCGATCCCGACGGTGTCATGAACCTGATTGGCCTGAGCGATCAAAAGCTTTGTCCCGACGCCGTCTGTTGAAGAGACCATGACCGGATCTTTGTATTCCCCCGGCTTAAGAGAGAACAATCCCCCAAAACCCGCCTTGGTCAAACAAACTCCATCCACAAAGGTCGACCGCACGGAAGATTGGATATCACGGACAAACGCATTTCCCGCGTCGATATCTACTCCGCTCGATTTATACGTCATTTTTTTCATAAAAGATGGTCCTTCACGTAACGAACGCCGTTCTCAAAAATTTTTGCCCCCTGACCTAACGACCCCTTACGGTCCATGCGAGTCCAGAACGGATGCTGGCGCGAAAGAAAATGCCTTTCAGGATGCGGCATCATCCCCAGAACCCTTCCCGTCCGGTCGGTAATACCGGCGATATGTTCGACCGACCCATTAGGATTATGCGGATAAGACGGCTCCGATCCGTCAGACAAGCAATATCTGAAAACGACCTGCCCGTTAGAGATCAGCTGATCCAGAATATCGCTGTTCCGGGTCAAGAACTTCCCTTCCGCATGCGCCACCGGAATATAAAGAAGCTCATCGACCCCATCGACCCACACCGATCCTCCGCTCTTCTTTAAATGGACCCAACGGTCCTCGAATTTCGCGGAATCATTGTACGTCAACGTGCATGTCTGCTCCGTTTTCGGCGTCCAGACGGTTTTTCCCTGCAATTCGCCGGGAAGGATCCCTGCCCGCACGAGGACCTGAAAACCATTGCAGATCCCGATGATCAATTTTTCCTCATCAATGAATTCCTGAAGGTCTTTTCCTAAACGCAGTTTCAGTTCATTGGCGAGAATTCGGCCGGAAATAATATCATCCCCATACGTGAATCCTCCCGGAATGGCCAAAATATGATAATCCCTTAACTGGACCTTTCCGGACAACAGGGAGTTCACGTGCACAAAATCAGCCTGCGCCCCAAAATATTGGAATGCGAACCCCGTCTCCTGGTCACAATTGGTGCCTGCCGTACGCAAAACTAGAACTTTTGGTTTCTTGCTCATCATTTATTGTTCTTATAAAAATCTTTCACGACCTGAACGGCCTCATGAGGCTCATCCACAACATGGAATAATTCCATGTCCGTGGGATTGATCTTTTTTTCCCCCAATAATTTATTCTCGACCCACTTGACCATATCGCCCCAAAAATCCTTCCCGACAAGAACGATCGGGCACGTCTGCACGCGCCGGGTCTGCACGAGGGTGATGCATTCAAAAAGCTCATCCAGGGTCCCGAACCCTCCCGGGAAAACCACAAAGGCCTTGGCATACTTCAAAAACATCACCTTGCGGATAAAAAAATAATGAAAATTGACCAAGCGGGTGATGAACGGATTTGGTTTCTGTTCGAATGGGAGGTCAATGTTCAGCCCGATCGACTCTCCTCCGGATTCCTTGGCGCCTTTATTCCCGGCCTCCATGATGCCCGGCCCGCCGCCGGTAATGACCGCGAAACCCTCTTTCACAAAAAGCTCCGCCGTCTTCACCGTTTTTTGATACATCGGGTCTTCCGGCTTGGTCCGCGCGGATCCGAAGATCGTGACAGCATTATTGATCTCCGCGAACTGTTCAAAACCGCTCACAAACTCCGCCATGATGCGGAATACCCGCCATGGATCTTCAAATTTAAGTTGATTGGGTATTTGTTCTGAAGATTGGACCATTCTTTTCTCCTTCGATTAAGGATCAATTACCACGCCAACGGAGCCTGCCATTTTGATTTCAGTTGCCTGATCCCGCCCTTGACGCACGGCGTCTTATCATCCAGACCAAAGATCACAACTTCCGCAACCTTTGTCACCTTTCCGATCAATCCGAACGGAACGCCCTTAAAAACACCCTCAAATATTTTTTGGTCTTTAGGATCGACCTCGATCAGCAGCCGCGAATGCGTTTCAGAAAACAAAAGCGTGTCATTGCGTTTGTCCTTTCCCTCGAACGGGACCCGGGAAAGCCGCGCTTCAAGCCCAAGCCCCCCGCTGAAAGCCATCTCCGCCAAAGCGACCGCCATCCCTCCGTCAGAACAATCATGGATGGAAGCTGCCAGTCCTTTCTGCGTGGCAGCGTAAACCGCTTCAAAAACAGCCTGGCCCTGTTTGAAATCCACTCGGGGAACAGAAGCCCCCAAACAGCCATTAATATCGTAATACACCGATCCGCCCAGCTCATCACGCGTGACACCGACGATATAAATAAGGTTCCCTTCCTTTTTCAGGTCCATGGTCACGGCCTTCGAAACATCATCCATGATCCCGATGGCGGAGATCAAAATTGTTCCGGGGATCGCGATCGATTCACCGCCTTCCGCGTATTCATTGTACAAACTGTCCTTGCCGGAAATGAACGGCGCTCCATACTCCACCGCAGCCTGATAACAGCCCTGCGCGCAACGCACCAACCCTCCCAGGCGGTCCGGCTTGTCCGGGTTTCCCCAACAAAAATTATCCAAAAGCGCGATCCTCTGCGGGTTACCACCGACCGCAACGATCTGTCGGACCGCTTCATCAACGCAGCCCGCGGCCATCCAGAACGGATCGATCATCCCGTAACGGATGTTGATCCCGTTGGAAACCGCGAACCCTTTCTGTGAGCCCATCTTCGGGGCCACGACAGCGGCATCCGACGGTCCGTCACAATCGACCCCCACAAAAGGCTTGATCACGCTTCCGCCCTGGACTTCATGATCATATTGACGCACGACCCACTCTTTGGAGCAAACATTAAAATGGGACAACGCCCCCTCAAGCTGCGGCGTCAGATCTTGCGCCGGCTTTATCTGGGGCTCCGCGTTCTCCTTGGACCGCCAAACGGCCTGCTTGGTGATTTTGGGAACACCGTCATGCAAAAAGCTCATGTCCAGGTCGCAGACCTTTTCGTCGCTATAAAAAAGCTCTAGCCGCCCGGTCTTTGTGAATTCCCCAATGACGGTCGCTTCAACATTCTCCTGGGCGAACAGCTCCAAAAAACGATCGATATTCTTAGGCGGCACCGAAAATACCATGCGCTCCTGCGATTCAGAAATCCAGATCTCCATGTAAGACAGGCCCTTGTATTTGAGCGGCGCTTTATCCAGGTCCACCCTGGCGCCGGTCTTAGCTCCCATCTCGCCCACCGCACTCGAAAACCCGCCCGCCCCGCAATCCGTCACCGCCGTATATAACCCTTCGTCACGGGCCTTGAGCTGAACATCCAGCACCTTTTTTTCCTGGATCGGGTCCCCGATCTGGACCGCGCCGGAAGAAACCACTTCCGATTCAGAGGTCAACTCGCCCGAGGAAAAGGTCGCGCCGTGGATCCCGTCACGCCCTGTGCGCCCGCCCACCGCAACGATCAGATCGCCTGTATACGTTTCTTTACTCTCTTTTCCGCGAGGGATAATACCGATATTGCCGCAGTACACAAGAGGATTGCCCACAAAATGTTTATCAAAAATGATCGAACCGTTGACCGTCGGTATACCCATCTTGTTTCCGTAATCGCGCACGCCCGAAACAACGCCCTTCATGATCCGCTTGGGATGAAGCGTTCCCGCCGGAAGCCGGTCATGCGGAAAATCCGGCGGAGCAAAACAAAAAATATCCGTGTTGCAGACCGGTTTGGCCCCCAGCCCCGTTCCCATGGTGTCTCTTAATACTCCGCCGATCCCGGTATTTGCCCCGCCGAACGGCTCCAAAGCGGACGGATGATTATGCGTCTCCACCTTAAAACACACATCATGCTCATCGTCAAATTCAATGATCCCGGCATTATCGTGAAAAACAGAAACACACCAGGGCTTATTCAGGTCATGCGTCGCTTTAGCGATCGTGGACTTAAACAGATTGTCGATCTCAATGATCTTCGTCTGGCCGTTCTCAACGACCTCGCAGCGGATCTTACCTCGGAACGTCTTGTGATTGCAATGCTCACTCCAGGTCTGGGCGACCGTTTCAAGTTCGCAATCCGTCGGGTTTCTCCCCAAATTCTTAAAATAGCCTTGGATCGTCTTCATTTCGTTCAGATTCAAGAACAGCTGCCCTTTTTGGCTGATCTCAAGAAGACGTTTTTCATCGGCTGCCAAAATATCCACAGTGATGACCTTGACCGCCTGGGGCACAGCAGACGCGGCTTGAGCCTTATGCGGTTGCGCCGTCTCCCGAACCTCGTGCTGGATCAGTTTGTTCGCCAGCACTTTGTCGACGATCAATTGGCGCTCCTGTGAAGTGACCGGACCATAAAGATGATACTGTTTAGCGGTATGAACGGCTTTCACTCCCTGGACACCAAGGTCACGAACCCCTTTTAACGTAGAGGCCTCGACCGGATCCATGACCCCGGGATTGAACGCGATCTCAATAGTGAGGTGTTTTGAATTCGAATGGTCAAAGACAGGGTATTGACCTTCCGTAATAGAATACTCCTGAGAGACATTGTCCGTCAAAAGCTCAGCAGCGATCTTTTCAACTTCCCTTTGGCCCAAGTCCCCTTCAAAAATATAGACCTGGATTACGTGGACTTTCTGGACATGGTCAAGCCTCAGGTCAAGGATGCTTTTATGCACGCTTTCCCCAAGAGCGTCAAACACATCG
>ERZ795055.2615-NODE-2615-length-13521-cov-5.254864_pt1 | contig 13521 bp, 9 predicted proteins | sample MGYA00375139_ERZ795055 | MGnify/ENA primary metagenome ERZ795055 (study PRJEB30184, sample SAMN05720283) | anaerobic digester metagenome | isolation source: active sludge of municipal wastewater-treating anaerobic digesters | place: USA | collected 2015-01-23 ...
ACCATGTCGCAGCCCGAGGCCTTAAGCCCCGCATCGGCCAACGCCACCACCTTTTCTGGATGACGTTGGCGCGTCGGGCGAGTCACGAGGCCAGGTTGGCAGAATCGGCATGAGCGTGAGCAGCCGCGCTGGATTTCGATCGCCACCCGCTCATGCACCGGCTGCACGTTCGGCACAATCGGCCGGGTGGAGAATGGTACGGCATCCAAGTCTGGCACCACCGCGCGCGTCACCTGAGGCACGCCTGATGGCGAGGTTTGGCCGGCGTGCGGTGTATCGGCCTGAGCGGTAATCGCCGTGACGTTGATGCCCTCGTAGGTGACATCAAAATGCGCCGGAACGTAAACGCCTTGTACGGCCGCGAGTCTCTTCAAAATGGCCGCTCGACTCAGCCCGGTCGCGCGCCCCTGGGCAACCACCTGCAGGATTTCTACAACGGCGCGCTCGCCGTCCCCTAACAAGAAGGCATCGAAGAACGGTGCCACCGGTTCGGCGTTGTAGGCGCAGATGCCGCCGCCGATCACGAACGGATCTGGCTCGGCGCGCTCCACGGCACGTATCGGGATGCCCCCCAACTCCAACATCGCAAGCACAGTGGGGTAGCAAAGCTCGTACTGCAGCGTGAAGCCTACGAGCTCAAAAGCTCGAAGCGGCAGATGCGACTCCAACGACCACAGCGGCACGTTGGCGGCGCGCGCCTTTTTCTCCAGGTCGGGCCACATCGCGTACACCCGCTCGGCGGCAAACTCCTGATGATCATTGACGATCTCGTAAAGGATCTTGAAGCCGATATGACTTTCGGCGACCTCGTAGACATCGGGAAAGGCCAGTGCCATGCGGGCTTGAAGCGGCCCGGTCTTGACGACCGAGTTCACCTCGCCGCCAGTGTAGCGGGCCGGCTTGTCAACGTCGGCAATGAGAGCATCGATGGTGGTCTGCAAAACTGGCAACAACTCTGACATGGGAAATACCTCGCGGATGGGAATCAAACCCAACGGGGAACCAGGCTCCCCTGTCCACGCTCTGGCCTCGGCTGGCGCTTAGACGCCCAGGAGAGACAACAACGGGGGCGGTGTGACAAGAGTCCTAGTAGCTCCGGCACTCGGCGGTGCCGTTCTTGATGGTGTCGCAGCTTAGGCCGGTCTCTTTGCCACAGGCCTTGCTGGCGGTGAGGCAGTGGCCATAGCTGCTGCCGTCTAACGCCGGGGTCTGCACGCAGGTCACCGCGCAATCGGTGGAATTGTCGCAGGGCAAGTCGGTACCTGTGCAACGGCCACCGCTGCAGGTGCCGCCCATGGTGGCGCAATCCGAGTCGCCGATGCATTCGCAGAAACCACGGTTGCTCTCAGGGTCGCGCTCACATTTGCGGGCACCCGAGCAGGGCACATTGGTACATTCGCAGGGGCCTTCGCTGCCAAACATGCCGCCACACTCGCCCATGATGATGCTCAAGCTGTGGCAACCACCGGCAAATCCGGAGGGGCAATCAAAGTCGGTCTCGCATGAAGGGGCGCAGTAGTTCCCGGTGCCTTCGTCGTCGATGAGGCAGATATTCTTATCGGTGCAGCTTGGGCCGAACATTTCGCCGCACTCGCCGCACAAGTTGGAGCGCTGGGTGTAATCCACGCAGCGGCCAGCTTGGGTGCAAACCTCGCCGTAGTCACAGTAGGTGGGGTCGGGCATTGGGTTGGCAGAGCACTCGGAGCAATCGCTAGAAGTGGTACCTTCGACGCATTGGCCTGCGGCGCACACATAGCCCAGCTGGCAGTCGCCGGTAGAACGACAACCAGGTTCACACACACCCGCGCCACCACCCGAGGCATTGCAGTAGGAGTTGAACTGACAATGCACGCCGGAGCCGCACTGCGTGGCTGAGATGCAGCTGCCTCCTGAGAAGACGTCGGCGGAGTTGCAGATCTCGCCCACTTTGCAGTCTTGATTGCCGATGCAGGGCGGGCGCTTTTGGCAAGAGCCGCCAGTGTTGCAATACTCGCCGGTGTCGCACGAGTCGTTGGTGGTGCACAGACAGACGCTGTCGCGACAGATGAAACCATCTTTGCAGTCGGCATCTTGAGCGCAGCCTGTGGCTTCATCGCTACTGGCGCAAGCGCCAAGCACGACGAGGCCAACAATACACAACAAAGTTGGGAGCTTATGCGTCATAGCGGGGCCTTATCGCGTGCTTTGTTCCCGGTTGGCAAGACACCCTGGTGCATGAAGCAACGCGGCCTGAAGTACCGGTTGTTGGGCGCTGGAAGCACGGTAGGCGGCATAAATAGGAAACTCGGCGCGTGGGTCGGTCATCAGACGCGCCACCACCCCCGGGTGTTGCGGGCCGCGCGGCAGAAGCGATGGAATGAGCGAAAAACCCAGACCCGCAGCCACGATGCCCAAAATCGATTCCGAGGTGCTGGCGGAATAGAACTGCGGCGGCGTGAGCGCATGATGCTCCAGCGCGCGCATCTGCAGGCCACGATGCATCCGGTTGGGGGTGTAGGCCACGAACGGCGTGCCGGCGAGCTCTTTGATGCTCACGTTCGGTTTTTTAGCGACCTTGTGGCTCTTGGGAATGGCGATGAAGCCGCGCACCATGCCTACCACCCGCGTCTCGATATCCCCAGGAATACTGGGCAAATGATCCACGAGCAGGTCCACTTCGCCGCGCACAAGCTTGGTCGGATCGGCATCTCCGCCTTCAAACAGCTCAATCTGGATGTTGGGGCACTTGCCCAAAAGTCGCCGAATCCAGGAGGGCATCAAATGCCGTAGGAGGTGACTCGTGGTCTGCACTCGCAACCGCCCGCCCAGCTCGCCCTTTTGTAGTGAGCGGGCCACGTCCGGTAGCTGCTCAAAAAAGGGCGCCGCAAAGTCGTAGAGCGCCTTGCCTGCAGGCGTCAGCAACACCCGGTCACGGCCCACTCGTTCCACCAACGCCACGCCCAGGTCATCTTGGAGCTTGCGCACCTGTTGATAAACCGCAGGTTGCGTGAGCGGATACGGAAAGGCGCGTGCGGCTCGCGTGTAACCGCCGGTGCGCGCCACCCAGTAGAACCCTTCGAGGCGATGCAATTGAATCATAACTGGATGTAATAGACCCAAGCTTTCCTATCAGCAATGGCCGTGGCGATGGTTGCGGCGCGCGCTACAAAAACGTGTCGCAAATTGGCACGCAAGTGTCCGCTTTTGAGGTTGCTTCCGAGAGGGACGCAGGTTGGCACGGCAGTTGCTCTCTTGGCGGTTCAACCACACCGCCTTCACCACAAGGAGAAGCAGATGGAAGCCAAGATGAAAGCCGTGTTTACGATCGTTGAAGGGGAAAAACTGGAGAAGCCGCTGTTCCGCCGCATTGGCACCGGGTTTGTGAACCGGGACCAGTCGCTGAACATCTTCTTGGATGCACTGCCGGTGTCCGGGAAGTTGCACATCCGCGATGTCGAGCCTCGGAAAGACGATGCGCGGGAGCATGGCTGATGCGCCGGGATCTTTGGGCAGCGTTGCTCGTGGCAGTGTTCTTGGGGCTCGTAGCGGCACGCAGCAGAGCCGCCTCTGCCGCAGCCCTGGACTTGAACACTGCGACCCGCAACCAGTTGTTGGAGTTGCCGGGGGTCGGGCCCAAGCGAGCCGAGGAGATTATTCGCTATCGCTTGCAACGGCCCTTTCGGCGCACCGCTGATTTGATGCGGGTCAAAGGCATTGGTCCCAAGATGTTCGACAAGTTGAAACCGCTTGTCAGCGTCACCGAGGGGGCCAGTGGCAATGTCATGCTGCCACCCGAGCCTGCGTCCACGTCATAACGTCGGGGGTGTTGAGGCAAGGCAGGGGCAGGGATTCAACCTGTCCCTGCACTGCTTCGACGGCAGAGATGCACTCTAGTGCGTTACGGCCACCTGGCCATTCACTCGGTCGGGCAGCTCGCGCGTGGAGGCATAAACGGCCGCACCGGTGATCGCGGCGGCGGCCACTCCCACGGATGCCCACAGCCACCATTGGCGATACCACGGTACTGGCGGCACACTCGGCGACAAGCCGATTGCAAGTTGGAAGCAACTCCTCGACGATATGCTGAGCAGTTTTCTGATCTTAGTGACGACACTTCGTCCTCAGCCAACTCCAGAGCCCACCGCCTCGGCCACCAGCCAACCAAGTCGGTCGGTGCTTCGATCAAGCGCGGGCAAGGCAGCGCGGCGGAGCGCAATGTCGTGCAAATCGGCGGCGAAGATAATACCGGGAAGGTGACGAACCGTGTCTGCGGAGAGAAAGAAACCAGGGTAACGCCCCCAGCGAGGAGCTGGGCTGCCGTCGCTGGTGAGAAAGCCCGCCATGCTGAGGTCATCAAGCAAGCGCGAGACGGTGGCCGGGCTTGCGCCTATGAGTTGGGCCAAACCGCGACCGGTCGTAGGTCGTTTTTGGCACTGGAGGACGCTCACCAAATCGGCCCGAACCGAGGAGCCGAACAGCAGTCGATTGCGGACCAGACATGAACGCTCAGCAATCACCTTGCGAGGCGCAAGCTTGTCGATGCGTTTGCTCGGGGTGAGCCGAGTCTCACTGTCGCCTGAACCAACACCGCCCAATGCCCGGAGCGTCAAGGACGGCAATGCCGACAAGCTGCCAGCCCCTAGCGCACGCGCGAGCGCCAATTGCTGTGGTTCATCAAGAAGCCCTGCAAGAACGCGGAGCTTCTGGTGAATGAGAATATCGGAATTGCACGTTAGCCAGAGCGCCACGTCGCCGAGCAGGCGGGCGTCAGCCGAAAGCATCAGTGTCAAAAGCACCAGCGCTTCGATATCGATGAGGCCCTCTTTGGCTTCATCCATCGGCTGATTCCCAAACGGGAGACCCAGCGTTGTCCAACACCGTCGCAACGCATCGTCGACAAGGCTCGCGATGGGCTCAGCCGGCATGGGAAGCCTCCAGTTCAACGAGTACGAGGGCAAGATCCTCTTGGCGTGGAGTGCTGGAATCAAATGCCAAGACGAACTCCCGGGCCACCTTCAACTCGTCGGAAGTTGCCGCCAGGGATTTTAGGTCAGCGATATGCTTGCGTTCCGTGGGACTGGCTGCAAGCAGCTTGAGGCTTATCAACGTCTGCCGACCAACGATCCTGAGAATCAGGTTTGGTGCCACTTCGAGTATTACCGTTGTATCCGCAAAATAGGCAGGCAGCGTCGAATTTGTCTCGACGAGCGCCACAACATTCGCCACACCCGTACTCAACCAGGCAGAACCGAGTCCCTGGGCACGGGCCACAATACGAGCAGCCTCTTGGACCTCCGCAGGAAGCGCCCGGGGCCTCAGCACATCAACATCGATGGTCGCTGATTTGCACCCAAGAAACGCCAGAGCAGCGCCACCTGCAACTTCAAGTTCGTAACAACGTCCCGGGTACTTGGCCCGCAACCAATCCGCGACCAAGGAAAGGTTCTTCACGATTGCGGCCTTTGACATCTGCTCAGTCATGCGTTCTCGGACTCCCAACAAGTGGCGAGGATTTCTTTTAATGCAACTGTTGTTGCATATACTGCAACCATAGCACCGTCTGGTCAACGCCGAGACCGACCAAAAACCCTCAAGCCGCCGAGGCCTTGGCCCTAAGATGTTCGACAAGTTGAAACCGCTTGTCAGCGTCACCGAGGGGGCCAGTGGCAATGTCATGCTGCCACCCGAGCCTGCGTCCACGTCATAACGTCGGGGGTGTTGAGGCAAGGCAGGGGCAGGGATTCAACCTGTCCCTGCACTGCTTCGACGGCAGAGATGCACTCTAGTGCGTTACGGCCACCTGGCCATTCACTCGGTCGGGCAGCTCGCGCGTGGAGGCATAAACGGCCGCACCGGTGATCGCGGCGGCGGCCACTCCCACGGATGCCCACAGCCACCATTGGCGATACCACGGCACTGGCGGCACATAGCTTAAAGAGAGGATCCGTGGTTGGCTGGCGTTGCCCTCCTGGTAGACCTCGTTGCCATCCACATCATAGGCCGAGAAGTAGACGTCGGCGGTTTGCGGGGCGGTCGCCTCTGGAGCCAAGGCGGGTAGGTGGTGCTCTAGGTAGCTACCCACCGCCGGTAGGGTCAAATCCACCTCCGGGAGCTCAGGTCCATTCTGCAACCGCACCTTCAGCCGACCACGCTCGAAAAAGCCCTTGGGGCCCGAGACGACCTCAATCGACACCGGAATTGGATCGTTCACCGCGAGGCCGTGGGGCCAGGTCAGGTTCAGGCGCGGGGGCGGCCATGCTTGGGCTTCGCGTTTCGCCTTTTCAAAAACGAAGGTCACCTTGGGTGACAGCGTGTAGCTGATGGCGTGGCCCCGATCCAAGGTCAGCAGTTTGATGAAGTCGTTGTGGGCTTGCTCCGTCTGGTCGAGATAGGCGTGCGCGATGCCCAACAGCTCGTACATGCGCACGTGCGTGGCCAAGTCGTGGGGAGACTCCTGCTTCGCCGCGGTGAGCTCGGCCAGCGCCTCTTCGACCTTGAACGCGGCCAGTAACCCGGCGGCGTGATCCAGCCTCCCGGGTGAGGTGACAACAAGCAATACAAACATCGCGTGAGTCATGGTGGCCGTCACTTCCTTCGTGCAGGAGGCAACCCATAGCATTCGCGATCGCTCGCTGCCAACTTGGTGCCTCCCTCTCCAACCGGTACGCCAAGGGCTCACCCAAGCACCTGGCCGGTTTTCGACCTGGTACCTCAGGGGACCAGCGAGCGACCGGAACTCCTCAATATCTTAAATAATATCAAGTAATAACAGCAACTTACGGTGTTGCATGCGGCTGCCTAACGTTGGGCATAGGGCTTGCTTTGGTCGCTGTGAAGGAGTCTTTCCATGCGCCCATGCAACGCTCGCCAGTTTCACCCTGGATTGTGCTCATTGCTTTGTGGATGCCTCTTGCTCGCTTTCGGTTGCAGCCAGGGCTCCTTAGGGTCAGCCAGGGTGACTCGGCATGGCAGTGACCGCGATGCCCCAGGCGGCGACGTGACCCATGAGGCGCCGCAAGGGGATACCGATGGCCACGCCAGCGCCGATATCGACCTTGAAACAGGTGAGTTGCAGCAGTCGCTGCTGCTCGTTAACGCCGACAAGGTGTGGAGCCAGGGTTACACCGGTCAGGGCATCGTGGTGGCGGTCATCGACTCAGGCATCGACTACACCCACCCTGATTTCGGCGCGTGCTCTCTTGATACGATTCGCGCAGGTACGTGCCCCAAGATTGCGGGTGCGTACGACTTTTATGAAGACGACGACGATGTGATGGACGACATGGGTCATGGTACCCACGTTGCCGGTATCATCGCCGGAACCGGAGCTATGTCAGCGGGCCGCTATCGAGGCATGGCCCCCGACGCTCGGTTGCTCATCTACAAAGTGGGGAGCGTTAGGAACGACATCGGTTTTCCGGGAACCGCTGCCAAAACAGCCCAGGCCATTGCGAAGTCACTACAGGCGGCGATGGACCCAAACGGCGATGGTGATACCAGCGATCACGCAGCCGTTATTAACATGAGCGTCGGTTCCACCCGCGCCTTGCAGGCTGAGCATCACATCCCGGAACTGATCGAACAGGCCACGGGGTTGGGCGTGGTCGTGGTGGTAGCGGCCGGCAACAGCGGCTATGTGCCGTTGGATGGCGGCCACGAAGTCTACTTGTCAATCGCCCCCATCGGCAGCCAGGTAGCTCCGATCGTGGTCGGCGCAGTGGGCCAAGATGGCCAGCTGCAGAGCTACTCGGCGCGGGGCTTCGCGCTGTTGGATTACCCCGCCGAGCCGTGTGAGGGTTTTGACCCCATCACGTTTTTGGGGGGGGGCTGCCACGTGGATGATGCGGACTATGAGTTGGCGCTGAAGCCCGACCTGTTGGGCGTTGGCGGCGCGAGTGGAGAGCCCAACCAAGCCGCGCCGTATCCAGAGGTCGTCTCGACCGTGTCGCAGCTTGTGCGTGACAGCGCCACGTTGTGCACCGTTGTGGGCGATGGCGGGGATTGCCTGGATGCAACGTTGATGGTGGGCGAATCCTACCTGCGCCTGGTGGGTACCTCGATGGCCACACCCCAGGTTGCTGGCGCAGTCGCGTTGTTGTTACAGGCCCATCCCATGTGGACCCCTCAACACGTGAAGGCCGCGCTCATAGCCAGCGCCACGGATGTTGGAGCAGACGTGGCCGCGCAGGGTGCCGGCCGGCTCGACGTGCTTGCCGCGCTCCAACCCGGTTTGTTGGCGTCGCCGAGTCAGCTCGACTTCGGCGGTGTGGGCGCTCAATCGACGCAGACGGCATTGCGCTCAGTGACCCTTACGAATCTTAGCGACGTGGTAGTTACCTACAGCGTATCGGTGACCTTCGATGAGGTGGGCATCAACCCCACCTACATGATGGTGGTGCCGGTTTCCTACATCGAAGCGGTTGTGCACGACAGTACGTCGCTGGGTACGCTGGATAGCAATGCACCGGCAACCCTGACGCTGGAGCCACTGGGTGAGGTGGCGTTAGATCTCGGCATCAGCTTCGCCGCAGCGTCGCTGGCCGATGGAACCTACGGTGGGCGGGTGGTGTTTAGTGCCAGCGAGCACAACGTCACTGTGCCGTTCTTCTTTTTTAAGGGTGAAAAACCCAAGGTCAACTACGGCTGTAGCGATGGCGCCGAGAATCCCGTTCGGCCAACGTTGGCCTGTTCCGTGGCCGACGTCGGCCAACAGTGTTTGTACGTGCCGTTGCTTGGTGCTGCCACGTTGTTGGGCCGGTGTGACGTCTGCGGTTGTGCGGCGGGGCAACGCTGCGTCGATGTGAACGCGCTGCCCGGCGACAACGCCCAAGAGATGGGCGGGATGCGCTGCATGGATGGAAATGAGGTCTGTGCCGATGGCACATTGACGGGTGCCTGTTCGACGTCGACTGCGGGAGCCATCTGCATGGCACCTACCGCCACTTCCCGTGAGTTGGTGGTGGGCAAGTGCGACCTTTGCAAGAGCTGCCCCGATGATTTGACCTGTGTCACGCCTGGCACTCCCGGGGCCGCGAACCTTCCGGTGGCGGTGTGCGCTGACCTCGCCGCGACCACCGCTGACACGTGTTACGACGGCACCGCGACAGGCCGTTGTTCGAGCCACTACGTGGGCTATCGTTGTGGTTTGGATCGGGCGTACCAAGCCGATTGCACCTGTGGTTGCCCCGAGGGCTTGGCGTGTGACTCGACCCAGCGGTGTGTGGCGGCAACCGTTAGCTGCGCGCTCAGCAGTGGTGGCGACCCCGGTCAAGCGGACTGTCGCAGCAACGATGTCACCTTGTACGACAGCTTTGAGTACCAAGCGGTATGCGGGGATGGGCGGTGCACGGGCGGCGAAAACGCTCTGGGCTGTGCCGATGACTGCCCCGCGGAACCACGTTGCGGCGACACCTATTGTGATGCCGACGAGGATACAGGTTCATGCCCTAGCGACTGCCAAGCCCAGAGCGAAAGCTGCACCGACGGCACGCTGATAGGCAGCTGCAGCGTCAACAAACCCAGTCTCTGTAACGCCGGAAGCCTTGTGCCCGATTGCAGCACGTGTGGTTGCCCGGAGGCACAACCGGTATGTGGCGCCGACGGTAGCTGCACAGCCGAGGTCGCCGAAGCGTGCCAAGACGGCACCGCCTCCGGCAGTTGCTCGGCTGCTAAACCGAGTTACTGCGTCGCTGGTGTGTTGAAGCCGAATTGTGATGCTTGTGGCTGCCCGACTGCTGCGCCGATCTGTGGCAGCAATGGCCAATGCACCGTCGATACCAGCCAAGTGTGCAGTGATGGCACTCCGATTTTGAATTGTTCAACACAAACGGCAGGTTACAACTGCATGCCGGGCCCGACCGGACCCGTGTTGGTACTGGCTCCGCCGGGCATGTGTACAGGCAGCGGCGGTGAACCTACCAAATACTACCTGCCAACCGACATGCAGTCGCGCTGCGAAGATGCGACCGCCAAAAACGCGTGTTCGGCCACCGCCCCCGGCATGCGCTGCCAGGTCACCCCAAAAGGACTGCAATTGCAGACCTCGCCTTTGTGCCATGGCCGCGTGTCCGGCGTGGCGCTGCCATTGTGAAAGGTGCGGCCGGGTGCTGCCGGGAATCCTGTCCACCCCGCCACACGCTAGCGTGCAGCCTGGCAGAGTTGTGATACCTACACCTGCATGCGGAATTTTTGGCCATTGGCACAACTGTCGGCTGCGTTTCGTGCAATGGGGTGGGGCAGTGCCCGCGGGATCACGCACCTGGGGTGGCTGGCATTGCTTCTCTTTGCCGCTGCCTGCGGCGCCCCTGAGGTAGCGGTCAGGTTTACCCTGCCGCCTGGGTACGAGGCCGATTACGTCGCGGTGGTGTTCCGCCTGGTTCAACCCCCCGTGGCCGAGCCATTCGGTTGCGAGGCGCTGGCGTTTGGGGCGGTGGCAGACGAATCCATTCGCCTAAGCATTGTGCAGGAGGTGCAATGGGCAGGTGAGGATACGCTGCCACTTACAGGAATCGATCGCCAAGCCGACAAGCTTTTGTGGATCGAAGCGGTGGACAGCGCGGGTCTGCCGGTTGTGGCGGGGTGTGAGGCGCTAGGCGACGTGAACGACGATCGGGTCGTGACCGTGGCCGGTCGCCCGGCGACCTCCTTCGATCTGGGGGATGCGGAGGGCCTGCGTGACAATCCGGTGCTGGTAACCACTTTGCCCGAAAGCCTTGTGCTACAAGTGCGAGACATCCATGGGACCGCGATGCCGGACATGCCTATCCAATGGGTAGCGCTCGGCCCAGGGGGCGTCGCGCCAACCGGCAACCTGGTGACCAATGGTGAGGGCATCGGTGCGGTCGACTTAGGGTTTGTCGAAGCGCTCGACGCTGGGCCCTTTGCGATTGAACTGCGCGTGCCCTGGCATCGCGGTGTTCAGCCGGTTTTGCAGTACACCAAACCCACCCACGTGGTGGCGCATACCAACACCGCCACGGTCAGCGATGCCAAAGCCGGCTTGGTGGGCCCCGCCGGGGAACCTGGGGTGGTGGTGTTTTCAACCGCCTGCGCAGGCGCTGCGGCAGCGTGCCTCGATTGCTTTGGCTACGATGCCAACGGCGCCACCGTCACCCATACGCGCTACAGCATTCCCGGCACGACGAACGTGGCGCGCGCGGCGTTGGTCGAGCTCCCAGCGGCGGGTCGGGAGCGTGTGCTGTTGTTCGTGCCGGCCATGCTTTCGCCAGCCAACCCCAGCGATGGCCTAAACCATTGGTATCCTATCGATGGCGCAAGTTGTGCGCTGGGAACTCCTTGGCTCACGGCGCAACCGGCAGCGATGGCCACGGCGGAGCCTCGCGCCATCGTACGCCACGTGGGGCGTTGCGACGACGACACCACAAGTGTCTTGTGGGTGGCTGCGGCCGGCATAGGGCAGGGCCGGGCACTTTGCACGACCGACGGGGCCAGTGCGCCGGTGTGTGGCAGCGACACCGCAGACCCATACTTCCAGACGTTGCTTTCGTCTCAAAGTGGTCCGCTAACCACGGGGTGTGTGCCGGACCGCGCAGGCAGCAGCCACCGCGCAAGTGCGATCACCACCGTCGCTGATCTCTCCACGGTGATCACGGTGGACAGCACGCCCAACACAAGCTTTGCCTGGCCGTTTGGTCCGGCGGCGACCATGGCAGGGGCGTGGCACGCCCAAGCCTACGGTTCAGGTTGGCTATTGGCCGGGTGGGTAGGGCGGGATGGGCCGCGGCTGTCAGCCACCGTTGTTGATCTGGCGACCCCGACCCTGGTTGGCACGCGCACCGATCGCTTTGCCGCGTTGCCTTCGGTGGCGCTCGTAGGCCACCTAGATGGCGATGATACGCCTGATTTTGCCGGCATTTTTGCCGACCCTCAGCAGGCGCAACTGCACACGCTCTTGCAATGGGTGTTGGGTGTTGAGCATCGCGGCCAACGACTCACGGGGATTCTCGAAGTGGGGGCGAAGACCCTTGAGCGCGCGATTCTGAGCTCGCGCTACTTGTTTGCGCTCGACCTGAATCGCGACGGGCAGGACGAGCTCGTGGTCGTGCTATCCAAAGCCGCGGCGATTCCGATGGACAACCCGGAGCAACATTTGGAAGTGCATTTCATGCGTCGATAAGGCTGGCGTTAGTCGAGCGCGTGGTGGGCAATCACGGCGCTGACGTAACGGGCCGCATCGTCGCCGTGGTAGACCCGATAGTACTGCTCGATGCGATCGAACAGCTGTGGCATCGAGGCGTCGCTGTGCATGAACTTTGCGGCGAAGAAGTAGGCCTCTAGCACCGCCAAGCGCGCGGCCTCGGTGTCTGCCAATGCGCCTTGCGTCGTATCCCACGGTGCCGCGGGGGCGGCATTGGTGTTGGTGGCCAACTCGCGGATCACCTGTTGGCCGGGACGGGATAGATCGTAGCGGTTCGCGCCCGCGCAGCTGTTGTTGAAGGGATGGGTCAAGAGTGTCGCCGTGCTGGTGTGAGCCTGCGGATCGGTGGGCGCGCTGGCGGTTGTGGGAAATATCGCCGTCCCCCAAGCGACGTTTCGGCCCAAGGCCTCGTACAAGCGCGCCAACGCCTCGGAGTTTTGTGTTATCGGCGTGCCCGTGGGGCACTTGGCGTCGCGTTGCACCATGCCGTGTCCCATGCCGCTGTAGAACTCGTCCACCAGGTGTCCATACTCGTGGATCGTCGTATCGGTATCGAGGGTTTGGAGCACGATGACAGGGTATGTCTCCGCAGCGAGCCCATCGATGGTTGTCGGCAGCGTGCCGCCGCAAAGGCTCTGCACGCTCGGAGCAAAGTACTTAGGCATGAACTTCGCGCTCGAACCGTCGTTAAAGGTGCAGCCGGTCACCACCAACACGGGCGCTGATGTGTCGGGTGCAAACAGCGAGGCGCCGTGATCGCGCAGCGCAGCGGCCTGGAGGGTGGCAATGTAGGCCGCCTGTTCGCGGTAGGCTGCGCTTGCGGTGGGTGTCGGGTTGGCAGGGGTGGGTGTGGCTGGCGGGGCGTCATCAAAGCAGGTGGGGCAGCTACGCGTGGTGAAACCCAAGGTGCCACCTTCGTTCACACCGGCGTTGTAGATGCGCAGGTGCCCCGGCTCGGCGAGCAGGTAGGTGGAAGAGTCTTGGGCATAGACACGGGTTGCGACATGTTCAACCTGGAGCGTAGACCCCGGTACGAGGTCGGTAGCTCGGCCCACGACCACCTCGCCGTCTACCATGCCGGTGCTAATAGGCCAGGTTGGATAGGTTACAGGGCTCGGCACCGGGTACACCGTGTCCGGATTTTCTGTTGGTTGGCGTACCAGCACGGGGCCATCGACACTGGCAAGCTGCGAGTCGATGAAGGCAAGCACCACGCCGCCGTCCACCGGGGCGTTGGCGTAGCGTTGAGCAAGCTCGATGCGACGATACTGGGTGCCGAGCGCGGAGGTTACCGTGTCGTCTCGGCGGACCGAGAGGTTGCTCAGGTCGTTGGTGGCATCAAAATCGAGGGCTGGTTGCAGCGCGGTCAACAATGCTTTGGCGCC
>ERZ795055.2618-NODE-2618-length-13519-cov-4.077094_pt1 | contig 13519 bp, 5 predicted proteins | sample MGYA00375139_ERZ795055 | MGnify/ENA primary metagenome ERZ795055 (study PRJEB30184, sample SAMN05720283) | anaerobic digester metagenome | isolation source: active sludge of municipal wastewater-treating anaerobic digesters | place: USA | collected 2015-01-23 ...
TTCCTGTCGAAATGCACATTTATCCCAAAGGAGGACATGGTTTTGTATTTGGGCGCAAAGGATGGATGGAGCCTTTGTTCGAATGGTTGAAAGACTCAAAATTTGTAAATCTTCAGTAGTCTTGGATTAAAGATGTGACTTAGACTTCACGACCATTATTTTTAAATAAAATACTAATAACATAAAAAACAATGAAACACAAATTTAACATCGGATTATTGATTATGATACTCCTTACTACAGTTACTGCTCTTGAGGCAGCCGGCAAAAGAAAAGTATCTAAAAAAGCGCAAAGCAAAGCGGCGTTTTATTCCGGTAAATACCGCAATGCATTTCTCGAAGCGGGTTACAACAAAAACGATATTGACCAAAAGGTCGAAAGTGTTTTCAATGATCTTTTTAAAGGCCCGAATAAGATTTATTTCGAAGTGGGCGATTCAATGGCTTATGTTTCGGACATTAAAAACCACGATGTACGTACCGAAGGACTTTCTTATGGCATGATGGTGGCTGTTCAGCTCGACAAAAAAGAGGTGTTTGATCGCATTTGGCGTTGGTCGAAAAAGTACCTGCAACATCAAAGTGGTCCTCGCGAAGGTTATTTTGCGTGGAGTTTCGATCCTGTAAAAATGAAACAAAACTCGCCGGGCTCGGCTACTGATGGTGAACTCTATTACGTCACCAGTTTACTTTTTGCTTCGAATCGTTGGGGAAACATTACCGGTATAAATTATTACGCCGAAGCCCGTAGAATTCTGGATGCCATGTGGAAAAAAGATGGCACCGGCAATATTTACAATTTGATAAATGTAGAGCACAAGCAAATTACATTTGTTCCCGAAGGCGATGGCTACAAATGGACTGATCCGTCGTATCATTTACCGGCTTTTATGGAAGTTTGGGCGCTGTATGCAAAAGATGGCCACGAGCAGTTTTACAAAGATTGTGCTGATACTTCGCGTGTGTTTCTTCACCGGGCTTGTCATCCCGTTACAGGGCTCAATGCCGACTACACCGAGTTTAGCGGTGCTCCACATTCAACACGTTGGATGCCGGCAGCTTTCTGTTACGATTCGTGGCGTGTACCTATGAATATTGCCATGGATTACAATTGGTTTGCCAAAGATGCAAAATGGCAACAGGATTATGCGCAGCGGATTCAACGTTTTTTCAAATCAAAAGGAATTGACACTTTCGATGATCAGTTCAATTTGGATGGCTCGAAACCGGAATTTATACTGAAAGCCGGTCGGGATTTTCAACGGTTGCGACATTCCATTGGCTTGGCTTCAACAGCAGCTACCACGCATCTTATCAGCCCGGATAAAGATTATATCCACAAATTATGGAACGCGAAATTAGAACCTTATGACGATGGTTATTTCGATCCTTATTACGATGGATTGCTTTATATGTTTAGTTTAATGCATTTAAGTGGTAAATATCAAGTGATTATACCTCGATAAAAGTCTAATAATTTAAAATATAAATTTTATGGATAAAAAGCAAATTGTATTGTTAACCGTTTTTATGACAGTATTTTCGATGGTAGGTTTTGCCGCTAACAGTAAGAAAAAAGCAACGGCAGTGAAAAATGCTCCTGTTTTTACTAAGTTTATTTATCAGGGCGACGATCAGGTGTACAAGGATTTTCCATTAAAAGCGGATGAGTTTTACAGCCCTATTTTGCAGGGTTGCTATCCCGATCCGAGCTTTACCCGCAAAGGTGACGATTATTATTTAGTATGTTCATCGTTTGCCATGTTTCCGGGTGTGCCCATTTTTCATTCAAAAGATTTGGTGAACTGGACACAAATTGGTCATGTGTTGGATAGAAAATCGCAACTTATGCTCCAGTCCAGCGGTATCAGCGAGGGAATTTATGCTCCGCAAATTCTTTATAATGCAGGAAACGAAACTTTTTACATGATTACGACCCAAATTGCCAGTGGCATTGGAAACATGATTGTGAAAACCAAAGATCCGTTGCAAGGTTGGAGCGATCCGATAAAACTGAATTTTGGTGGCATCGATCCATCCATTTTCTTCGACGAAGATGGAAAAGCTTTTGTGGTTCATAATGATGCTCCCGATAGAGGAAAAGAATTGTACACCGGACATCGGGTGATAAAAATATGGGAATATGACGTTGAAAAAGATCAGGTAATTCCCGGTTCAGATAAAATAATTGTAGATGGTGGAGTTGATATTTCGAAAAAACCGATTTGGATTGAAGCACCTCACATGTATAAAAAAAATGGCAAATATTATTTGATGTGTGCCGAAGGTGGAACCGGTGACATGCACAGCGAAGTGATTTTCATAAGTGATAATCCCAAAGGACCTTATTTACCTGCACCCGGAAATCCAATTTTATCGCAACGTCATTTAATACCAAAGCGTGCAAATATGGTGGATTGGGCAGGACACGCCGATTTGGTAAAAACACCGGAAGGGAAATTCTACGGCGTATTTTTGGCCGTTCGTCCCAACGAAAAAAGCAGAGTAAATACCGGTCGCGAAACTTTTATGCTTCCTGTTGACTGGTCCGGAACTTTCCCTGTTTTCGAAAATGGACTTCTCCCGCTGGAACCGAAACTTAAAATGCCTAAAGGCGTAGAAAACAAAACCGGAAAAGAAGGATTTTTTCCCAATGGCAACTTTACATTTACCGATGATTTTGCAGCACCAAAGTTAGATTACAGATGGATAGCACTGAGAGCACCACGCGAAGATTTTATTTCAATAACAAAAAAAGGATTGGTAATCAACCCATTCGATGTAAGCATTAAAGAACGAAAACCAAGTTCTACACTTTTTTATCGTCAGCAACATATAAATTTTACAACTACCGTTACACTTAATTTTATTCCAAAATCTGAAAAAGAATTGGCCGGAATTACTTGTTTGCAAAGCGAAAGATTCAATTATGTGTTTGGAATTACCAAAAAAGACAAGGATTTCTACCTGTTACTCCAACGAACAGAAAAAGGGAACTCAACTATTTTAGCAAGTACTAAAATTGATGTAAAAAATCCTGTGCAGTTAAAAGTAAAATCGGTAGGCGATAAGTACGAATTCAGTTATTCAACCAACGGAACTGATTTTGTAAACCTTGGCGGAACTGTGTCGGGTGACATTCTTTCAACCGATATTGCAGGTGGATTTACCGGAGCGCTGATAGGTTTGTATGCCACTTCGGCAAACGATGCAATTTTGTAACGAAGATTGAATCATAAGTCGAGAACTTTGATTTTTAATTCAAAGTAGTAAATGAAATATTCCGGTAACAGGAATATTTCATTTGTTTTATATCTATTTGATAATGTGATACTTGAAAAATTTAACCGTTAAGCCATTATTTTAAATTATTTATAAAATTGACGATGTGATATTATTTAAACAAACTATTAAATATCAGCTTGATACAGAATTATTTTTTTAATAAAATGTATATTTTCTTAGCAAGCTGATTTATTTTTAACAAAATGAATGAACGATGCATACAAAAGTAGGTATTTATGCCGATTTTGATTATTTTTGCATACAAGGATAAAATAGCTACCAAACAACAGGTTAAGCCGAATTATTAATACTTTTTAGAAATATTTCCAAATGAAAAAAATCAAATTTATTTTATTTCTAGCCATTTCTTTTCTCTTTCTTCCAAATTTAACTCTTCAAGCAATTGATCCCTGGAAGAATACAACTTTAAGTTTCGAGGAGCGTACCAATGATTTGGTTTCCCGATTGACTATTGAAGAAAAAACGGAACTTATGCGTTTTGATTCTCCGGCTGTTAATCGGTTGGGAATTCCGGCTTACAACTGGTGGAACGAATGTCTTCACGGCGTGGCACGTTCGGGTTTGGCAACTGTATTTCCCGAGGCAATCGGCATGGCAGCCATGTGGGACAAGGATTTGATGTTTTCTGTAGCCAATGTAATTTCGGACGAAGCCCGTGCCAAATACAACGATTACCAACGCCAGGGCAAACGTGGAATTTATCAGGGACTTACTTTTTGGACTCCAAATATCAATATTTTCCGCGATCCGCGTTGGGGACGAGGCATGGAAACTTACGGCGAAGATCCTTATCTGACGGCTGAAGTGGCCATTCCGTTTATCAAAGGTTTGCAGGGAAACGACCCTCGTTACATGAAGTTGGTAGCAACAGTTAAGCATTTTGCAGTGCACAGCGGACCGGAATCGACTCGCCATTCGGCCGATGTTTGGCCAAGCGATTACGATTTGGCAGAAACTTATTTGCCTCATTTCAAACGTACTGTAGAAGAAGGTGGCGCATATTCGGTGATGTGTGCTTATCAACGTTTGAACGGTGCGCCTTGTTGCGGCAGTAAATTTTTGGAAAATATTTTGCGAAATAACTGGAATTTCGAAGGTTATATTGTTTCCGACTGTGGTGCAATTCAGGATTTTTACGAAACAAAAGCACATAATTTAGTTGCAACTCCCGAAGAAGCTTCGGCAATGGCCGTAAAAGCCGGAACGGATTTAAATTGCGGAAGCGTTTATGCCAGAAGTTTATTAAATGCTGTAAAACAAGGACTTGTTTCGGAACAGGAAATCAATATTTCGGTAAAACGTTTAATTATGGCACGCATGAAACTCGGTATGTTCGATCCGAACGACAAAGTGAAATATGCGCAAATTCCACTTTCGGTAGTCGATTGTCAGCAACACAAGGATATTGCATTGGAATCGGCTCGCAAATCGATGGTTTTATTGAAAAATGCAGATAACACACTCCCTTTTTCAAAAAATATAAAACGTGTAGCGGTGATTGGTCCAAATGCCGATAACCGAGAAATTCTGCTTGGAAATTACAATGGTTTTCCTTCCAACGGTATTACACCTTTGAAAGGAATTGTTCAAAAATTGCCAAATGCCGTTGTAAATTATGCACAGGGTTGCCGCTTGGCTGATGAATTGCCTTGTCTCACTGCCATTTCACCAAAATATTTTTTTACTGATAAATCATTGAAAAAGAATGGTTTAAAAGGTGAATATTTTGCCGGTAAAAATTTCAGAGGCAAATTGAAACACAAACGAATAGATAAAAATATCGACTTTGTTTGGTGGGCAAAAGCACCGTACAACGATATGAAACCCGATTCATTTTCGGTTCGTTGGAAAACGGTTCTAGTACCGCCCGTTACCGGAAAATACGCTATCGGTGCAGAAGCTTTCAATGGATTTGATATTTTTATTGATGGAAAACTGTTTATTCATGGTCGTCCGAGCGATCACAGTCCACGCCACGAATATGAATTTATCGAACTGGAAGCCGGAAAAAAATATGATATTCAGTTTGACTATCGCGAAAATAATACTGAATATGCCACAGCGCGTTTGGTGTGGGATGTTCCAAATCCAAAACTGAAAGAAGAAGCCGTAGAATTAGCAAAAAATTCCGATGTAGTAGTGCTTTTCATGGGTTTGAGTCCGTCGCTCGAAGGCGAAGAAATGAAGGTGAAAGTGCCCGGATTTGATCATGGCGACCGGTTGGATATTCAATTGCCTGCCAGTCAGACCGAATTAATCCGCGAAATTCAAAGGATCGGAAAACCAACTGTTTTGGTGTTGTTAAACGGAAGCGCAGTGGCATTCAACTGGGAAGTTGACAATATTCCGGCCATCCTCGAAGCTTGGTATCCGGGTCAGGCCGGCGGAACTGCCATTGCCGACATACTTTTTGGCGATTATAATCCTTCGGGACGATTGCCGCTCACTTTTTACAAGAATATCAATCAGATACCGGCATTCGACGAGTACAATATGAAGGGCAAAACCTATCGTTATTTCGAAGATAAACCGTTGTATGAATTCGGTTACGGATTAAGTTACACCACTTTTGATTATGCTTTGAAAAATATTCCAGCCGAAATAAAAACCGGAGAGAAAATTAAAATAGCCGTAAATGTAACCAACACTGGCAAAATCGATGGCGATGAAGTGGTGCAGTGTTACGTTTCGTTACCGGATAGCAAACTTCAAAAAGCGGTACGTTCGTTGCAGGGTTTCAAACGCATTTATTTAAAAGCAGGCGAAACGCAAACGGTTGAATTTGAACTCACTCCCGAACAATTTGCTGCCCGCGACGCCAATAATATCCCGGTGGTTGAAGCCGGTAAAGTTCTGATTTCAATAGGTGGAAAACAACCGGATGTAGTTTCAATAGCCGACAAAAACGTAGTTGTAAGTCAGGTGAAGGTAATTGGAGAGAAATATATTGTCAATTAAACTATAATCAACTTTCCCAAAGTTTTAAACTTTGGGAAAGTTATTTTTTTTATAAAAATGAAAAAAAATATTGTATTAGCCTTTGTCTTAATAATTAGTCTTTCTTCTTTTGCCGAAGATGGTAGCCGACTTTGGTTGCGATTCTCAGATGTAAATGCTTCTACGTGCAAGTTTTCAGGCATAGTTGGTGAACCAAATTCATTGCCTGTAACCGAATTTCAAATGGCGTGGAATGAAATAACCAAATCAACTTTGTCTCAACAACAGATTATTTCGGATAATAGTTTGATTATTGCCACATTAAAAGATAAATCAATTAAGAACCTGGGTCTTTCGGCCGAAATAAAAGGTTTGGGTACTGAAGGTTATCTTATTCGATCATTCAATATTAAAGGGCAAAATATTACCATTGTTGCCGCCAATACCAATGCAGGTTTGCTTTATGGAGTGTATGGATTATTGCGGATCATTCAAACGCAACAATTTTCGTACAATCTGAATATAAAAGAAAAACCGTCATTCGATATTCGCATTCTGAATCATTGGGATAATTTGGATGGTACTGTGGAACGTGGCTATGCCGGACGTTCGATTTGGAAATGGGATGAACTTCCCGGTAAAATCTCAACCCGTTACAAAGCTTATGCACGTGCCAATGCTTCAATTGGTATCAATGCCACTGTTTTGAACAATGTAAATGCTTCACCTAAAATGCTTTCGGCTGAAACACTGGAAAAAGTAAAGGCGATTGCCGGTGAATTACGACCATTCAATATCAAAGTATATCTGGCCATAAATTTTTCGTCACCCAAAGAAATTGGTGGTTTAGCAACTGCCGATCCGTTGGATAAAAACGTACGAAAATGGTGGGCTGAAAAAGCGAAAGAAATTTACAAACTGATTCCCGATTTTGGTGGTTTTTTGGTAAAAGCGAACTCTGAAGGTCTTCCCGGTCCGATGGATTTCGGTCGTACGCATGTGGATGGTGCCAATATGATAGCTGATGCATTGAAACCTTTTGGAGGAAAAGTAATGTGGCGCGCTTTTGTGTATGAACCGGGCGATGACCGTGCAAAGTTAGCCTACAAGGAATTTATCAACTTCGATGGAAAATTTCGCGACAATGTGATTATTCAGGTGAAGAATGGGCCAATTGATTTTCAGCCGCGCGAACCCTTTAGTCCGCTTTTTGGTGCTATGAAAAAAACGCCCGTAATGCCCGAATTGCAAATTACGCAGGAATATCTCGGACATTCAAATCACTTGGTATTTTTGTCTTCGATGTGGAAAGAGTTTTTCGAGTCCGATACCTACGCAGAAGGTAAAGGAACAAGTATTTCAAGCATCACAACAGGAAAAGTTTACCCACAAAAATTTACCGCTTGTGCCGGAGTTGCCAATATTGGTGAAGATACCAATTGGTGCGGGCATCATTTTGCACAATCCAACTGGTATGCTTTTGGACGACTGGCGTGGAATCCTGAAATTTCTAGCGAGCAAATTGCTGACGAATGGGTGAGAATGACGTTTGATAGACTACAGACAACAGAGGACAGACAAAGGAGCGATAAATTGTCAATTGTCAATTGTCAATTGTCAATTAAAGAAATGTTGTTGTCTTCGCACGAAACCTGTGTGGATTACATGATGCCACTTGGCTTGCATCATATTTTTGCATGGACTCATCATTATGGACCGGAACCCTGGTGCGAAGTGCCCGGAGCTCGTCCCGATTGGTTGCCAAAATATTATCACAATGCTTCAGCAGATGGCGTTGGTTTCGATAGAACTTCAAAAGGCAGTAATGCTGTGTCGCAGTATTTCAGTCCATTACGTGAACAACTTGATAATGTTGAAACATGCCCCGAAATTTTCCTGCTTTGGTTTCATCATGTACCGTGGACTCAAAAAATGAAAAGCGGACGCACACTTTGGGATGAACTTTGCTACAAATATGATAATGGTGTACAACAAGTGCGTGAATATCAGAAAATTTGGGACAAAGCTGAGCCATTCATTGATTCGCAACGTTTCAAAGAAGTACAATCTAAGCTTCGTATTCAAGCCCGCGATGCTGTTTGGTGGAAAGATGCGATTTTATTGTACTTTCAAACCTATTCGGGAATGCCAATTCCGTACGACATTGAACGTCCGGTGCATGAATTGCAGGATTTGAAAAAGATAAAATTGAATATGGGACATCATAATTAGATTGATTTAAGTAATTGAAATTTAATAATATAGTAAAATTTAAAACGTTGAACTCGGTGAAGTTCCTCTCGAAAACTCTATTTCTTATTTCTTTCTCCTCAAAATAAAAAAAATCCTTTTTTTTTCTTTTAAAGGAGAAAGTACCCGGCTTGTACCGATGAAACGGGAAAGAGGGATAGAGGTTGGAGAAAGTCCACAAAAGGGGATAGAGGTTAGGAGTGGGTTACGAAATCCCGGAATAGGGTGAGGTAAATTTGATATGGTAAATAATTTTAAAATTGTACTTTTTTCATTTTGTGTAATATGCATTGGTAATATTATGGCACAAAACGAAAGCAGACAACGGATTTCGATCAACGAAGGCTGGAGTTTTTATAAATACGATGATGTATCAAAAGCTGATAGACTGATATACGATGTTCGTCCGGCAGTTTCGGGCAGCAAAGATTATGTTGTTGCTGATGCCAAACCAACTGAAGCAGTGGGTGTTGTAGCTACCGAAACTGTGCTGAAGCCGTGGATTTTACCGACTGCAAACCGTTTTATAAAAGATCCGGCTAAGCGACATATTCGTCCCGCAGGGAATCCGGGAGGGAATTTCCCTTTTGTACAAAGTAATTTTGACGAAAGTACGTGGGAAAAAGTTACCCTGCCGCACGACTGGGCGATCAAAGGTCCATTCCAAACCGGTTGGGATGCCGAAGTAAGTGGCGGAATGGGACGATTGCCTGTAAATGGTGTGGCTTGGTATCGCAAGAAATTAGACATTTCGGCAGATGATGCCGGCAAAGCCATCTTTTTGGAAATTGAGGGTGCGATGTCTTATGCCATGGTTTGGCTCAATGGAAATTTGGTTGGCGGATGGCCTTATGGTTACAATTCGTGGCAGGTTGACTTGACGCCTTACATTTTGCCGGGCGTCGAAAATCAATTGGCCATTCGTGTCGATAATCCAAATCATTCAGCTCGTTGGTATCCCGGAGCAGGACTTTATCGCAATGTGTGGTTAACCAAAACCAATCGGGTTCATGTTGGTCAATACGGGACTTTTATCACAACAAAAGATGTTTCAAAAACGTCTGCAACTGTCAATTTAAAGGTTTCGGTTGATAACGATTCAAAAACAACCGCTGATGTTGAGATAATTACGCAAATTTTTGCACTTGATGCCAAGGGTAAAAAGAACAGTAAAGTAGCTGCAACTTTTCCAAATTCAACAATAAAAATAACTGCCGGCGAAAATGCTGAAATTGAAAGCACAATCACTTTGCAAAACCCAAAACTCTGGGGGCCTTTTCCCACTCAAACTCCTCATCTTTACATTGCTGTCACATCATTATCGCAGGATGATAAAATCATTGATACGTACGAAACCCGCTTTGGAATTCGAAAATTGGAATTTAATTCCGATAAAGGAGTTTTTGTAAATGGTGAACACATTTATTTGAAAGGCGTTAATCAACATCACGATTTGGGTGCTTTGGGAGCCGCTTTCAATGTGCGAGCCGCCAAACGTCAATTAGAAATACTACGTGAAATGGGTTGTAATGCCATTCGCATGTCGCACAATCCGCCTGCACCGGAGTTGCTTCAACTTACCGACGAAATGGGTTTTTTGGTAATCGACGAAATTTTCGATTCGTGGGAACGTAAAAAAACGGCTCATGACTTTCATCTCATTTTTCCCGATTGGTCGGAACCTGATTTGCGGGCATTTATACGTCGTGACAGAAATTGCCCATCAATAATTATGTGGAGTTTTGGAAATGAAGTGGGTGAACAATATACTGCCGAAGAAGGAGCAAGAGTTGCCAAACGCTTGTACGATATTGTAAAAGAAGAAGATACAACCCGTCCAACAACTTTGGCAATGAATTTTGCCAAGTCCGATATGCCGTTGCCAATTGTGCCGGACGCTATCGGGTTAAATTATCAGGGCGAAGGAATCCGTCAGGAACCGGAGTTTGAAGGAACTGAGCGTATTCGTACAGCGCCGCAATATGATGCTTATCATGCCAAATTTCCAAACAAAGCAATTTACAGTAGCGAAACAGCATCGGCTTTTAGTAGTCGTGGTGTTTATTTATTTCCCGTAACTGAAAAAAACAGTTCCCCAACGCGCGATGGCAGGGGAGGAGATTCAAAAAATTATCAGGTAAGTTCCTACGAATTGTATGCTGTTGATTTTGGGTCGTCGGCCGACCGTGTTTTTGGGTCGATTGATCGTCATCCCTTTGTGGCAGGTGAATTTGTGTGGACGGGCTGGGATTACATTGGCGAACCAACGCCTTACTACGAAGCCCGAAGTTCCTATACAGGCATTATCGACCTTGCGGGTTTTAAAAAGGACAGGTTTTATCTTTACCAATCGCATTGGCGGCCAGAATTTCCGATGGCGCATATTCTTCCGCATTGGAATTGGGCAGAACGAGTTGGAGAAATTACTCCGGTTCATGTATTTACATCGGGTGACGAAGCTGAACTTTTCCTCAATGGCAATTCGCTGGGCCGAAAGAAAAAAGGCCAATATGAATACCGTTTGCGTTGGGATGATGTGAAATACGAACCGGGCGAATTAAAGGTAATTGCCTACAAAAATGGTAAGAAATGGGCGAAAAGCACCACTAAAACTACTGCTGATGCTTCAAAATTAATTGCTTTTTCCGACCGCAAAACTATTTTGGCTGATGGAAAAGAGTTGGCATTTATTACTGTGAAAATTGCTGATACTAATGGACTTATGGTTCCCAGATCTAACAATAAAATTGAATTCAGCATCGAGGGACCGGGCGAAATTGTAGCCACTGATAATGGCGATACTGCTAATATGGAGTCGTTTGCATCCAAAGAGCGCGAAGCATTTAATGGCTTGTGTTTGGTCATTGTAAGGGCTAAACCCGGCAGTACAGGGAAAATTATACTTAAAGCCAATTCAGCAGGATTAAAGGAAACTAAAGTGTTGATTACGAGCAAGTAGTTGATAAATATATTTGAAGATTTGAAGATTTGAAAGTTTGACATTTGAAGATTTGAAGATTTGAAAGTTTGACGTTTGAAGATTTGACAATTTTCTTAGATTACAGGTTACAGTTAATATCATAATATCATGAAAAACAAGCACATACTCCTGTTTTTATTGTTTTCTACAGCTTCTGTTTATTCGATAAACAGCCGTTTGTATAGTTCGGGTGAATTGACTTGTAACCTCGTTGAAAGTTTTAGTCAGGATAGTACAGGATTTATTTGGATTGCTACGCAATATGGGTTGAATAAATTCGATGGAATGCATTTTACCCATTATTTGCACAACGAAAAAGACTCTACTTCACTTCTCGGAAATTATGTTCATGCTCTGAAAACCGATAGCAAAAATACGCTTTGGGTGGGTTGTAGCAACGGACTTCAGTATTACATGCCCGAAGAAAATGCATTCCGAACCGTTTATTTTGAAAATACACCCATTCCGCATGTTGTTGGAATTACTGAATTGCATACCGGCGAAATCTGGGTTCTTACTTCGGGGCGAGGTGTGTTTACCGTAAATAAAGAAAAATGTATAGCAACTTTGCTAAGTAAAATTACTGACGCTTGTGGAAGTAAATTTTTAACCGGAATTTACGAAGATAAAAAGAAAAATATTTGGATGGGTACCAATAATTCCGGATTTATTAAAATTGATGCTGTCACAAAAAAAATAACGAAACGAACACTTATTTCGGCCAAAAATGGCTGGGTAGGCGATTTTGCTGAAGATGTGAAGGGTAATATTTATGCTTGCAGTGCAACGAATGTTGAAGTTTTAAACCCGAAAACAAATCAATTTTCACCAATAAAATACATCGGAGTTGATAATCGATTGGCGATACTTGATATGTCGATTGATCATAAGGGAACTATTTATGTGGCTACCGACGGTCAGGGTTTGAAGTATATTGACGTTAATACCAGTACTTTACGCGATGTTGAAAACGAGGGCAGTACATACAATCTCGATAATGCCATTATTCATTCCATATTCGAAGACAAAGATCAGAATATGTGGTTGGCTTGTTTTTATGCAGGCGCACTAATGATCCCAAATGAAACAAAACAGTTTGATTTCTGGAGTTTTACAAAAAACAGAAATAAAATTGGCGGAACGGTTACGTCAATTTGTAAAGATTATCAGGGTTTTGTGTGGTGTAGTGTCGATAATGAAGGTGTTTTTAAATTCGATCGTCAGGGTAAAATTGTTGCTGAATTTTCACATTTAAAATCAGTATTGACAATATACGAGGACAGTAAAAAAACGTTTTGGATTAGTACCAATGACAAAGGCGTAGGGAAATTAAACACCGTTTCGGGAATAGTGAATTATTTGCCGGAGTTCACCGGAAAAAGGATAAAGTATTTTGCCGAAGATGATTTTGATAATTTATACCTCTCCGAAATTGGTAAAGGGCTGTATCGCATGAACTTATCAAACAGAAACTTGAAGCATTTCGAAATGAGTAATGATAATGCTGAGAAATTTGTACTGAAAAATAATTGGATAAATACATTGCTGAAAGATAAGGACGGTTTGCTTTGGATTGGGCATTATAAAGGGGTCGATTGTTACGATACAAAAAATAATCGTTTCAGGGAATTGAAATTCTGGGATGTAATATCTAAAAATATATGCAATTCCTTACTCGAAATCAGGAATGGAAATATTGCCATCGGAACGAATAACGGATTGTTTATTTACGATAAGAAAAGTGGTGATTTAAAGCAATATACAACCAAAGATGGACTCTCCAACAATGTGATAAGTGGTTTGGCCGACGACAAAAATGGCAATATCTGGTGTAGCACCTACAATGGAATTAATCAACTGAATCTTACGAACGGCAAAATTGTTAACTATTACAGTGGCAATGGGCTTTCGGGCAATGAATACACTTCAGGAGCGTACTTTAAAGATAACGAGGGACTGATTTATTTTGGCGGAAATTATGGAATAACCTCCTTTGCGCCACAAAATATTACACAACGCAGCTACGAGCGAAAAGTTATTATTGCT
>ERZ795055.2619-NODE-2619-length-13518-cov-4.861324_pt1 | contig 13518 bp, 12 predicted proteins | sample MGYA00375139_ERZ795055 | MGnify/ENA primary metagenome ERZ795055 (study PRJEB30184, sample SAMN05720283) | anaerobic digester metagenome | isolation source: active sludge of municipal wastewater-treating anaerobic digesters | place: USA | collected 2015-01-23 ...
CCTCGCCGGCCGATCGGGTCCTTTGTTTTTCTTGGGCCGACTGGTGTAGGAAAGACCTTACTGGCCCGCGTCCTGGCGGAATTCATGTTCGGCGATGAGGATGCGCTGATCCAGGTGGACATGTCGGAATACATGGATAAATATAATGTGTCACGCCTGATCGGGGCGCCGCCTGGATACGTCGGTTACGAAGAAGGCGGGCAATTGACCGAGAAGGTGCGGCGCAAACCGTATTCGGTGGTGCTTTTGGATGAGATCGAAAAAGCCCATCCGGATGTTTTTAACATTCTTTTGCAGGTGCTTGAGGATGGGCGTTTGACGGACAGTTTCGGGCGCAAGGTTGATTTTCGTAACACGATCATCTTGATGACCTCTAATGTCGGCGCGGACATGCTTCGCCGCAGGGGATCGCTGGGTTTTGTGGCTCAGACGGAAGATGCCGGTTATGAAGAGATGCGCGACCGTTTGTTGGATGAGGTGAAGAAGGTCTTTAAGCCGGAGTTCTTGAACCGGATCGATGATATTATTGTCTTTAAATCCCTGACGCGGGAAGACCTGGAAAAGATCGTTGAGATCGAGATCCGCGGTGTTTCGGCAAGGCTTAAGGACCGCGATATCGAGGTCGAGTTGACGCCGGAGGCCCTGACCCTGCTCATTGAAAAAGGGTTTGATCCTGTTTTCGGGGCAAGGCCTTTAAAGCGGACGATCCAGCGTTATTTGGAAGACCCGCTGGCGGAAGAAATCATAGCTGGCCGGCATAACACGCAGAAAAAGATCAAAGTTACCCGTGCCGGCGATCAGTTAAAATTTGAGTGATCATTGAAAGATGGGCTTTTTCATAACGCGGCCCGTTGAATTCATGTATGATAAAAAAATTTTTTCTGATAGTCTGGATGTTCTGCAGCTTTTCTTCGGTCTGCTGGTCACGGCAGGTGCCTTTTAAGGCTCAGTTTGATTTTAACAAGAACATGGTGTATGGAGAAGCTCTCGTTTCGGGCAGCGATGACCCGGTCTTTTTTGAATTACGAAAGCTTGAGCATGGTGGTTATGCGGCGACGGTGAATATTAAAAAGTGGGACAGCGGGTTCTTTGATATATCGACGTTTCTTGATTTTACGGCTGAACCTTTGAAACAGAAGAATTTTTCAGGGGATCAGTTCAAATGGCGGCTGGAGAGCCGTTATACGCTGTTGAATAATATCCCATTTGAAGATATGAAGGCCAGCGGGACTTATGACAAGGGAGTCCTGGCCTTTGATCGGGCGGCGCTTGGCGGGATCGTTCTCAGCGGTAAAATTCATATGTTCGAATCCTGGACGTCGAACATGAAGGTTCAGTTCGCCAACTTAGACCTGAGAACGGTGTTGCCGTTCTTGGGATTTCAGAACGTGGACGTGGAAGGCACGTTAGGAGGCATTCTGCAGTTGACGGAACGATTTTCTAATCTACGCGTTAAGGGGGAGCTGCACTCATTTAACGGAAAGATTCAGGAACTTGGATATTCCAGCATGAACCTGAATATCGATGGGACCTACCCGGAAATTTACGTGGTTGATTCTCAGATCTCCCAGACCGACGGGTTCGCCTTTGGCTTGGAAGGAAAGATCAATCTTAAAGAGCCCGAGCGTTTCGCAGAGCAGATCCGGTCTTTTGTCCGTAAGCCTTTGGTGCAGAAGAAGGGGAAGCGTTTGGAGTGGACATTGAAGAAATATCAGGGTGACCGCCAGGACGGTGTGACGGAGTTTAAGTATCTAAAGCGCCGCGGGGAAGAACGCATGGGCGGAGATTCAGACATGCTGGGCGTTGAGCGGCGGATGGAGTTTTAGGGAAATGTCGAAGGCAAAAACTGTTTATGTGTGCCAGAATTGCGGAATGCAGTCCAGCCGCTGGGTTGGCCGCTGCACGGCGTGTGACAGCTGGAATTCTTTTGTTGAAGAATCCGTCGCCGTAAAGCCAAAAGCGCCGCGCAGCGGGGTCCTGCTGGATGACCGTCCTGTTCAGCTGCATGAGCTGAAAGCTGGTCAGGAAGATCGCTTGATGGTCGGTATGCCTGAATTGGATCGTGTCTTGGGCGGAGGATTGGTGCCTGGTTCCGTGACCTTGCTCGGGGGCGACCCGGGGATCGGAAAATCCACGCTGATGCTGCAGGCCATGGCTGGGATCGTGAGCCAGGGCAGAAAAGTTTTGTATGTCAGCGGGGAAGAATCGACCCAGCAGACCAAAATGAGGGCTGAGCGTCTGGGAGCTGCTGATCATAAAGGGCTTTTTATCGTTAATCAGGTCGATCTGAGCACGATTCAGCAGCACATTCAGAATTTAAAGCCGGATGTGGCGGTGATCGATTCGATCCAGGTGGTTTATCATCCGGATATCCCGTCAAGTCCAGGCAGTGTCAGCCAGGTCCGTGAATGCGCCGCCGTTCTGACACAACTGGCTAAATCCATGGGGATGGCATTGTTTATTATTGGCCATGTGACCAAAGACGGCGCGATCGCCGGGCCGCGTGTCCTTGAACATATAGTGGATACGGTTCTGTATTTTGAAGGGGAGCGCTATACGACTTACCGCGTGATCCGGAGCATGAAGAACCGTTTCGGCTCGACGAATGAACTTGGGGTCTTTGAAATGACCGGCCAGGGATTACTGGAAGTCGAGAATCCGTCTGAGATCTTTTTGGCTGAGCGCCCTCAGCATACCTCCGGGTCAGTGGTCGTCCCTATTCTGGAAGGGAGCCGCCCTTTTCTGGTCGAGGTCCAAGGACTGGTGAGCCGTTCCAGTTTTGGCGTCGTCCGGCAAAAGGCTCAAGGCTTTGACGCCAACCGCCTGGCGCTATTAACGGCGGTCCTGGAAAAACGTTTGGACCTTAATATTCAGGATAAGGATATTTTTGTGAATATTGTCGGAGGCGTCAGGGTCGCGGACCCCGCTGCGGACCTGGGGGTTGTGGTCGCTGTAGCGTCGGCCTTTTTGGACCGGGTGATCCCCAAGGATATTGTCTTTTTGGGGGAGGTGGGATTGTCCGCGGAGGTCCGAAGTGTCGTTCAGCTTCCGATCCGTTTGAACGAGGCGGCAAAACTGGGGTTTAAGCGGGCCGTGGTCCCCAAGCATAATATGACCAAGCGCAATCCGCCGGGTCCTGCAGGCCTTGAATTGATCGCTGTGACGGGCGTGCGGGAAGCCCTTGATATAGTTTCAGGTTCTTCATAATCTCGACCAAGGAATGAAACGATGACTTTATTCTTTATCCGGGCTTTTTTCTTCGTGATCGCTATTTTTGTGGGGTATTACGTCGGGTTGATCTATGATCTGCCGCTGATGGGCCTGAGCATCGGGGCGGCGGTGGCATTTTTGCTGTTTTTGGTAGAGCGCAGCGCACGGTCGGTTTCTGTCCGTGGATTATCGAGCATGGTCTTCGGCCTGCTCTTGGGCCTTTTTATGGCCAAACTGCTTTCGGATGTGCTGGCCCTTTTACCGCTGTCGGTCTCCGTTCAGTCTGTGGCGCGGCTTTCATTAACGATCATCTTTTCATATTTGGGCGCGGTGATGGCCCTGCGGGGAAAGGATGAGTTCAATTTGATCATTCCTTATGTGCGTTTTAAAAGGCAGGATATCGACGACAGGCCTGTTCTTCTGGATACCAGCGCGGTCATTGATGGAAGGATCTTTGATATTGCCTTAACGAATTTTTTTGCAAGGCGGCTGGTGGTGCCACGTTTTGTCCTGGATGAACTGCAAACGCTGGCTGATTCCAGGGATGAAATAAAGCAGCAAAAAGGACGCCGCGGACTGGATGTGATCCGACGGATGAAAGAGGACGCGCGTCTTATGATCCATATTCATGAAGAAGATCTGCCTTTAAGCACTGGCGTGGACTCAAAGCTGGTCCGCATGGCGAAGGTGCTGGGTGCTGATATTTGCACGACCGATCATAATTTGAGCTCTGTCGCGGATGTTCAGGGGATCGATGTGTTGAATATCCATGAACTGGCGGCCGCCTTGCGTTCGTCGTTCGCGGCCGGCGAGTCTTTACGCATCCGCTTGGTCAAAGAGGGGAAAGAACCTGGTCAGGCGATCGGTTATAGTGATGACGGTTCAATGGTCGTTGTGTCGGCGGCGGCCGGCCGGATCGGCCAGGATGTCCAGGTCGAGATCAAATCTGTCCTGCAGACACAGAGCGGCCGGATGGCGTTCGCTGATCTTAAAGGATGAATCTATGAAAGCGCAGGGTATCGTTGTCGCGGCGGGAGAGGGACTTCGTTTTAAAAGCGATATCCCCAAGCCGTTCGCTCTTTTAAATGGAGAACCGCTGATCGTTCATTCGCTTCGCGCGCTTGCTCAAAGCCAAAGTCTGGAGAGCCTGATCGTTGTGGCGCATCCGCAGTTTCTGCAGCGTATGCAGACCGTCATCGAAGAATTTGGCTGTAAGAAGGTCAGGCGCATCGTGCCCGGCGGCAAGACCCGCCGGGAATCGGTAGGGCGCGGATTGGCATCACTGGATGACGACACACGTATTGTGGCCATTCATGATGGGGCGAGGCCCTTGGTCGGACCGGAAGAGGTCAACAGGGCCGTGGAGGAGGCAGAGAGATGTTCTGCGGCGATCTTGGCGGTGAGGGTAAAGCCGACGATCAAGGTTGTTGATCAAAAAACGATGACCGTGACAGCTACGTTGCAACGGCAGGAACTCTGGGACGTTCAGACACCGCAGGTTTTTGAGCGCTCCGTTATTGAACAGGCGCATCGCCAATGGCAGGGCGACGATCCGACGGATGATTCCGCCATGGTGGAAAAACAGGGAGTCTCGGTCAAAGTGATCGAGGGCTCTTACCGTAATATCAAGATCACAACGCGCGAAGACCTTGTCTTCGCCGAGCAGCTTCTATTTTAAAGGAGGGGCCATGTCAGCACGCGTCGGGGTTGGATATGATGTGCACAAATTCACCAAAGGCAGGCGTCTTTTCCTGGGAGGGGTGCAGATCCCGTATGAGTTCGGTTTGGAAGGCCATTCGGATGCCGATGTCGTTTTGCATGCGGTCTGCGATGCTATTTTGGGCGCTATGGGGAGAGGGGACATCGGGGAACACTTTCCCAACACCGACCCGAAGTATAAGGACATTTCAAGCCTGGAACTGTTAAGGATCGTCATGGAACATGTGCGGAAAGAAAAGTTTACTGTCAGCAACGTGGATGCGGTCATTCTGGCGGAAGAGCCGAACTTGAAGCATTTTAAGATGGGCATGGCGGAGAACATTGCCCGGGTCCTTGATATCGACCTGCGTTCGGCCAATATCAAGGCCACCACATCGGAAGGAATGGGCTTTATAGGCCGCCGGGAGGGGATCGCGTGTTACGCGACGGCTTTGCTGAAGAGGGATGGTGATTAAGGCGCACTTGTCAGGAGGAGATCATGATCATGCTATGGGTGATCATCGGGGTGGTTCTGCTGGTTATATTGTTTATGAACAAAAAACAGTCGTGAGAAATATTCGGAAATGAGGTGGATGATGAACACGTTGATCGCACTGGTCTTAGGGGCAGTGGTGCTGGTGTTGTGGGTCTCCAAGGCGTTCGAACATGAGATCCAGATAACAAAGGAGCGGGATCCTGCCGCCAAAAGCACGCTGGAGATCCTTTTGTTATATCCGGGTCTGCATGCGGTGATCTGGCACCGTTTAGCACATTTTTTGTGGAAAAAGAATGTTCCGTTCTTTCCGCGCTTTATTTCGCAGATAGCGCGATTTTTCACCGGGATCGAGATCCATCCGGGCGCGCAGATCGGAAAGGGTCTGTTCATTGACCACGGGATGGGTGTTGTGATCGGCGAGACCGCGATCGTCGGAAATGATGTGGTCTTGTTTCAAGGCGTGACCTTAGGGGGGACCGGAAAAGAGACCGGAAAACGTCACCCGACCTTAGGGGATAACATTGTCGTCGGCGCTGGCGCCAAGGTCCTCGGGAATATCGAGATCGGTCCGAATTCCTATATCGGGGCCAACGCGGTGGTGCTTAAGAATGTTCCTTCCAATACAACGGTTGTCGGAGTTCCTGGCCGCGTCACCCGTCAGGAGGGGCGTAAGATCGATATCTTGATGGACCATGTCCATGTCTTGGACCCGGTCTCGCAGAATTTGCGTGACTTTCATCAAAGAATCATGAAACTTGAGCAGAAAGCCCAGATATCGGTTCGTGACGAGAATCTGGATGAGCCGGATATTGCCGCATAGGAGCAGGGAGAAGTGACCGTTCAAATTTACAACACGCTGACAAAATGCAAGGAGCCGTTTGCCCCTCTCGATCCGAAAGGCAAACGGGTCAATATGTATACGTGCGGGGTCACCGTCTATGACAAATGCCATATCGGTCACGCCCGCAGTGTTTATGTTTTTGATGTGATCCGCCGTTATCTGGTGTTCCGAGGATATGACGTTCATTTTGTCCGCAACATTACCGATATCGATGACAAGATCATCAAAAAGGCGCAGGAATTGAACGTAACAGCGCAAGAGGTCGCGGAAAAAAATATCGCGGATTATTACACGGATCTTAAGCGGCTGGGACTTGAGCCTGTTCAGCATGAACCCAGGGCTACGGACCCGGAGAATATCTCTGAGATGATCACGTTCATTGAAGGCTTGATCATCAAAGGGCTGGCTTATGAAGTCGATGGGGACGTGTATTTTTGTGTTCGCGATTTTGAGGAATATGGAAAACTTTCAGGCCAGAGCATCGAAATGATGCAGGAGGCGGTCCGTATCGAAAAAGACGAAAAGAAACGGGACCCGTTGGATTTCGCTCTTTGGAAGAAATCCAAAGAAGCTGAGCCGTTCTGGAACAGTCCTTGGGGACGGGGCCGGCCCGGTTGGCATATTGAATGTTCGTGCATGAGCCTGAAGCATCTGGACTGCCAGACGCTGGATATTCACGGCGGAGGGATGGATTTGGTCTTTCCGCATCATGAAAATGAGATCGCCCAGTCGGAGGGGTTTACGGGCGAGCCGTTTGCCAAGTATTGGATTCATCACGGGCTTTTGACCATTAACCGTCAAAAGATGTCAAAGTCATTGGGTAATTTCATCACCATCGAAGCGGCGATCGATCGATATGGGGCTGATCCGCTGAAGTTGTTCTTCCTTTCGTCCCATTATGGGAGCGTGATCGATTTTTCAGAAGAGAAGATGGCTGATGTTGAAAAGCAACGGCAGCATTTTCTCAATTTTCTTGACCGGGCGACGCGGGCCGCGGCTGGGGCCCAGGCCGTTTCCTGTAAATGGGTGGAAGACCGCGCGGCGGAATTCTTGGCGGCCATGGACGATGATTTCAACACGGCCAAGGCCATGGGGGTCCTGTTTGAATTCATGAACGATGTGAATAAATTCATCGACCAGAAAAAAGAATTGGATTCCTTTGCGGGGATCGTCACCGGGGCGCTAAAGCATATTACGGTCTTTTTAAAGGACATCTTCAACCTGGAACTTTCTGTTCCAGCAGCCCAAGAGGTTGAGCCGGAAGTCTTGGCGCTTTTAGAGCAGCGGGCCCAGGCCAGGAAGGAACGGAATTTTGCCGAATCGGACCGTTTGCGGGATGTTCTTCAGCAGCGGGGGATCCTTGTGCAGGATACAAAAGACGGGCAGAGTTGGAGACGTTTATGAAAAAAGGTCTTTTTATCACGTTCGAAGGCTCAGAAGGATCAGGGAAAAGCACGCAGATCGCTTTGATCGAAACTGAGCTTAAGAAAAAGGGGTTGGATGTCCTTTTGATCCGTGAGCCCGGCGGGGTGAAGATCAGCGAACTGATCCGCAAGGTCCTGCTGGATGTTAAGAACACGGAGATGAATAATGAATGTGAGGTGCTTTTATATATGGCGGCGCGCGCTCAATTGGTCGGGGAAGTGATCCGTCCTGCCCTGGCCTGCGGGAAGGTCGTCCTGTGCGACCGCTTTTTGGATTCGACGATCGTTTATCAGGGTTATGGCCACGGGATGGACCTCAAGACCATTCAAGATATCGGGGCCTTTTCCACGCAGAAAGTTCGGCCGGATATGACCTTATTGTTCGACATTGAGACGGAAGAGGGACTGCGTCGCGCCGGACAGAATAAGGACCGTATTGAACAACGGTCCTTGGATTATCACAAACGGGTGCGCTCTGGGTATCTGCAATTGGCTAAAGAGGACCCGGGGCGGTTTAGGGTCATCCGGGTCGACCGGGGCAAAGAGGAGATCTTTCAGGAAGTCAAGGCGCATATCGAACATTGCCTTTCTCAACAATAGCGGCGGAGAAGATGAACCAGAATGTCATCAAACATTTTCAAGATATGCGGGACCGCGGGTGTCTGGCCCACGCGTATCTTTTTGTGGGCCCTAAAGGATCCGGGAAGATCGAGACGGCCTTGGCCGTCGCCAGCATGTTGAATTGCCAGAGTGAAGACCCTGGCGAATCGGGATTTTGCGGGCAATGTCCTTCGTGCCTTAAGATCGGGAAAGGCAATCATCCGGATGTGATGATGGTTGAACGCGGCGACGAGGCATCGGTCAAGATCGACCAGATCAGGGAACTGATCGGCAGGGTCCAACTGAGGGCTTTTGAGGCCAGGTGCAAGGTCTTTATTTTGAAGGATGCAGAGACCTTGACGACCGAAGCGGCGAACGCTTTATTAAAAACGCTGGAAGAGCCCACAAAAGAGAGTCTGCTTATTCTGACCTCAGCGGTAAAGGAACGTGTTTTGCCGACCATACGCTCAAGGTGTCAGGCCGTGATATTTTCGGCTCTGCCCCGTGAAGCCTTGATGGCGATGATGATCAGGGACGGATTGCCGCGGGAGGAGGCCAGCTGTTTGGCTCAGTTCTCGGAAGGGTGCCGGGGACGCGCGTATGAGCTGCGGGAAAAGGGTTTTTTGAAAAAAAAGAACAGTATCATTGACCAGTTTACCCGCGGAGAAATAGCGGAAGCGGACCTTAAGTTTTTGTCATCGGACGGTGATGAGGGAAAAGAGGCGTTAAGTATTTTGATGAGCTGGTGTCGGGACATTTTACTTTTAAAAGCGGGGGCCGGGGATGAACGGGTGGTGCATGCTGACCGGCTGAAGGACCTGCAACAGCAGGCATCGCACTACACAGATGAACAGCTTAAAGGCATTCTTCAAACGATCGTCAAGACCCGCAAGATGATCGATGAGAATCTGAACGTGAAGATCCCTTTGATGTTGTTAAAGGAGCAGCTATGGGCAAATTAGTACAGGTCCAACTTGGACATTTTAGACCGGTGGAATACGCTGAACTTAACGGCGTGGAATGCCTCCGGGATGATTATGTGATCTTGGAAGTGGACCGCGGCACGGAATTTGGGCGCGTCGTGTCCCATCCGGAACACGAAGAGAATTTGGATGAGGCCATTAAACCGGTCGGAAAGATCTTGCGAAAGGTCACAGAAGGGGACCGTAACCAGATCAGCAACAATCTCGGCAAGGCCAAAGACGCGATCAACGCTTGCGTCCGCAAGGTCAACGAGCGCAAACTGGATATGAGGATCTTTAAGGCGGAATACACGTTTGATTGCAGCAAGATCATTTTTTATTTCACGGCGGACCAGCGCGTGGATTTTCGTGCCCTGGTCAAAGATCTGGCCAAGATCTTCCGTGTCCGCATCGAGCTGCGGCAGATCCCTGTAAGAGACAAGGCGAAGATGGTCAAAGGTTTTGGCGTGTGCGGCTGCGAGTTGTGCTGTTCGTGTTATATCAAGAAATTTTTCCCCCTGTCCATCAAGATGGCCAAAGACCAGGCGCTGCCACTAAACCCATCAAGGATCTCAGGGGTGTGCGGCCGCATCAAGTGTTGCATGGCCTACGAATTTAAGGTCTACCGTGAACTTTCCAAAGGGCTTCCCCGGGTAGGGGATAAGGTCACGACGCCTGATGGCCGCGGCCGCGTCCGGGACGTGAACATCCTGAAGCGGTTTGCCGTGATCGATCTGCTGGAAGGAAAAACGGTCAGGATCGAATATCCTGCGGCTGAAACAGGGCCGTCGGAGACGGCGGAAGAAGAATTGATCGGACAGGACGATGATATCGTTATGAATGGAGACGAGGGATAGGCTATGCAGGACAATCATTTTTATGTAACGACCCCGATCTATTACGTCAATGACAAGCCCCATATCGGTCATGCCTACACGACGATCCTGGCGGATGTCCTGACACGGTATCACCGCACGCAGGGGCAGAAGTCTTTTTTTCTTACCGGCGTGGATGAACACGGGCAGAAAGTCCAGCAGGCCGCTGAGAAACGGGGGCTTGAGCCTCAACTCCATGCCGATGAGATGGCTCCGCGGTTTAAGACGCTGTGGCAGCGGCTTGAGATCCAGTATGATGATTTTATACGCACAACGGAAGACCGGCATAAGAGGATCGTTCAGTTGGCCTTGCAGAAGGTCTTTGACAACGGAGATGTCTATGCTGATGAATATGAAGGATGGTATTCAGTCGCGGAAGAACGGTTCATCACCGAGACTGAAATGCAGTCTGGGCAGTTCCGGGATGTCAAAAAACTTAAGGAAAAGAATTATTTTTTCCGTATGAGCAAGTATCAGAATCGTCTGATCGATCATGTTGAAAACAATCCCGGCTTTATCCAGCCCGAAAGCCGGCGCAATGAGATCTTGGGATTTTTGCGCCAGCCTTTGGGGGACCTGTGCATTTCACGGCCGAAATCCCGGTTAAGCTGGGGGATCGAACTCCCATTCGATAAGGATTATGTGACTTATGTCTGGTTCGACGCGTTAATGAATTACATCTCTGCCATGGGGTGGGGGTCGGATGAAGCGCGCTTTCGGGAATGGTGGCCGGTGACCGTTCAGCTGATCGGTAAAGACATCCTGATGACGCATGCGATCTATTGGCCGACGATGCTCTTTTCACTGGGCGTCGAGCTGCCGCGGATGATCTTTGCCCATGGATGGTGGCTCACCGGGGACACCAAGATGAGCAAGTCGCTGGGGAATATCGTTGATCCATTAGGGCTGGTTGATGAATACGGCGTGGATGCGGTGCGGTATTACCTGATGCGCGAGATGGTGCTGGGGATGGACTCGAATTTTTCGGTCGAATCTTTTGTGAAAAGGTATAACAGCGATCTGGCCAATGATTTCGGGAACCTTTTGAACCGTGTAAGCGGTTTGATCGGGAAATATTTTGGCGGGACCGTCCCGCAGCCCGCGCAACGTCTTGTGGAGGACGAGCAAATTCAGGATTTCGCAAGCCGCACTCTTCCGGAGAAGATTCCAGATCTGATCGGCCAGATGCGTATTCATGATGCGATCGAACAGACCATGGCACTGGTCAGAAATGTCAATACCTATATTGAACGGCAGGCTCCCTGGAAAGTCGTCAAAACAGATCTCGCTCGAACGGGGACGATCCTTTATACCGCGACCGAGGCGCTGCGGATCGCTGCGGTGTTCTTGAGCCCGGTGATGCCGGAAAAGACCCGTCAGGTCTTGGATGTTCTGGGCGATGACCGCGCGGACATTTTATGGGGAGGCCTTAAGCCCGGCGTCCAATTGAAGGCCCATGAACCGCTTTTTCCGCGGATCGAAACAGAGAAAACATGATCAAGACGATCCAATTCAAAAATAAGGCCGTTCGTATTATCGATCAGACGAAGCTTCCGCAAAAACTGGTTTATAAGGATTGCCGCTTGTTAAGGACGCTTTGGCTGGCGATCCGCCGGCTGGAGGTTCGTGGGGCGCCGGCGTTGGGTGCGGCTGCGGCGTTCGGGGTCCTGATGGGGACGCAAGATTTTAAAGGGGAAGATCGAGAGCTTTTTATCAGTTCCTTAAACAAGGTTTGTGATTATCTTGCCACCTCTCGCCCTACGGCAGTGAATCTTTTTCATTCACTTGAAGCGATGCGCATGGTGCCTTGGTTATATCCGTCAGCTTCTGTTACGAAATTAAAGGATGTGATCCGGAAAAAGGCGTTCGAAATTTATGAGACGGACCGGGCGGTCTGCCGCGCGATGGGGGATCATGGGGCGAGATTGATCCGTAACGGGGACCGGCTGATGACCATTTGCAACGCTGGCGCCCTGGCCACTGTCGACTATGGGACGGCTTTAGGGGTTTTTTATTCCGCTCAAAAGGCGGACAAACGATTTGAGGTTTTCGCTTGCGAAACACGGCCGCTTTTGCAGGGCGCCCGCTTGACGGCTTGGGAATTGACCCACGCGCGTATTGCTACGACCCTGATCACCGATAACATGGCCTCTGTCGTAATGAGGGACAAAGGCATCCGGGCGGTCTTTACCGGAGCGGACCGGATCGCCGCCAATGGTGATGCCGCCAATAAGATCGGAACCTATGGTCTGGCGGTCCTGGCAAAACATCACAGGATCCCGTTTTATGTTGTGGCCCCGCGGACCACGTTCGATCTTGCGATCTTGAAAGGGAACGACATTCCGATCGAAGAGCGCGACCCTCAAGAGGTTCGTCAGCTGGCTGGGCGTCCGATCGCCCCTAAAACGGTGTCGGTGTTCAACCCGGCCTTTGATGTGACCCCTCATGATCTGATCACAGCATTTGTGACGGAGCGCGGCATTATAAAAAAGCCTTTTAACAAAACGATCAAAAAAATATTTTCATAAATCTCAATAAAGGAGTTCCCAATGGCCATTCAAACTCTTGCGGATATCGGTGAGTTTGGGTTCATTGACCGGATCGCTGCACGGGCGCATACCGAGGAGGGCGTGATCAAGGGAGTGGGGGATGACGCGGCTGTTCTGGACTGCGGGGGGAAGGACTACCTGCTTTACACTACGGACATGCTCATTGAAGGAGTTCATTTTTTGCGGACGATCATGGCGCCACAGGAGATCGGGCGAAAAGCGCTCGCCTGCTCGATCAGTGATATCGCGGCCATGGGAGGCATCCCGACATACGCGGTCGTGTCGACCGGAGCACCGTATAATACCTCCCGGTCTTTTTTGGAGGACATCGGACAAGGTTTCAACGATCTGGCGAAGGAATATCATGTCAGCCTGGTGGGCGGGGATATGACGCGGTCCAACCGTCTGATCATCAACGTTGCCCTTCTTGGAAAGGTAAAGAAGGACCAGGTGATCTATCGCGCCGGCGCCAAAAAGGGAGATTGTATCTTTGTGACCGGCAGCCTCGGCAATTCGTTCAAGAACCGTAAACACGCTTGTTTCACACCGAGAGTGAACGAGGCGCAGTATTTGCTCGAACATGCCCGGCCCAACGCCATGATTGATGTTTCAGACGGGCTGGCGGGAGATCTCGGCCATATTTTAGAGCAAAGCGGATTCGGGGCGGTGATCCGGACGACGGATATTCCGTTGGCTAAGGACGCAAGTTTGGATCAGGCCCTTCATGATGGTGAGGATTTTGAGCTGCTTTTTACGGTCCCCGCGCAGAAAGCGGATGCCTTGAGACGCTGTAAAAAATACAGGTTTTTTGAGATCGGAACGATCTGTTCGAAGCCGGGAATGTTCAGGTTGGAGACCGAGAA